>ENA-OQAZ01000381-OQAZ01000381.1-human-gut-metagenome-genome-assembly--contig:-NODE-381-length-25304-cov-5.473726_pt1 | contig 25304 bp, 25 predicted proteins | sample MGYA00242737_ERZ504531 | MGnify/ENA primary metagenome ERZ504531 (study PRJEB26092, sample SAMD00036244) | human gut metagenome | host: Homo sapiens | study: EMG produced TPA metagenomics assembly of... | reverse complement strand
GTAGATAACTATGTGGAGAAAATGTGGATAAAGTGTGGAAAAGTTCACATGCATGTGGATATCTATGTGAACTTTTCCACAGAATAGTTTAGCAAAATTATTGGGAAAGCCTTATTTTAAAAAGGTCTTCGCCGATCTTAACAACATCTCCGGCTCCCATTGTAATCAGGAGGTCTCCGGATTTGCAGTTTTCCTTAAGGAAATCTTCTATTTGTTCAAAACTTGGAAGGTAATGTGCATCTGTTCCAAGTTTGCGCGCTTCCTCTGCAAGACCGGCAGAAGAAACTCCCAGAGTATCTGTCTCACGGGCTGCATAGATATCTGCAAGAACCAGATGATCCGTGTGAGAAAGAGCCTCTGCAAATTCATGGAAGAAAGCTTTTGTTCTCGTATAAGTATGTGGCTGGAAGACACACCATACCTGATTGTGTGGGTAGTGCTGTGCAGCTTCAGAGTAGCGGCAATCTCTGTCGGATGATGTGCATAATCATCGACAACAGTTACACCGTTAAATGTTCCCTTGTATTCGAAACGACGATCTGTTCCGCTGAAAGAAAGAATTCCTTTTTTAATTGTTTCCATTGGAATCTGAAGCAGTTCAGCAGTAGCAATAGATGCAAGTGCATTTGACACATTATGATCACCTGTTACAGAAAGCTGGATATGGTCAACCGCTTTTCTGTTCTTTATAAGATCAAATGCAACAAGCCCTTTTTCATCATAAGTGATGTTAGCAGCACTGTAGTCAAGCATATCAGAAGAACCATAAGTGATCACATTACAGTCAAGACCTTCATAAATCTCCTGATAATTGTCGATATCACCATTGATGATCAAAGTTCCATCAGAAGGAAGAAGTGCCGCAAACTGATGGAAAGAATGTCTGATGTCTTCAAGATCTTTGAAGAAGTCCAGATGATCTTCCTCAATATTGAGAATGACACTGATCTTCGGATAAAAATGAAGAAAACTGTTTGTATACTCACAGGCTTCTGTGATAAAAGTCTCGGATTTTCCAACGCGGATGTTACCACCGATCGCCTTGAGAATACCACCGACAGAAATTGTAGGATCCAGATCGGCTGCAAGTAAAATATGAGAGATCATGGATGTAGTAGTAGTTTTTCCATGAGTACCGGATACAGCGATCGGTGTCTTGTAATTTTTCATCAGCTGTCCAAGCAGCTCTGCGCGTGTAAGCATTGGAATTTTGCGGGCAACAGCTTCCATAAGCTCCGGATTAGCTTTATTGATCGCAGCAGTGTATACAACACAGTCAATTCCGTCAGAAATGTTCTCGGCACACTGTCCGTAATGGATGATGGCACCTTCAGACTCCAGCTTCTTTGTGAGTGGAGACTCCTTTGAATCTGAACCGGATACAGTAAATCCTTCTTCCAGAAGAATCTCAGCAAGACCGCTCATACTGATTCCGCCAATTCCAATAAAATGAATATGTATCGGCTTTTCAAAATTGATTTTATACATTGAGATACGCCCTTTCTTTAATAGATTTTATAAAATAACTTGTGATTTTAGTCATAAATCTTCTATATCGTTTATATTATACTATATATCGAAAAAAAAGAAAGAAGATCTTTTTGGTAGAAATTGATAAAAAGGAGAAAAAAGTATGAAAAAATTTGTAAAATATGTTTGTTATTTCTAAATATATGGTATAATGATTTTAGCTTACTTGAAATGAGGTGACGTAATGTATAAGAAGGAAATGATTGCCATGCTGCTGGCGGGTGGACAGGGCAGTCGACTTGGAGTACTTACATCAAAAGTTGCAAAACCAGCAGTTGCTTTTGGTGGAAAGTACCGTATTATTGATTTCCCGCTTAGCAACTGTATTAACTCGGGAATCGATACGGTTGGTGTACTGACACAGTATCAGCCGCTTCGCCTGAATACACATATTGGAATTGGAATTCCGTGGGATCTGGACCGCAACGTTGGAGGGGTATCAGTTCTCCCACCATATGAGAAGAGTACAAACAGTGAGTGGTATACAGGAACAGCGAATGCCATTTATCAGAATCTGAATTACATAGAGACTTATAATCCGGACTATGTACTGATTCTTTCAGGAGATCATATTTATAAGATGGATTATGAAGTGATGCTTGATTTCCACAAGGCAAACGATGCTGATGTGACAATTGCAGCGATGCCGGTGCCGATGGAAGAAGCAAGCCGTTTCGGAATTGTAGTGACAGATCAGGACAGCAGGATCAAAGAATTCGAAGAGAAGCCTGAGAAGCCAAGCAGTAATCTGGCATCAATGGGAATCTATATCTTCAGCTGGCCGGTTCTTAAAGAGGCACTTATCAAGCTGAAAGACCAGCCAAACTGTGATTTCGGAAAACACATTATTCCATATTGTCATGAAAAAGGGGACAGGCTGTTTGCGTATGAGTACAACGGATACTGGAAAGATGTTGGAACACTCAGCTCTTATTGGGAAGCGAATATGGAACTGATCGATATCATTCCGGAGTTTAATCTTTATGAAGAATTCTGGAAGATTTATACGAACAGTGCGAATATTCCTCCACAGTATATTGCAGAGAATGCTGTTGTAGACAGATGTATCATTGCAAACGGAACAGAAATTTACGGAGAAGTCCACAGTTCTGTCTTGGAGGAAGTGTTACTGTAGGAAAAGGCAGCGTAGTCCGTGACTCAATTATTATGCAGGGAGTTACGATCGGAGAAAACTGTGTGATCGAGAAAGCAATCATAGCAGAAGACACGGTGATTGGAAATGATGTTTCTATCGGAATCGGAAGTGAAGTTCCGAATAAGATGAAGCCGAATATTTACAGCGGTGGACTGGCTACAATCGGAGAGAATTCAGTGATTCCGGGAGGAGTACAGATTGGAAAGAATACCGCCATCAGTGGAGTGACATCATCCGAGGATTACATAGATGGAGTACTTGCAAGCGGTGAGACATTGATAAAGGCAGGTGACAGAGTATGAGAGCAGTAGGAATTATTTTAGCCGGCGGTAACAGCAGAAAGATGAAAGAGCTGACTTCAAGACGTGCGGCAGCAGCAATGCCGGTTGCCGGAAGCTATCGCGCAATTGACTTTACATTAAGTAATATGACAAACTCTCATATCCAGAAAGTTGCTGTGCTGACACAGTACAATGCCCGTTCTTTGAATGAGCATCTGAATTCCTCCAAATGGTGGGATTTTGGAAGAAAACAAGGTGGATTATATGTATTCACACCTACGATCACAGATGATAACGGTTACTGGTACAGAGGAACTGCGGATGCGATTTATCAGAATCTGGATTTCCTGAGAAGATGTCATGAACCTTATGTAATCATTACATCAGGTGATGCAGTCTATAAGATGGATTATAATAAAGTGCTGGAATATCATATTGCGAAGAAAGCAGATATCACTGTTGTTTGTAAAGAACTTGGAGCAGGAGAAGATGCGACAAGATTCGGAACCGTTAAGATGAATGAATCTTGCAGAATCGAAGAATTTGAAGAAAAACCGATGATTGCAAGATCACAGACAATCTCTACAGGAATTTATGTGATCCGCAGAAGACTGCTGATCGATCTTGTAGAACAATGTGCGGAAGAAGAGAGACATGATTTCGTAAATGATATCCTGATCCGTTATAAGAATGTAAAGAAGATTTATGGTTATAAGATTGAAAGCTATTGGAATAATATTTCAACAGTAGATGCATATTACAAGACGAATATGGATTTCCTGAAACCGGAAGTGAGAAAATATTTCTTCAAGGATCTGCCAAGTGTATATTCTAAGGTGAGTGATCAGCCACCGGCAAAATATAATCCGGGTGCGATCGTGAAGAACAGTCTGGTTGGAAGCGGAAGTATTATTAATGGAACGATAGAGAACTCAGTTATTTTCAAGAAAGTATTTGTTGGAAATAATTGCGTGATCAAGAACTCTATCATATTGAATGATGTATATCTTGGAGATAATACATACATTGAGAACTGTATTGTAGAGAGCAGGGATACGATCCGTGCGAATACAAGACATGTAGGGGAAGACGGAATTAAAATAGTTATTGAAAAGAATGAAAGATATGCATTATAAGCCAAGATAAGCACAAAAACCCTGAAAAAGGGTGTTTATATTCCGTGATAATGCAAAAGAGAAAGGGGAACTGTAATATGCAGATTACAGATGTACGTGTACGTAAAGTTACGAAAGAGGGAAAGTTAAAAGCAGTAGTATCTATCACAATTGATGAGGAGTTTGTTGTTCATGATATCAAAGTGATCGAAGGTGAAAAGGGGCTTTTCATTGCAATGCCAAGTAAAAAAGCATTAGATGGAGAGTATCGTGATATCGCACATCCGATCAATTCAGGAACAAGAGAACGAATTCAGTCAACAATTCTTACAAGATATCAGCAGGCACTTGAAGAAGAGCCGGAGCCGTTGGTTGTTGACGAGATGTAGGGTATTGTGGTGCTGCTCTTATCTTGGATAAATGACAAGTAAAGGCAGGGCTAATACAATAGATAGGAAACAGGCGAAAGGAAAAGTGCAATGATTGCCCGATCACTGCACTTTTCCTTTTTGTCTTATAAATGAAAAACCATTTTTTCACCGGTTGTCGGATGTGTGAATTCCAGCCGGCAGGCACAAAGCATTAACTGTCGTGAAGTGCATGCGGCAGTGCCATATTTCCGATCCCCGATCAGAGGGTGTCCGGCATGTGCAAACTGCACGCGAATCTGATGATGACGCCCGGTATCCAGATGAATTTCCAGTTGGGAAAAAGGTTCACCAGAAGGAAGTGTACCTGTATGGATTACTCTATAATGAAGTCGTGCATACTTTGCATCAGGCACATTTTCTTCACAGACACGGGAGGTGTTGGTTCGTCCGTCTTTTACAAGATAGTCTTCCAGAGTTCCTTCGTTGTGTTCGAAAATGCCTAAAGCCTGTGCACGGTAATATTTCCCAAAACCAGATGTGGTAAGCTGGCGGGAAAGTTCCTTTGCGGCAGCAGGTGTTTTGCAAAAACAAGAAGTCCTTCTACCGGTTGGTCCAGCCGATGGATGACAGCAAGATAAGGTTCGCGTGAAGCGGTTTTTTTAGCAGTATTTTTTATCAGATGATTTTTTAAAATACTGACCATATCTTTTGTGCCAATGCGGTTGCTCTGGGTAGGAACTCCAGCAGGTTTATGACAGACGATAATATCCTTGTCCTCATATATTATTTCAGGGGTAAGTGATGAAATCATAGTTGTATCCTTCTTTCTTGACAATCGCTAAAGTTGCGTCTAAACTGAGAATTAATAATGTTATAATGATACATGATGCAAACGAATCAGGTCAAGCTTTTAAGGAGAACATCAATGAATAATGACTGGGAACATTTTGGAGAAGAGATAAAGCAGACAATACAGGATGCAATTGATACAAAGGATTACAGCAGATTGAACCAGATGGTGTCTGATACGGTGAACCATGCGATGGACTGCGTCTCGGCAGGGATTAAAAACGGTGGCTGGTACAGAGATCCGAAGACCGGACAGCCATTATATGGAAATAAAAAGAATACCGGAAGCAGATCAGGTGCAGAAAACCAGAGGTATCGTCCGAATCAGGGACCGAAGATGGCGGAAATGAGAAATTATAGTCAGAATTGTCCGGTACCGGTGAGTCCAAGATATCTCAAAGGAACTTCGGTAAAGATCGGCGGAACTTTTCTGGCAGCGACAGGAGCTGTATTTGGATTGACTTCTGTTATTTTCCTTATCATCACTTTGATTGGAAGTGTGATCACAGCGTTTGATGTAGTCAGTGGTCTGATTATTGGAATTTTTGCAGTTGCTTTTATATCTTTTGCAGTGATGACTTATGTAGGAGTAGATATGGTACGTACGGTGGGAAGGTTTCGCCAATATGTATCTGTTCTGAGAGAACGGGAATTTTGTGATATTAAGGAAATTGCTTCTGCGACAGGACGAGATGCCAGAAAAGTTCTGAAAGATGTGAAAAAAATGATTACAAAAGGCTGGTTCTGTCAGGGACATCTGGATGAGAAAGAATCCTGCCTGATGGTCAGTGAACAGGCATGGAATCAGTATACAGCTCTTATGGAAGACATGAAACAGCGCAAGGCAGAAGAGCAGGCTGCTCAGAAAAAGATGCAGGAAGAGTATGACAGCCTTTCACCGGAAGTACAGAAGATTGTACAGGCAGGAGATGAATATGTGAGAAGGATCAAGGCAGCGAATGACGCAATTCCGGGAGAAGTGATTTCGGCAAAGATTTCCCGCATGGAACTGCTCGTGGATCGTATTTTTGACCGCGTGGAGCAGAATCCGGATTCTGTGAATGATATGCGAAGAATGATGGATTATTATCTTCCGACAACGATGAAACTTCTTGAAGCGTATGAAGAGCTGGATGCACAGCCGGTACAGGGAGAAAATATCATTTCTTCCAAGAAAGAGATTGAAGATACGATAGATACATTGAATCTTGCATTTGAGAAATTACTGGACAGTCTGTTCCAGGATACAGCATGGGATGTATCTTCAGATATTTCAGTGCTTCATACAATGCTTGCTCAGGAAGGTCTGACAGAAGACGGCTGAAAAAATAATGATTTCCCAAACAGATAATGAATCAAAACAGTTACAAACAGAAGTGGAGGATTACTATGAGTGATGAATTCAAGGATGTAAGCACAGTGCCAACACTGACACTGAAACCGTTTCAGGAGGAAGAAAAAAAGAAACCGGTGGTGCAGCCGGAAGAACCGAAGCTGGACGATACGATTCTGACAGAAGAAGAACGCAGATGTAGATGCATTTGCACAGCAGATCGATCTGACGAATTCTTCTATGATTCTTCAGTATGGCGCAGGCACACAGAAAAAGATGGCAGATTTCTCAGAAAGTGCTTTGGAAAATGTGAAGTCAAAGGATCTGGGAGAAGTTGGCACACTGCTTACGAATGTTGTAACTGAACTGAAGAGCTTTGATGAAGAAGAGAGCAAAGGATTTCTTGGAATATTTAAGAAAGCATCGAATAAAGTTGAATCTATGAAAGCAAAGTATTCGAAAGCCGAAGAAAATGTGAATCAGATCGTGAAAGCACTGGATAACCATCAGGTGCAGCTTTTAAAAGATGTTGCGATACTCGATAAGATGTATGATCTGAATCTTACTTATTTTAAAGAGCTTTCTATGTACATTCTTGCAGGAAAGAAAAAACTGGAAGAAGTAAGAAGCACACAGCTTGCTGAATTGATGAGCAAAGCTCAGGTAAGCGGTCTCCCGGAAGATGCGCAGGCAGCAAAAGATCTGGATTCGATGTGCAACCGTTTTGAAAAGAAGTTACATGATCTTGAACTGACGAGAATGATCTCCATCCAGACCGCACCACAGATCCGTCTGGTTCAGAATAATGATACACAGATGGTAGAGAAGATCCAGTCTACAATTGTGAATACGATCCCGTTGTGGAAGAGTCAGATGCTTCTTGCACTTGGAGTAGAACATTCTTCACAGGCGGCGGCAGCACAGAGACAGGTGACGGATATGACAAATGAACTGTTGAAGAAGAATGCGGAGACATTAAAAATGTCCACAATTGAGACTGCAAAAGAGTCTGAAAGAGGAATTGCAGATCTCGAGACATTGAAAGCAACAAATGAATCACTGATCTCTACATTGGATGAAGTGATGAACATTCAGAGAGAAGGAAGAGAAAAACGCCGGGAAGCGGAGGCGGAACTTCGCAATATGGAAAATGAATTGAAAGCAAAGCTTCTGGAAATCAGAGGATAAAGCTTTTTGGCTTGACAGCGGGTGTTTTATCAGTTAGAATTTCATTTGATAACTGACGTTGAACGGGAATAGTAGATACGCAGCATGCTTCAGAGAGAAGGCGGCAGGTGAGAGCCTTTGCATTACGGTATGGAACCGGCCCGGGAGTCCCTGTATGAAAGTACAGCGTAGGTCCTGCGTTAAAGGAGAAGAAAGTGAATGCAGATACAGAGATCATTTGTGTTGGTTTTGATTATAGAATGGATGTATTGCATTAATTAGGGTGGTACCGCCGGAGATATTCGGTCCCTATCGTGGGGATGCGATATCCCGGCGATTTTTATATGTTAGGAAAATATTTCCTGATAAAAGCAAACTGCTGTCAGGGGACAGCAATGCAAAAAAACAAAAAGGAGAAGAACAATGGCAAAGAAATTAGTACAGAATATCACTGCCAGAGAAGAAGATTTTGCTCAGTGGTATACAGACGTTGTGCGTGAAGCAAAACTATGTGATTATTCAGGTGTTAAAGGATGTATGAACTACCTTCCGAACGGATATGCTCTGTGGGAGAATATTCAGAAGAACCTGGATGCACGTTTCAAAGAGACAGGAGTAGAGAATGTATACCTTCCGGTTATGATCCCGGAAAGCCTTCTTCAGAAAGAAAAGGATCATATCGAAGGATTTGCACCGGAAGTTGCATGGGTAACACATGGTGGACTGGAAGAACTTCAGGAAAGATTCTGTATCCGTCCTACATCTGAGACACTGTTCTGTGATGTCTGGAGCAAGACAGTTCAGTCTTACCGTGATCTTCCTAAGGTGTGGAATCAGTGGTGTTCCGTTCTTCGCTGGGAGAAGACAACAAGACCATTCCTTCGTTCCAGAGAGTTCCTGTGGCAGGAAGGACATACAATCCATGCAACATACGAAGAAGCAGAAGAGCGTACAAAACAGATGTGGAGAGTCTACAGAGACTTTGCACAGGATGTTCTTGCAATCCCGGTAGTTTCCGGACGTAAGACAGAGAGCGAGAAATTCGCAGGAGCACAGGATACTTATACAATCGAAGCACTGATGCATGATGGAAAAGCACTGCAGTCAGCAACAAGTCACTTCTTTGGAAGTTCATTCCCGAGTGCGTTTGGTATTCAGTATTCAGATAAGAATAACGAACTTCATGAAGTATACGAGACATCCTGGGGATTGTCCACAAGAATTATCGGTGCGCTGATCATGGTACATGGAGATGACAGTGGACTCGTTATTCCACCGAGAATCGCACCGGTGCAGACAATGATTATTCCGATCGCTCAGCATAAAGAAGGTGTTCTTGATAAGGCAAATGAACTTGTTGATACACTGAAGGCAGCAGGATACAAAGTGAAAATCGACGATTCTGACAAAGCACCTGGATGGAAGTTCAGCGGACAGGAGATCCTTGGAATCCCGACACGTATCGAGATCGGACCGAAAGACATCGAGAATAATCAGGCAGTTATCGTACGCCGTGATACAAGAGAGAAGATTGTTGTTTCTCTGGATGAGCTTACAACAAAACTTGCCGAAGTTCTTGAGACAATGCAGAACGATATGTTCGAAAGAGCAAAAGCATTCCTTGATTCTCATATCAATGAAGCAACAACAATGGATGAGATGAATGAGAAGTTCAATGAGAACCTTGGATTCATCAAAGCAATGTGGTGTGGAGACGAAGCCTGTGAAGATGAGATCAAAGCTCAGACAGGCGGAGCTACATCAAGATGTATTCCGGAAGAGGAAGAACATCTTTCAGATGTATGTGTATGCTGCGGAAAACCGGCGAAGCATATGGTATACTGGGGCAAAGCGTACTAATTTATTTCGTTGAAAATAAAGAAGAGATTTACTTTCATAGTTGCTAGAAAAAAGAATTTGATTTAATAACAAATAACAGATGGTTTCTTAAGAAAAAAAGAGAGTGCCATCTGTTATTTTTGTATGAAAAATAATATGGAAAATGCGAAAAAAAGCCTTGACTTTCGGCGCTAAACGTAATAAACTAAACAAGCGTGTGGAAAAAGACATTGTTCTTTTGATGCGCAAATCAGGATAACGAATTGATTATCCGCAGCCCCTTGAGGCATAAGCCCAAGGTAACGAATAATTCATAGGAGGTGAAAAGAATGCCAACATTTAACCAGTTAGTTAGAAAAGGACGTCAGACTTCTGAGAAGAAATCTACAGCACCGGCACTTCAGAAAGGATATAACTCCCTGAAGAAACGTGCAACTGATGCATCTGCACCACAGAAGAGAGGTGTATGTACAGCAGTTAAGACAGCTACACCTAAGAAGCCTAACTCAGCTCTGAGAAAGATCGCCAGAGTTCGTCTGTCAAACGGAATCGAAGTAACAAGCTACATTCCAGGTGAAGGACACAACCTTCAGGAGCATAGCGTTGTTATGATCCGTGGAGGAAGAGTTAAGGACCTGCCAGGTACAAGATACCACATTATCCGTGGAACACTTGATACAGCAGGTGTTGCTAAGAGAAGACAGGCTCGTTCTAAATACGGTGCTAAGAGACCGAAAGACGCTAAATAAGAAGTCGCGGATTGCGGTATAGTATTTTAGATAAGTGTAACTAATAGTTAAATCGTATCACAAACAGAACTATGATTAGTCGTAGGTTGCGGATGCTATATAGATTTCGCGGCTGCGAGCACATGGAATGTGATCTCATAGAAAGACACATGTGAGTACCGATGAATTAATCCCGGAAAAACCGGAAAATATGATTAAGGAGGGAAGGACCGTGCCACGTAAAGGACATACTCAGAAGAGAGATGTATTAGCGGATCCAATATACAACAATAAAGTTGTTACCAAACTTATCAACAACATCATGCTTGATGGTAAGAAAGGCGTAGCACAGAAGATTGTATACGGAGCATTTGAAAGAGTAGAAGCTAAGGCTGAGAAGCCGGCTATTGAAGTGTTTGAAGAGGCTATGAATAACATGATGCCAGTTCTTGAAGTTAAAGCAAGACGTATCGGTGGAGCAACATACCAGGTACCGATCGAGGTTAGAGCTGACAGAAGACAGGCACTCGCACTTCGCTGGTTAACTATGTATTCACGTCAGAGAGGCGAGAAGACACAGGAAGAAAGACTGGCAAATGAAATTCTTGATGCAGCTAACAACACAGGTGGAGCTGTAAAGAGAAAAGAAGATATGCACAAGATGGCAGAAGCAAACAAGGCGTTTGCTCACTATCGTTTCTAATTATTTTAGGAGGAAAAAATCTTGGCTGGAAGAGAATATCCATTAGAGAGAACCAGAAATATCGGTATTATGGCTCATATTGATGCTGGTAAGACTACACTGACAGAGCGTATTCTTTACTATACCGGTGTTAACTATAAGATTGGTGATACTCACGAAGGTACTGCTACAATGGACTGGATGGAACAGGAGCAGGAAAGAGGTATCACAATTACTTCAGCCGCTACAACATGTCACTGGACATTGGAAGAGAAGACAAAAGTGAAACCGGGCGCTTTAGAGCACCGTATCAATATCATTGATACTCCGGGACACGTTGACTTCACTGTAGAGGTTGAGCGTTCACTCCGTGTACTTGATGGAGCTGTCGGCGTATTCTGTGCTAAGGGTGGTGTTGAGCCGCAGTCAGAAAACGTATGGCGTCAGGCAGACACATACAATGTACCACGTATGGCATTCATCAATAAGATGGACATCCTTGGTGCTGATTTCTACAATGCTGTAGATCAGATCAAGACAAGACTTGGAAAGAACGCTATTTGTCTTCAGCTTCCAATCGGAAAAGAAGACGAATTCAAAGGAATCATCGATCTGTTCGAGATGCAGGCCTACATCTACAATGATGAGAAGGGTGAAGACATCACTGTAACAGATATTCCGGAAGAGATGCAGGATGAAGCTGAGCTTTATCACACAGAACTCGTAGAGAAAATCTGTGAGCTGGACGATGACCTTATGATGGAATACCTTGAGGGTGAAGAACCTTCTATCGATGCAATGAAAGTAGCACTGAGAAAAGCTACATGTGAGTGTACAGCTGTTCCGGTATGCTGCGGTACTGCATACAGAAACAAAGGTGTTCAGAAACTCCTTGATGCAATCATCGAGTTTATGCCGGCTCCAACAGACATCCCGGCAATCGAGGGTGTTGATGAAGACGGAAACGAAGTAGTAAGACACTCTTCTGATGAAGAGCCGTTCTCTGCTCTCGTATTTAAGATCATGACAGACCCATTCGTAGGTAAGCTTGCTTACTTCCGTGTGTATTCAGGTGTTATGAACTCCGGTTCTTATGTACTGAATGCTACTAAAATAAAAAAGAGCGTGTTGGACGTATCCTTCAGATGCATGCCAACAAGCGTGAAGAGCTGGATAAAGTATATTCAGGAGATATTGCTGCAGCAATCGGATTCAAGTTCTCTACAACAGGAGATACAATCTGTGACGATCAGCATCCAGTAATTCTTGAGTCCATGGAATTCCCAGAGCCAGTTATCGAGCTCGCTATCGAGCCTAAGACAAAGGCTTCACAGGGAAAACTTGGAGAGTCTCTTGCAAAACTTGCAGAAGAAGACCCGACATTCCGTGCTCATACAGATAAAGAAACTGGACAGACAATCATCGCTGGTATGGGTGAGCTTCATCTTGAAATCATCGTTGACAGACTTCTTCGTGAGTTCAAGGTAGAGGCTAACGTAGGTGCACCTCAGGTTGCTTACAAAGAGTCCATCACAAAGCCAGTTGATATTGACAGCAAGTATGCGAAACAGTCTGGTGGACGTGGACAGTACGGACACTGTAAAGTTAAATTCGAGCCAAGGGATGTCAACGGTGAGGAGACATACAAGTTCGAGTCTACTGTAGTTGGAGGAGCTATTCCGAAGGAATACATCCCGGCAGTAGGTGAAGGTATTGAAGAAGCTATGAAGTCTGGTATCCTTGGAGGATTCCCTGTAGTTGGTGTTTACGCTAACGTATACGACGGATCTTACCATGAAGTCGATTCCAGTGAGATGGCATTCCACATCGCTGGTTCCCTTGCATTCAAGGATGCTATGAAACAGGGCGCACCTGTACTTCTTGAGCCTATCATGAAGGTAGAGGTTACAATGCCTGAAGAATATATGGGAGATATCATCGGAGACCTGAACTCACGTCGTGGACGTATTGAAGGTATGGATGATCTCGGTGGCGGAAAGATCGTACGTGCGTACGTTCCTCTGTCAGAAATGTTTGGATACTCTACAGATCTTCGTTCCAGAACACAGGGACGTGGTAACTACTCAATGTTCTTTGAGAAATATGAGCCAGTACCGAAGTCTGTACAGGAGAAAGTATTATCCAACAAAAATGCCTAAAATATCATAAAAGGCTTGAAAATCGGCTAAGTTTGAAATATAATCAAACTTAGCCAGGTTTAAAATAGAAAACCAAAACAAGGTTGCCCCATTGAGGGTTATATTTTTAAGGAGGATATTCAAAATGGCAAAGGCTAAATTTGAAAGAACAAAACCGCATTGTAATATCGGTACTATCGGACACGTTGACCATGGTAAAACAACTCTTACAGCTGCTATCACAAAAGTACTTTCTCACAGAGTAGAAGGTAACGCATCTGTAGATTTCGAGAACATCGATAAGGCTCCAGAAGAAAGAGAGCGTGGAATCACAATCTCTACAGCACACGTTGAGTATGAGACAGCTAACCGTCACTACGCACACGTTGACTGCCCAGGACATGCTGACTACGTTAAGAACATGATCACAGGAGCAGCTCAGATGGACGGAGCTATCCTTGTTGTAGCTGCAACAGACGGAGTTATGGCTCAGACTAAAGAGCATATTCTTCTGTCCCGTCAGGTTAACGTACCATACATCGTTGTATTCATGAACAAATGTGACATGGTAGACGACGAAGAGCTTCTTGAACTCGTAGAGATGGAGATCCGTGAAGTACTTAACGAGTATGACTTCCCAGGAGATGACACACCGATCATCCAGGGATCAGCTCTTAAGGCTCTTGAAGATCCAGACGGAGAGTGGGGAGACAAGATCATGGAACTTATGGACGCTGTTGATACATGGATCCCAACACCAGAGCGTGCTACAGACAAGCCATTCCTTATGCCAGTAGAGGACGTATTCTCTATCACAGGACGTGGAACAGTTGCAACTGGTAGAGTAGAGCGTGGAACACTTCACGTATCTGACGAAGTTGAAATCATCGGTATCCACGAGGACGTTAAGAAGACTGTTGTAACAGGAATCGAGATGTTCCGTAAGCTTCTTGATGAGGCTCAGGCTGGAGATAACATCGGAGCACTTCTTCGTGGTATTCAGAGAACAGAGATCGAAAGAGGACAGGTTCTTATCAAACCAGGTACAGTAAGCTGCCATAAGAAATTCACATGCCAGGTTTACGTACTGACAAAAGACGAGGGTGGACGTCATACTCCATTCTTCAACAACTACCGTCCACAGTTCTACTTCAGAACAACAGACGTAACAGGTGTTTGCGAGCTTCCAGAAGGAATCGAGATGTGTATGCCTGGAGATAACGTAGAGATGACAGTTGAACTGATCCATCCAGTAGCTATGGAGGAAGGTCTTCGTTTCGCTATCCGTGAAGGTGGACGTACAGTAGGATCAGGTACAGTTGCTTCAATCATCGAGTAATTAATATCTAGATAGATTTAATATCGATACTTAAAATGAAATATGCCCGCAGGACCTCGGTTCTGCGGGCTTTTCTATTAGTGCGCAAATATACAAAAAAAGTATTATCTTAAATATGTTGTGCCTTGAAAAATCCTATTGAAACTGACCGCATTTCTCAGTATAATATCACTGTATTAGGAAATACTTTGAAAAACGTCTGTTAGGGAAGATTCTCTAACGGACGTTTTTGGGGATAATTAAAATCATATGGCTAATGGGAGGAATTTATGGATAAGGCATATTTAAAGCGGGCAAGTACCGTTGCAAAGGTCATTTTTGGAAATGTTTTCTATGCTTTTGTAATCAAACTTTTTCTTTTACCGGGGAATCTGATGACAGGAGGAACAACCGGTATTGGTCTGGTAGTGAAGCATTTTACGGGAGCATCAATTTCTGGATTTGTCTTAGCATTTAATATTGTGATGCTGATAGTTGGAGTGATTTTTCTTGGTAAGAAATTTGCACTGACGACAATTCTCAGTTCTTTCACATATCCAATTGCATTGGAAGCGGCCAATCATATTTTTGGGGATCTGGTGATCACGGATAATCCAATGCTGAATACGATTTTTGCCGGACTTGGAATCGGGATTGGACTTGGTATTGTAATTCGAACAGGAGCTTCTACCGGAGGTATGGATATTCCACCGTTGATTTTGAATAAGTATTTTCGAATTCCGGTGTCAGTGAGTCTGAATGTATTTGATATATTGATTCTGTTACCGCAGATTCTATATAATCCTCCGGAACGCGTTTTATACGGAATTTTACTGGTAATGATCTACACGACAGTGCTGGACAAAGTGTTAGTGATGGGAAATACCAAGACGGAAGTGAAGATTATCAGCAAACAGGTGGAAGAAGTACGTCAGGCAATTCTTGCGCAGGTAGACAGAGGCGTGACGATGCTGTATGGGGAAGGCGGTTACAAACAAGAACAAAAGCAGATTGTATTGAGTATTGTGTCTAATCGAGAACTTCCACAAGTTGAGAAATTGATCAGACAGATTGACCCGGAGGCATTTATGATCATCAGCAGAGTTACAGAGGTACGAGGAAGAGGCTTCTCTTTGAGTAAACATTACGGAGAAGAGGAAGGCTGATGATGCTGCAAAAACAGTACTGTAGATTAAACATTTATAGAATTAAGGAAGAACAGTTGTATGCTAAATAAAAAAGATTTCTTAAAATACGCATCAAAATTAGCCTTTCCGATCATGATTCAAAATTTGATTGGAACATTGGTAAACATTGCCGATACGGTAATGCTTGGATACGTAAGCCAGACGGCGATGTCAGCTTCATCACTTGCGAACCAGTATACGTTTATTCTGTTCTGCTTATATTACGGTATGGCTACAGGAACTTCGGTTCTGTGTGCCAGTACTGGGGAAAAGGGGATAAAAAGACAGTAGAAAGGATTCTCGGTCTTGCGGAACGGATTTCACTGATCGTCTCGCTTATATTTTTCGTTATTTCCTTTACTATGCCGGTTACGGTTATGAAGATTTTCACAAATAGTCCGGATACGATTGCTGCCGGAAGTGAGTATTTGAAGGTGATTTCATTTTCATTTATGTTTATGGGGTTCTCGCAGGTTTTTATGAGCGCTCTTCGAAGTATTGGAAAAATAATGCTGCCTTCTATTACGTACATTGTTTCTCTTTGTGTCAATGTACTTTGTAATGCCACATTTATCTTTGGTCTGTTTGGATTTCCAAAGCTTGGCGTTACAGGTGTTGCACTTGGTACTGTGATTGCCAGAATTACAGAGGTATTAATTTGTCTCATCTATTCATTAAACAGTTCAGATGTCAGATTCCGGATAAAATATTTCTTTGCGAAATCAGGTATTTTGTTTCATGACTTTATGAAAATTGCCACTCCAGCCGTGGTAAATGATGTTGTCTGGAGTTTTGCCACTTCAGCATTTGCAGCAATTCTTGGGCATATCGGAGATGACATGGTTGCCGCAAATGCGGTTGCTGTTATGGTGGTAAATATTGGTGCTATTGCCTGCCGAGGTTTTGCCAACGCTACTACTATCATTATCAGCCAGGAGTTAGGGAAAGATCAAATTGATACAGCCGGAGAATACGGGAAACGGATGCTTAGGATAACACTTGCTGTAAGCCTGATCGGATGCGTTATTATTCTGGCGATTCGTCCTCTGATACTGGACTTCTATCGGGATAAATTGACCGAGACTGCCCTTTCTTATCTTAGCATTTTTATAATTATGACAACCTGGCGTCTTGTGGGAGAAGGGATTAATACCTGCCTTATATGCGGTTGTTTCAGAGGTGGCGGAGATTCCAGATTTGGAATGATCGTAGATTCCATATTTATGTGGCTTGTTGCAGTTCCGGCAACTTTCCTTGCAGCATATGTTTTTAAATTACCGCCTGTCTGGGTTTACTTTGTAATGACTTTAGATGAGTTCGAGAAAATGCCAGTGGTATTTATTCACTATTTCAGAAAGAAATGGCTTACAAATATTACCAGAGATTTTGATTGAGGAGAAGTATGATCATGTCAAAAGATGAATATCTAATTACAGATGCGCCCCTGAAAGCGTTAACTGTTTTTGCAATGCCTATGATCTTAGGCAGTTTTTTTTCAGCAGATATATAATATGGCTGATTCGATCATTGTCGGTCAGTTTGTTGGTTCTTCGGCACTTGCGGCTGTCGGCGCCTGTGCTGCACTTACGAATGTTTTCATTTGTGTAGCTCTGGGCGCCGGTGTAGGCGCAGGTGTACTCGTAAGCCGTTATTTTGGAGCCAGAGATTATGGTAAAATGAAAACAATTGTGTCGACATCACTGATCAGCTTTTTAGTCCTGAGCATACTACTTGGAATCTTTGGTTTTTGCTTTTCGCATTCAATGATGAGTTTATTACAAACACCTGCGGATATACTGGATGAAGCAGTATTGTATCTGCGGGTTTATTTTGTGGGATTCCCATTTCTGTTTATGTACAACATCCTCTCAACGATGTTCACATCCATCGGTGAATCCAGAATTCCATTGGTTCTTCTGATTTTTTCATCCGTATTAAATATTTTTATGGATCTTTGGATGGTAGCCGGACTTGGTCTCGGCGTGTTTGGTGCGGCCCTGGCAACGCTTATTGCACAGGGGATTTCCGCGGTCTTTTCATTTCTGATTTTCCTTTATAGAATGAGACGGTATAAATGTCAGTTTGAATGGTTTGACGGACAGGAGTTATATTCGATGCTTCAAATTGCCGTACCGTCAGTTCTCCAGCAGTCTACAGTGTCGATCGGTATGATGATCGTACAGGCAGTTGTAAATCCATTTGGCACACAGGCGCTCGCAGGTTATTCGGCAACGATGCGAGTGGAAAATGTTTTTTCACTGATTTTTGTATCCATCGGCAATGCGATTTCGCCGTATATATCCCAGAATCTTGGTGCAAAGAAAATCGAACGGCTCAAAAAAGGCTATCATGCGGCACTGGTGTTAGATCTATGTTTTGCACTCCTTGCTTTTCTGGTCATTGAATCACTGCACAATCAGATTTCTTCCTTATTCCTTGGAAAAGATGGAACAGCTTTAGCGTATCAGGTATCCGGTGATTATATGAGATGGCTAGGGTATTTTTTCATCTTCATGGGTATTAAGATGGCAACCGATGGTGTTCTTCGCGGACTTGGAATCATGCGTCCGTTTCTCATTGCGAATATGGTAAATCTTGCAATCCGTTTGTCTGTTGCTTTGATTTGTGCACCGCGGTTCGGAATTGCATTTGTCTGGCTTGCAGTACCGGCCGGATGGCTTGCAAACTTCTTGATTTCTTATGCAGCACTCAGAAAATCATGGCCGAGTATTGAGGAAGATAAAGGAGCAATATCATGCAGAAAATACTGATTGTAGAAGACGATACAAATATTAATAACTTGCTTCAGGAGGCATTATCCAAAGAAGGCTATTCCTGTGAGCAGGCATTTTCCGGGACCGAAGCAAAGCTGCTTTTAAATATGCAGGAGCACGGTTATGCACTCGTGCTGCTGGATCTGATGCTGCCCGGAATTCCAGGTGAGGCAGTTCTGGAGGAAATACGGAAAAAGGGAAATCTTCCGGTTATTGTGTTGACTGCAAAAGACAGCCTGGATGAAAAGGTAGAGGTTTTAACGAGCGGAGCGGATGATTATATAACGAAACCATTTGAAATCAGGGAAGTGCTGGCAAGAGTTCAGGTACAACTCCGTCATAAAGAAGAAAAGGAAGCAGAGGAACAGCATGCGCTTTCATTTAAAGATATGCTATTAAACAGAGATACCTTTCAGGTTGAAATTGCTGGAAAGATACTTCCGAAGATCACAAAACAGGAGTTTGCGATTTTAGAATTACTGCTCAGGAATCCAAAACAGGTTTTCAGTAAAGAGGATATTTTCGAATATGCCTGGGACGAACTTTATATTGGTGAGACGAAGACATTGGACGTACATATCAGCAACATCCGCAAGAAGATCAAACAAGTGACTTCGGAGGAATACATTGAGACAGTATGGGGAATCGGTTATCGTCTTCATGCGTAATCTTTACTCTTTTTTTACTATTTATTTGCGTTTGATTAGGATTCCTCTTTTATGATAAATGCAGATAAGAAAAAGGAGATGAAAAATTTGAGTGAGATGTTATTGGAAACACGAGGACTGACGAAGCGGTATGGACATCATAAAGCTGTGGACAGTGTCAGCATGCATATTAAAAAGGGCGCTATCTATGGATTTATCGGACGAAATGGAGCCGGGAAGACGACTTGCCTGAAGATGATCAGTGGACTTTCCAGGCCAACGAGTGGAGAGATTGAGATCTTCGGATATAAGGGAAAGGATTTACAGAAAGTCCGCTCCCGAGTGGGATGTCTGATTGAAGCACCGGGATTATATGGAAATATGACCGCATATGAAAATCTGAATATCAAATGCAAGCTGTTTGGGATAAAGAAAGCAGGTTACATTGATGAGATATTGAAAACAGTAGGTCTGGAGCATGTGGGACGGAAAAAGACAAAACACTTTTCTCTTGGAATGAAACAGCGTCTGGGAATTGGTCTTGCGTTGGTTGGAGAACCGGATCTGTTAATCCTTGATGAACCAATCAATGGGTTGGATCCACAGGGAATTGCTGAGGTCCGTGACACGATTCAGAGACTTCAGAAAGAGAGGAATATGACGATTTGCATTTCCAGTCATATACTGGAGGAATTATCGAAGATTGCTACCGATTATGGAATCATTCACAATGGAAGTTTATTGCAGGAGCTTACAAGAGAAGAATTAATGCGAAGATGCAGTGAGCGGATGGAATTAACACTGGCTGATCCGAAGCTGGCAATTCCGGTGCTGGATGCTATGGGATTCACGAATTATCAGGTAACAGACAAAGAACATATTCACATTTTTGAACGTCTGAATGAAAGTGCAACGTTGAATATGGAGCTTGCAAAGGCAGGAATTCCGGTAAAAGGGCTTGCTATAACGAGTGAAGAACTGGAAACGTATTTTCTGAATCTGACAGGAGGTGCCAGCCATGCTTAATATGATAAAAATGGATTTGTACCGGATGTTTCGCACCAAAAGTATGTATGTAGTATGGATCGTGCTGGCTGTGTCAGTACTGTTTACAACATTTCTGTGTAAAACAGATTATGATTCATTAAGTAAAGAAGATACCGTGCGGCAGGAGCAGTTTGCGGAACCGACTGCAGAGAATATTAATGTGGGAATGATGGTGACACTGCCGACAGAACCGGGAGAAAAGGTTACGGTGTATGACATTTTCTTTGCAAATTCTCAGGGGAAATTTTATGCGTTGTTTCTGGTGATTTTTGCTGTGATGTTTTCAACAGCGGATATCGGAAGCGGTTATATTAAAAATATTGGCGGCCAGGTTCAAAAAAGAGGAACACTGATTTTTTCCAGATCTATTGCGTTGGCGGTCTTTACGGTGCTGACAATGGCAGGTGCATTCTTACTCCAGGGAGCTGCGAACTATATAGTATTCAAAGAATTGACGTGGGGAAGTTCAAAAGCTGTTCTGTCTTATTTCCTGACGGAGCTGGCACTTCATTATGCACTCGTGTTGATCTGCATGGCGATTGCAATTATTCTGAAAAATAATGTGATTAGCATGGTCATCGCGATTTGTCTTACAATGAATATAATGAGTATCGTATACGGATTAATAAACAGTGCTGTTCGGAAAATGGGAATCCAGAATTTCCAGATTTATAAGTATACGATAACCGGGAAATTATCACTGCTTCCTATGAATCCAAGTGGAAATGAGTGTCTGGAAGCATTCGGCGTAGCGATTGTGTTTGCTGTCATAATGATAGCTGCAAGCAGTGCTGTTTTTCAAAAGAGGGATATTTAGCGGATGTATATCGTAATTGGAATATTAGCAGGAATTATCATTTTACAATTTATTATTATGTGGAAATATCAGCGGCAGGTGAAGGACATCTGCCGCCAATTGGCGTTCTTGATGAAACATGACAGTAACATGTTGATTCAACGCGAGTTTGATTTGGGTGGAATCGGAACGCTTTCAGACAGATTGAATGAACTTCTGGAATTACAAAGAAAAGAGAAGCAGCGTTATCAGGAGAAAGAAGCTTTGATCGCGGATACTTATACGAACCTTTCCCATGATATCCGGACACCGCTGACATCTCTGGATGGATATTTTCAGCTTATGGAAGAATGCGAAAATGTCGAAGACCAGAGACGTTATCTGAATATTATTCATGAAAGAATACACAGTCTGAATGAAATGCTGGAAGAACTTTTCATGTTCACAAAGTTAAAAAATGAATCCTATAGTCTGGAGCTGACGCCTTGCTGTATCAACCGGATTCTGAAAGAAATGGTGTTTTCCTATTATGATGACTGGGTAAGAAGGGGAATCCAGCCGGATATTCAGATTACAGAAGAACTGCTATCTATAGCCGGAAATAAACAAGGACTCCACCGTGTTATTCAGAATGTAATTAAAAATGGCCTGGATCATGGAGAAAAGAAGATAAGTATTGTGTTAGAACGCAAGCAGGAACGCGCGGTATTGCGAATCAGTAATCAGGTGATACATTCGGAGCAGATTGATATAGAACATGTCTTTGACAGATTTTATAAAGCGGATGTGGCAAGGAGCAAAACATCTACCGGATTGGGACTATCTATTGCAAAGGAACTTGTGAAACGTATGAATGGAGAAATCAGCGCAAAGACAGAGAAAAATGAGTTTATTATTGAGATGAGATTTCCGCTTTCTATCTAAAAAATCAGTAAAAATTGCACTTTATTGAGTTACAATGCTGAATTGTGAAAATTTAGATTTACCGAAACACTCAAATATGTTAATATGGTAGCAGTTATTTCAAAACTATAGATCAGATTGAAGGAGGTCTTTACATGATTAAATTGTACGAGAATGGCGTATATCTTCTCAATGGAACAGAGATAGTAGAAGACACAGGAAATGTGCAGGTTCCGCTGACGAAGGAAGAAGCCGCTCAGAACACAATGGCATATGGTATTTTAAAGGCACACAATACATCCGAGAACATGGAGCGTTTGCAGATCCGTTTGATAAGCTGACATCCCATGATATCACATTTGTTGGAATTATCCAGACAGCACGTGCGTCAGGACTTGAGAAGTTCCCGATGCCGTATGTACTTACAAACTGTCATAACAGTCTTTGTGCAGTTGGTGGAACAATCAACGAAGATGATCATATGTTTGGACTAACTTGTGCGAAGAAGTACGGCGGTATGTATGTACCACCGCATCAGGCAGTTATCCATCAGTTTGCCCGTGAGATGCTTGCAGGCGGAGGAAAGATGATCCTTGGATCTGACAGCCATACACGTTACGGAGCACTCGGAACGATGGCTATGGGTGAAGGTGGACCAGAGCTTGTGAAACAGCTTCTGAACAAGACTTATGATATTAAAATGCCGGGCGTGATCGGAATCTACTTAGACGGAGAGCCGATGAAAGGTGTAGGACCGCAGGACGTTGCTCTTGCAATCATCGGAGCTACATTCAAGAACGGTTATGTGAATAACAAGGTTATGGAGTTTGTTGGACCTGGAGTCAGCAAGCTTAGTGCAGATTTCCGTATCGGAATCGACGTTATGACAACAGAGACAACTTGTCTGTCTTCTATCTGGAAAACAGATGAGAAGATTCAGGAGTTCTATGATATTCACGGAAGAAGTGAAGATTACAAAGAACTGAATCCTGGAGCAGTTACATATTATGACGGTATGGTTTATGTAAACTTAAGCGAGATCAAGCCAATGATCGCAATGCCATTCCACCCAAGCAATGTTTATACAATTGATGAACTGAACGCAAATCTGGCAGACATCCTTCATGATGTAGAGCAGAAAGCACTTGTAAGTCTTGACGGTGCAGTTGATTACTCTCTGCAGGATAAGATCAGAAACGGTAAGTTCTATGTAGAGCAGGGAATCATCGCAGGATGTGCAGGTGGTGGATTTGAAAATATCTGTGCAGCTGCAGATATCATCAAAGGAAAGAACATCGGAGCAGATGAATTTACATTCAGCGTTTACCCGGCAAGTACACCGATTTATATGGAACTTGTTAAGAATGGTGCAATTGCAGATCTTATGGAAGCAGGAACTGTTGTGAAGACAGCATTCTGTGGACCGTGCTTTGGAGCAGGAGATACTCCGGCAAATAACGCATTCTCTATCCGTCATACAACAAGAAACTTCCCGAACCGTGAAGGAAGTAAGCTGCAGAACGGACAGATCTCTTCTGTAGCACTGATGGATGCTCGTTCTATCGCAGCAACAGCAGCAAACAAGGGATTCTTAACACCGGCAACAGCAATGGATGTAGAGTACAAAGGACAGAAATATCACTTTGATAAGAATATTTATGCAAACCGTGTATTTGACAGCAAGGGTGTTGCTGATCCAAGCGTTGAGATTAAATTTGGACCAAACATTAAGGACTGGCCGGCAATGTCAGCACTTCCACAGAACCTGCTTGTGAAGGTTGTATCTGAGATCCATGATCCTGTTACAACAACAGATGAGCTGATTCCGTCCGGAGAGACATCTTCTTACCGTTCTAATCCGCTGGGACTTGCAGAGTTCGCTCTTTCAAGAAAAGATCCTGCATACGTTGGACGTGCGAAAGAAGTACAGAAAGCTCAGAAAGCAATTGAAGCAGATGAATGTCCGGTAGATGCTCTTGCAGAACTGAAACCGGTGATGGATAAGATTCACGAGACATATCCGGAAGTTGGCAAGGGTAACCTTGGTGTCGGAAGTACAATCTTCGCAGTAAAACCAGGAGACGGGTCTGCTCGTGAGCAGGCAGCTTCCTGTCAGAAGGTACTTGGCGGATGGGCAAACATCGCAACAGAGTATGCAACAAAGCGTTATCGTTCCAACCTGATCAACTGGGGAATGCTCCCATTCCTGACAGAAGAAGATCATGAAGCACTTTCCTTCAAGAACGGAGATTACATCTTTGTTCCTAATGTGAGAAAAGCAGTGGAAGAGAAAGCGGATGTGATCAAAGCTTATGTTGTAGGTGATGAACTCAAAGAACTGAACCTTAAGCTGGGAGATCTGACAGACGCAGAGCGTGAGATTATTCTTGACGGATGTCTGATCAATTACTATAGAAATCATTAGTCAATCATTAAATATGATAAAATGAAAGAAAAGCGGCGAGATATGGGAAATGACCTGTATCTCGCTGCTTTGTTCTCATAGTTGTATTTTAGAGCTAACATGTGTTAAACTAAAGCATAAGACTGGAAATATTGAAAATAGGCGGTAAATAAAATGATATTTGATACACATGCGCATTATGATGATGAGCAGTTTGACACAGACAGAGATGAGCTACTAAGCAGTATGGCAGCAGGCGGCGTTGGAACAATTGTGGATGCAGCGGCGACAGTAGAGTCCTGGGATAAGATAGTAGAACTCGCAGAGAAATATTCATTTATATATGGATCAGTAGGTGTACATCCGGATGAAGTCGGTGCACTGAATGAAGAGAATTTCGCTCGAATGAGAGAATTATTAAAGAAAGAAAAGATCGTTGCGGTTGGCGAGATCGGACTTGATTATTATTGGGATAAAGAAGGGCATGATCTGCAGAAACATTGGTTCATCAGACAGCTGGATCTTGCACGAGAGATGAACAAACCTGTGATGATCCATAGCCGTGAGGCGGCAGCTGATACGATGGAAATTATGAAAGAACATGGAAAAGGAATCAAAGGTGTGATACACTGTTATTCTTACAGCCTTGAGATGGCGCGAGAATATGTAAAGATGGGATATTACATCGGAGTCGGCGGTGTTGTGACATTCAAGAACTCAAAGAGGTTAAAAGAGATTGTAGAAGAAATTCCACTGGAGTCAATTGTTCTTGAGACAGACTGCCCGTATCTGGCACCGACACCGTTCAGAGGGAAGAGAAATTCGTCCTTGTACCTGCCATATGTTGTAGAAGCGATTGCAGAGTTAAAAGGCATTTCTACGGAGCAGGTGATCGAACAGACAGAGAAGAATGCAAGGGATTTATATCAATTATAAGAAATGGAGAGATGAGATGAAAGAACCAACAACTTGGAAATCCACAAGAATACGATAGAAGTAATTACAGAAATATAATTTCGTATCAGAAAAAGTTTCGGTT
>ENA-OQAZ01000380-OQAZ01000380.1-human-gut-metagenome-genome-assembly--contig:-NODE-380-length-25342-cov-2.289629_pt1 | contig 25342 bp, 30 predicted proteins | sample MGYA00242737_ERZ504531 | MGnify/ENA primary metagenome ERZ504531 (study PRJEB26092, sample SAMD00036244) | human gut metagenome | host: Homo sapiens | study: EMG produced TPA metagenomics assembly of... | reverse complement strand
TGTTTGTTTAGGACGTTTCTTTTTTTCTGCTTCCGGCACTGGCATCTTCTTTTCAATTTCAGGAGCTTTCTTTATAGCTTCATTTGATGCCTCTGGACCATAAATCGAGCGCTCATCTACAGGTGATGTTTCATTTACTGTATTTGGCTTTGGCTTTGGCCGGGTCTGTTTTCTTTGTCTTTGAATGGGTTTGTCAGTTGACAAATCTTCATCCACAGCTTCATCCACAGACACTTCTCCTGCCTCAAGCTCCTCTGCCTTAATTCTTTCTTTTATCTCATATGCCTGGCGCAGTATTTTTTTCTCTTCTTCTGTTAAATCTGGCATACTCGCCTCCTTTTTAGAATAGTTAAAAGTTACGGTAACTATTATAGTATAGAAACGCTTGATTGGCAAGAAATATCTGTATCACAAATAAAGCCTGTCATACCCATTTGAATATGACAGGCCATCTTATGTACAAAATTTGTAATTATTCAGCTACTGTTACAGCTGTTTCTTCTTCAACTGGTTCCTGTGCAGCATAGAACATTGCAACAACATTCTTTACAACATCGCGAAGCAGTGTTGCTGTCGGTGCCTCTGTATCAGTAATGGTAACACCATCTTCCTGTGTGAAGCTGCCAGCCATAGAAACTTCTTCGTTTCCATCATTTGTTGTCAGAGCAATGCTCAGTCCATTGTCAAGTAATGTCAGTGCAACATTCATATTTACTGTCTCGCCATCCGCTGTAGCAGTCATATCCATACCAAAATCATTATCCTGTGCGGTAATTGTTCCGTTTGCATTCATGATCTCAGTTCCGTCCTCTGTTACAACATAGTTAAAGGCTGTACCATCAAAGGACATATCAACCACAACAGTTGACTCACCATTTACAACAGTAACATTCTCTGTCATAGTACCATCTACATTTACTGTAGCTGTACCGTTTATAGTAGCACCCTCATCAAGCATCTGCTGAATCTGTCTGAAAGCTTGCTGCCATCTTCTGTCTGAAGTGGTGTTACATCAAATGAAGATACCATCTCCTCAACCAGAGAATTCATCATATCAACAATCATTCCCTTTGCATCTTCAACAGAAACATCTGGTGAAGCCATGTTGACTCCCTCTGCTGCTGCCTGAAGATAATCATCAAATACTGTTACAAGCTGTGATGCATCTGTTCCCTGAACCTGTGATAATAATACTGACATAGCATTATCAACTACATTCTCAACTGCCTTAACAGTGTTTACAATTGCCGGTCCGTCAAATGTAATTGTAGTAGAGCCATCTTCTGCCGTCTGAATATCAAAATTTTCTGCCAGTGCAGTAAAATCATTCATCATAGAATCTACATCAAAATCAGTCTCTGCTTCAGTCTCTACTGCTGCAAAATCAATTGCCGGAATCTCAACCCAATCCTGATCAATACCAAACATTGGAAGCATTGAGCTGATATCAGAACCTAACAATTCACCATATGTACTTGCAATTTCAGCAACATTAATATAAAGATCACCAGAAACAATACGAAGCACATCATTAAGACCATAGACTGTATCAGCCTCTTCTCCTGTAACAGATGCCGGAAGTGTAACATTTGCTGAAACACTAACGCCATCCTCTGCAAATTGCTCTGCAGTTACAGAAAAAAGCATAGACTCTCCATCTGCTGTAAGAGAAAACTCACCTACATATGTAGATGGTGTAAACGCTGTTTCACTTTCTGCCATTACTGGCATTGTACTTCCCGCAGCCAACGCCGCACTCATAATTACCGCAAATTTTCTTTTCATACCTCGTCCTCCTAAAATTAAAAATTTGACAACATTGGTTATCTGATTTGTTTTTCTTCCCCTTCTCATATGTGTGTCGTTTTTATTATATCACATTATGAACAATTTGTTCAAGTAAAAAAAAGCTAATTTTATTTTTTGGGTAAATTTTTATTTTCCTCTTGACAACTTTACATTATTGAAGTAAACTACGTTCAAACAAGAAACCTGTGATTAAGAGTAAGTAGTCATGGTTGCGTGTTCACAGAGAGCTACTGTTGGTGGGAAGTAGCAGCACAGATTATGATGAATGGGCTTATGAGGGCGGCCGACGCGATTTTCGTTAGTAGCAGCCGACGGGGCGCGCAGCCCGTTATCCGTTGCGTATCGCATAGTTGTGCAGATTTTTCACATGAATGTGCGAGTTGAGTTGGATGCATTAGCATCAATATGGGTGGCACCGCAGGATTAACAGTCTTGTCCCATTATGATTGGGATAGGGCTTTTTTTGTTACCAAAATTTCTTTCTCCCGATCTATCTAACTCACTAACTGATGCCTACGAATTGCTCCGTTGCTTTGAAGCTTTTGCTCCTGGCATCATACAAATTTTATTCATCAAAAGGAGAATACGATTATGAGAAAAAATTATTTAACCTGTGCCGCACTGATTTCTGCAATGAGCATGAGCACCATTGCATCTGCACCTGTATTTGCATCCGACAATAGCGACGCCCAAACATTTAAGATTGGTATCTGTAACTATGTTGATGACGCTTCTTTAAATCAGATTGTTTCCAATATTGAAAAACAGCTTTCTAAAATTGAAAAGGATTCCGACGGTGCTGTTTCTTTTGAAGTCACAACAGAAAATTGTATGGCTGATGCCACTGTTCTTGATCAGATCATTGCAAACTTCATCGCAGATGACGTTGATTTGATGGTTGGTGTAGCCACCCCTGTTGCCATGGCAATGCAGGCAGCTACTGAAGACAATGAGATTCCTGTTGTTTTTGCAGCTGTATCTGACCCAGTTTCTACTGGACTTGTAGATTCCATGGATGAGCCTGGCGCAAACATCACTGGTACTTCTGACTACTTAGACACAACTGCTGTTATGGATCTTTTATTTGCTGCTGATGAAGAAGCCGATCATATCGCCCTTCTATATGATCAGGGTCAGGATTCTTCCACAACTGCAATCGAAGAAGCTAAGAAATACCTTGATGATAAGGGTGTTGATTACACAGAATACACTGGAACAACAGTTGACGAAGTTATGTTAGCAGCTGATTCTATCATCGCAGACGGTGCTGACGCAGTCTTTACACCATCTGACAACACCATCATGACAGCTGAACTTTCCATCTATGAGGAATTAGCAGAAGCTGGCATTCCGCATTATGCAGGTGCTGATTCTTTCGCATTAAACGGTGCTTTCTGTGGATATGGCGTTGACTATATTAATTTAGGTGTTGAGACAGCAAACATGATTAACAGCATCTTAGTTGACGGTGAAGAACCTGCAAAAACACCTGTCATGACATTTGACAATGGTATTGCAACTATCAACACCGAAGTATGCGATCAGTTAGGCTATGACTTCGATGAAATCAGTAAGACATTTGAGCCACTCTGCACTGCTGTAAAGGGCATCGAGACTGCAGAAGAATTTGAAGAAGAATCAGAAAGTGAAACTGAGACTGAAGAAGAATCTACAGAGGCTCAGGAAAAATAAATTTTAGTAATAAAAATCAAAGGGGTTTTCTCGTGGATATTCAAACATTATTGTCACTGGGACAGACTGCTCTTGAACTTGGTTTAATCTGTTCCCTTACAGTTCTTGCATTATTTTTAAGCTATTCCATGTTAAATGTCTGTGATCTTTCTACAGATGGATGTTTTACTCTGGGCGCCGCAGTCGGCGCTCAGATTGCACTGATGGGTCATCCATTTTTAGCAATTCTTGCTGCTATGGGGGCCGGTATTCTATCCGGTTTTGTCACAGGCACATTGCAGACAAAATTTGGCATTAACAGTCTGCTTGCCGGTATTGTAGTCAATACTGGTCTTTACTCTGTCAACATTGCCGTTATGGGCGGTTCCTCTCTTTTAAATATGAACAAAACTGTTACGGTATTTACAATGATGAAAGGACTCCTCTCGGGCACGCCGCTTGCCAGCTATTATAAACTGATTGTGGCACTGATTGCAGTTATTCTTGTCGTTGCGCTGCTGACATTGTTTCTTGGTACCCGTCTTGGTCTTGCAATCCGTGCAACTGGAAACAACCCGATCATGGTAAAATCTTCTTCTATTAATACTGTTTTTACCACCATTGTTGGTCTTTGTGTTGCTAATGCATTTACCGGTTTGTCAGGCTGTCTGCTTGCGCAATATCAGAAATCCGTCAATATTGACATTGGATCTGGTATGGTTACGATTGCACTTGCCTCACTGTTAATTGGTGCAACAATCCTCGGACGCGGAAAAATTGTTACACGTGCCGTTGGTGTCGTACTCGGTTCCTTTATTTTCCGCCTTGTCTACACCATCGCACTTCGTTTCCATCTCCCGGCATTCATGCTCAACGCTTGGTATCTTCTATCATTGTCGTCATTGCTCTGTCTTTCCCATTAATTTGAAGACACAGCTCCCAATGATGAAGCGCCGACTAACTCATTCAAAAAATAATAGATAATTTGTACCTGACTGCAAAGCAGGCTACGGAAAGGCATTTGTAAGCTATGCTTGAACTAAAAAATGTTTCGAAAACCTTTAATCCTGGTACGGTAAATGAAAAAAAAGCCCTTGATAAACTTTCTTTAAATTTAAATGAAGGCGATTTTGTTACCATCATCGGTGCAAACGGTGCTGGTAAATCTACGCTGTTTAATGCAATCTGCGGTACCTTCTACACTGATGAGGGACAGATCATTCTTGACGGCGAGGATATAACACTTCAGCCAGACTATATACGAGCAAAAAAAAATCGGTCATCTGTTTCAGGATCCCATGAGCGGCACTGCTCCTGGCATGACCATTGAAGAAAATATGGCTCTCGCAGGTTCCAAAGGCGGCTGGCTCTCTCACGTAAGCAAAAAAGAAAAGGAACTGTTTCGTGAAAAGCTCCGTCCGTTGAATATGGGACTTGAAGATCGCATGCATCAGCCTGTCGGACTTCTCTCTGGCGGACAGCGTCAGGCTCTTACTCTTGTAATGGCGACCATCAACCGCCAAAGCTGCTGCTTCTTGATGAGCATACTGCAGCTCTTGATCCTGCACTGCCGAGAAGGTGCTAAATCTAACCAAGTCTATTATTGCTGAGCACCATTTAACTTGCATGATGATCACACACAACATGCAGTCAGCTCTTGAACTTGGAAATCGTACCTTCATGATGAACAGCGGACACATCATTTTCGATACAGCAAATGAAGAGCGCTCAAAGCTTACCGTAAATGATCTGCTTGAGCGCTTCAAGGAAGGTGTTGGAAAGCAGCTTGACAACGACCGCATGCTGCTCTCCTGATATTTAACTATTAAAAATTTATATTTAGTTTTGCCATCTGATCTGCTCACCACACACAAGTGGGAAGCGGATCAGTTTTTTTGCGTTCAAATCTTCCTTATTCATATCCACTGCTGTAATCTGATGATTCTCATATGTTGTATAATAATAAATTCCCTTTGAAGCATTACAGCAAGAGGTGTAAATAGTAATCTCATATGCACCTTCCTTAACTTCACAGCATCCTCTTTGCTGATCTACTGAACCAAGTATGTGGAAAAACTGGCTCACACTCTCTGACTCCGAATCACCTGAAAGTGAATTCATCTTCACAAAAGAAACACGAACAAAACGAGATTCTGATGAAAGATCACCCGGAAGACCAAGCGCACCCATTCCACGGCTGTAAGCCTGAAGCGGCAGCTCATTAGCTCCGCCAAATGTGTTCTTTGGCTGTTTTGCTGAAAGGCCCATATAGCGATTTAAACCAGCCAGTTGTCTGTCAAACGGCGGATTATTTGTTAAAACACCAACTGGATTGTCATAGATCTTAATGCCCTCACGTACAGACTCTAACGTAATTGCCTCATCTTGATCTGCAATAATCCAGTGAAGTGATGACACCGGCATTGATTCATGAAAAGAAGTATTTGTAATGCAAATACGTTCAAGAAGTACTCTTGCCTCCTTTACACTTGTGCACTGACCTAAAATCCACGGAATCAATTCAAACTGTGCCACGTTGTCTTTTCCCTCTTCCGGTTCTGTATAAAATGCATTGCCGACAAAATTAAGACCTGCCATTCCAAGACCCTTTTCATTAATCGCATCATAATACAGCGGATACTCGCCTGCCACATGTGCCATACCAATCAATGCATACTTTGTCTGATATGGCTGTCCGTGGCGCATCACAAATGTATAACCACGCGGTGTTATCGTTACTTCCTCTCCATAAGAACACTCATAATCAAGTGTTCTTCCCATATAAAAGTCCTTTGTCTTATAGGTTGCTGCTGTACACATAATTGCCTCCTTATTGCTCTTCCTAATTGTTTTTTGCTTTTTCTTGTTTATTTCTATTTGTTCTGCTGCTCTTTTCTTTTGATTTTGCTCTTTTTCTTTATTTCTTTATGCTGTCAATAAATGGCTCTGCAAGATCCTTTAGCTGCTCTATCTGTTCATCAGTCAGCAACAGTTTCGGCGCTGTTATCGTATTTTGCTCGTCTAGTTTATTTGCCGCTGCATGTACTTCTGTCTGAAGACAATTTCCATCATCATCTGAAATGGTTATTGTAAGAGTAAACGTATAGTTATCTTCTTTGTCTACCAAAAATGACAGCTTAGCATCTGCCTGCTTTGGCTGGATTCCTACAAGCTGTGCAAAATAATCAGCATCGATTGTAAACTCGGACGCTCCATCATTCTTGCCACTCACCTTTACGGCTGACCAAAGCTTTGGATCAAATAAATGATCTGGTTCAGCTAAAAACAGCACTGCATCCATTCCACCTGGCATTTTTAACGAATTCTCAACTGTTACGCCTGTAAGATCATAAATCAAACTAGTAAGCTGTTCTAATGTAACACAATGATCTTTAATCCATCCATTGTATGCTGCCTTTAGTAAAAAGCTTTTGTCAATCTCATCACTTGCAAATGCAGATATAATTGAGTCTATCCCAAAATAACATTTTCCATCCACCAGATAAAATGTCGTTAATGAAGTCTGCTTATCTGTTATATTTTCCTTTAGCTGCAATTTTAAGTTTTTTTGTGCACTCTCGCCTGCTGCGGTAAATTTTGCCGTAAGAGAATCGGTATTTAAAAGTTCCTGCGCAAGATCTGTTACTGGCTTTAGCTGATCCGACGGTTCAAATGTCATCGCGCAATCCGCTGTAATATCATAGCCATTTCCTGCCACCAGCTTTTGCAGCGTCTCGATGGTCTGTCCTGCATTCATAATAAAATGCATATAGAAGATGATCGCTCCAATCAAAAAAGCTGCCAGAACAAGTCCCACTGCAAGCACTGCTTTTTTTTCTTTTGCTCATATACCCACTTCCTTTCAACCAGCTTACAGGACTTTAGTCCTTTACAAAAATTATAAAGCCTTTGATCTTTTCTGTAAACGGACAAAATGGCTCTTTTGTAAGGCTATTAAAAATTAGGGAGATTTTTTCTCCCCTATCATTCGAGTAAGCAAGCACAAAAATAAGGCGTATACCTTATTCAGATATACGCCTTTTCGGTGTACTAACGGTGTACTAACCGACCGTTATTTGACACGTTTTGTTGTTTTCTTTGGTTCCGATTTTCTTTGATTTTCCTTGAAAAATTAGAACTTACCAGCCTTAGCAGCTTCCTCGATGGAAACAGCTACAGCTACAGTCATACCAACCATCGGGTTGTTTCCTGCACCGATCAGACCCATCATCTCTACGTGAGCCGGAACTGAAGAGGAACCTGCAAACTGTGCATCAGAATGCATACGGCCTAAAGTATCGGTCATACCATAGGAAGCCGGACCTGCTGCCATGTTATCTGGATGCAGAGTACGTCCTGTACCACCACCTGATGCTACGGAGAAGTACTTCTTACCAGCCTCGATACGCTCCTTCTTGTAGGTACCTGCAACTGGATGCTGGAAACGAGTCGGGTTTGTGGAGTTACCAGTGATGGAAACGTCTACATTCTCCTTCCACATGATAGCAACACCTTCCGGTACGCTGTTTGCACCGTAGCAGTTAACCTTTGCACGAAGTCCCTCAGAGTATGACTTGCGGAATACTTCCTTTACTTCGTTGTTGTATGGATTGTACTCAGTCTCTACATATGTAAATCCGTTGATACGGGAAATGATCTGTGCAGCATCCTTTCCAAGACCGTTTAAGATAACGCGAAGAGGCTTCTGGCGAACCTTGTTTGCCTTCTCTGCGATACCGATAGCACCCTCAGCTGCTGCGAAAGACTCATGACCTGCCAGGAAGCAGAAGCACTCAGTCTCCTCTTCCAGAAGCATCTTGCCAAGTTTCCGTGTCCAAGACCTACCTTACGGGTATCTGCAACAGATCCCGGGATACAGAAGGACTGAAGACCCTCACCGATAGCAGCTGCAGCGTCAGCAGCCTTACGGCAGCCCTTCTTGATTGCGATTGCTGCACCAACGGTGTAAGCCCAGCAAGCATTCTCAAAACAGATCGGCTGGATACCCTTGATCTGAGCATATACATCCAGTCCTGCATCCTTTGTAATCTTCTCTGCCTCTTCGATAGAAGCGATACCATAGCTATTCAGAACCGCATTGATCTGGTCAATACGTCTCTCATAGGACTCAAATAAAGCCATTTTCGTTACCTCCTGTATTATTCTTTTCTTGGGTCAATGATCTTAACTGCATCAGCAACACGGCCGTACTGACCCTTTGCCTTCTCCCATGCAGTATTCGGATCGTCGCCCTTCTTAATGAAATCAGTCATCTTTCCAAGGCTTACGAACTGATAACCAATAATCTGATCCTCTGCATCCAGAGCGATACCGGTTACATAGCCCTCTGCCATCTCAAGGTAACGAGGTCCCTTCTGAAGAGTACCGTACATTGTACCAACCTGAGAACGAAGACCCTTTCCAAGATCCTCAAGACCTGCACCTACAGCCAGTCCATCCTCAGAGAATGCACTCTGGGAACGACCATAAACGATCTGTAAGAACAGCTCTCTCATAGCGGTATTGATTGCATCACAAACAAGGTCTGTATTCAGTGCTTCCATAACAGTCAGACCCGGAAGAACTTCAGCTGCCATAGCTGCGGAATGGGTCATACCGGAACATCCGATGGTCTCAACGAGAGCCTCCTGAATGATACCCTCCTTAACATTGAGGGACAGCTTACATGCGCCCTGCTGAGGAGCACACCAGCCAACTCCGTGTGTGAAACCGGAAATGTCTTTCACTTCCTTTGCCTGCACCCACTTTGCTTCCTCCGGAATCGGAGCAGCACCATGATGAACGCCCTGCTTTACAACGCACATCTCTTCAACTTCACGTGAAATAACCATTGCAAAAACTCCTTTCAGTTCTGTATGTTGCACCTAAAAAGGTGCTGATTATGGCTTTGCGACTGCTGATCAACAATTACAGCCATATCTTCAATATGTGTCTTCGGCATACCAGGCTGCAAAACGCAGTATACCTCATACACTTCTATTTTCTCACAAAATGCGCTGTTCGTCTAGTCCTTTTTTTTTATTTCTCGCAAAATGTTGCAGTTTTTACTATTATTTTCAGTATTGTTTTTTTATTTTTTTCTTTTCAAGCGTCCGAATCCTCTGGATTAGCTGCCACGCAGTCTCATGCAATGCCTCATTTTGAAGCTGCAGTCTGGCATTCTCCTGTTCATAATAATCAAGACGTTTTTGAAGTGCGGCTGCCTGCTCTCTCCATCTTGTTCTTTTTGCTCATGATATACCATCTAAGTTCCTCTTTCTGCTGCCTTGCCTTATTATGTCAATTTTGGTCTCCTGCCATTTTATGGAACTTTATGGTTACATCATACTCCATATATGGTGCTTTTTCACGCAAATTTTCTCGCATATTTCGACTTTTATGTTACAGTTCATAGATAAGCCAATATTGCGGCAAAAAAAAGCCGCACACGGAATTTCTTCCGCATGCGGCAGTCTATTGTACCGGTCAGGCCGGCTTTGTCTCATATTTTAGTTCAGTGCAAAACGATTTAACGCTACTTCGAACTGGTCATCTTTCAGTGGGTATCTGACAGTTAAGCTTCTGGTCAAATCAAGCTGAAAACACCCATAATTGATTTTGCATCTACAACAATACGGTTATAACCTAAGTCTACGTCAAAGTCACATTTGCTTGCCTCTGACACAAAGTCCTGGACTGTTTCCCGAGATAAATGAATTTCTCTTGTAAACACTGCTTTCACTCCCTTCAATATCGGTGATGTCTTTGTCTTTTTGTTACCCTCTGCAGCGTACCGGTTCACTGCATTGACATACTTATAGCACATTGTCTTTATTTTGTCAAATCAACCGGTTAACCTATTTTTTTGCATTATTTGCACTTTTTATTCAAAAAAAAAGCTCATTTCTTTTTTTTTATGCACTTTGATATTTTTCTTTTCATCATCATTTAATCATTGATTCCGTATTGAATTATTTTCATGCTCGTTTGCACTCGATTCTCTGCATTTTTGCAGAATTTTCGATTGTTTTTCTCATTTTGCAGTCATAATCATTCAAACTTCGTCAAACTCTGCTTTATTCTCTGTTGTACTGTCTCCACCAATGTACACTTCAAACTTTCCTGGCTCGCTGCCATACGTCATATCGATCCGCCAAAAGCGAAGCATAGGCTCGATGATCTCAAACGACACCTCACGCTCTCGCCTGGCTTTAGCGTAATCTTCTCAAAGCCTTTTAATTCACGTACTGGGCGCACCACACTGCCGCTCACATCACGTATGTAAAGCTGAACAGTTTCCGTTCCCTCACGGTCGCCTGTATTAGTTACTATAACTGTTGCCACCCATGCTGCTTCTGCCTCATTTGCTTTCGTATTTGTTTCCTGCTTAATAACAGTTACCGGTGAATAAGAAAATGTGGTGTATGACAATCCATAGCCAAATGAATGCAGCGGACGGTACTCTGTATCAATATAGCCTATGCAAAATGCCTTAGGATCACCTGGATTTCGCGGTCGGCCCCCTTGAAACCGATTATAATACAGAGGCTCCTGCGAGGAGACATTTGGAAAGCTCATAGCAAGACGACCTGTTGGTTCTTTTACTCCAAATAATACGTCAGTAATCGCTGCAGCTCCTTCTGTTCCTGGCATCCACACATACAAAACAGCCTTTGCAAGCGATTCAATCAAAGCGACCTCGATTGGACGTCCGGCAAACAAAACAACGATTACATTATTGTTAACTGCTGAAACCCTTTTTAGAAGTTCCATCTGAATCTCTGGCAATGTGATACAAGTTCTGCTTGCGCCCTCTCCAGTCTGACGGAATGATTCGCCCAAAAATAATACCACCTTTGATGCAGATTTTGCAGCCTGTACAGTCTGCTCAATTGACGCCTCTGCTTCATCTGGCGTCATGCCTTCCTCCACATAATCACGAATTACTTCTTTATCATAGAACATGCTGCAGCCCTTCATAAAATGACAAGCATTCCCTATATGCTCCTTTATGCATTCCTGTACCGTTTTGATATTGTCGTAAGTTGCAGGGAACGACCACGCACCGCAAAGCGCTCTGGTATCCACATATGGACCTGCGAACAAAACATCTGCAACTTCCTGTGCAGAAAGCGGCAATGTTTTATTTTCATTTTTCAAAAGGACAAATGTTTTTGATGCTGCCTCACGCGCTGCTGCACGATGTGCATCGCATAAGATCAGATTTTTCTCGTCCTCCTCACTTGCATCCTTATATGGATTCTCAAAAAGGCCAAGATCATTTTTTAGTTTAAGAATACGAAGCACCGCCTCATCCACAAGTGTTTCATCTACCTCTCCCGATGTTACAAGCTCCTTTAAATAATGAAGATATACATCCGACATCATATCGATATCCACGCCTGCCTCAATGGCAAGCTTTGCTGCTTCTCTCTTATCCTCTGCGATACCATGTGGAATCAGTTCTTCTACTGCCGAATAGTCAGAGATCAAAACACCATCAAAGCCTAAATCTTCTCTTAATACCTTTCGCATCAGCCACTTATTTGCAGTTGATGGCACACGATTCAACGTGTTAAATGATGTCATTGCCATACGGCAGCCGCCATCCACAGCACCCTGATAACCGCTCAAATAATCTTGACGTAAAGTGCGCTCTGACAGCTCCACATTGTCATACTCACGACCACCCTCTGGATAGCCGTAGCAAGCAAAATGCTTCAAACACGCTGAAATGTTTCCCTTTTCTTTTAAATTCTCTGGCGTTTCACCCTGAAAGCCTCTGTCATCGCCTTTGCAAAACAATAGTTCAGATATGGATCCTCCCCAGGTGACTCCATAACTCTTCCCCAGCGTGCATCTCGCACCAGATCTGCCATTGGCGCAAATGTCACATGAAGACCCGATGCCGCTGCCTCCTTTGCCGCTATCTGCGCGCCCTTTCTAGCAATCTCTGGTTCAAAGCTGCAGCCTTGAGCCAGTGGAATTGGGAAAAATTGTCGTGGAATCCATTGATACATCAAGCATAAACAGCATTGGAATGTGATGTGGCTGCGTGGCCATTGCATTGTCCTGAATCTCCTTTAACTTTGCTGCACCACTTGTTCCTAGAATTGTTCCGCAAAGCTTCATATCCTCTGGCTCGATTTTTGCGCTTCCCATCGGACCTGTAATGAGCATATCCGTTCCATAAAAATTTGCCGTCAGCTGCACCATCTGACCAATTTTCTCCTCCAGACTCATGTCTGCCAGAAGATCTTTTAACTGTTGTTCTGTCATCGCACTTCTCCTTATTTTTCATTTTCAAGATAACTTGCACGCTCACCGCCTATAAACTTTAATCTCGTGCGTGCGCAAACCACATGTGCCTCTCCAATGTGCTTTGTGCCGATACGCACTGGAACAGCAACTGGACGAAGATGCATGCCAATTAGTGTATCGCCAATATCAATTCCAGCGTGAGCCTGAATTGCCTCTACTGCACAGGTGCCTGCAGTGCAGCATAAACAGCCGTCGCAAATGAACCGCCTGCTTTTAACTTTGGCACTACATTTACCATTGGAAGGCGATATTCTTTTGCTGCTGCCTTCTCAATGATGATTGCACGATTCAAATGTTCACAGCACTGAGCTGCCAAATAAATCTTCTTTTCCTTGCAGCAGTTAAGAAATGTTTGTGCCACTGCTTCTCCAATCTCTGCACTTGAATATGAGCCAATTCTATGACTTGCGATCTCACTTGAAGAGCATCCAACTACTAAGATATCGCCCTCTTCCAATTTTGCCTGTTCCATCAGTTCATCAAATACTGCTTTTGTCTGCTCCTTAATCTCATCAATATGTGTGTATTTTTCTTCGGATATTCCATTCATAGTTATTGCCTGCCTTTCATCAGTGTCATTCCATATTTTTTCAAATCAATTTTTCCATCTTCACTCATCACGCCTTCCGCTGCCAGACGTGATGCCTGAACACCTGGGCCGCCAAACACAAATTCACCTGCCAACTCACCTTTTGAATTGACAACACGATGACACGGTATGGTAGATGGATCTGGATTTTTGTGGAGTGCATTTCCAACGGCTCTTGCCATACGCGGATTTCCTGCCATCTTAGCAACCTGTCCGTATGTCGCCACCTTGCCTTTGGGAATCTTCTTTACAGCCTCGTAGATACGCTTTGTCGGGCTGTCTGTCACCATACGGTAGCTCTCGTCAATCATATTTTTAATGGCATCATCTGGCACTGTTCCATCTAAAATAATAGTACTCCAGTGCTCCTTATTTAAATGATATCCTGCTGTTACGGACGCAAAGGCAGACCTCCAGTAGTCACGCCACTCAGGGTCTGCCTTTACATTTAAATTGATATAGCCATCTTTCTCATAAGTCCACAAGAAAACTTTTTTACTGCTCTTAATACGCACCAATTGCCAATTTGATCATGAAATGATGCATCTTGGCAGGTATCTGGATAGGACAGACCAAATGCCAAAGCTTCTTCTCTCGTTGTCATATTCTTCACTCCAATCTTTCGCAAATTAAATCGCTTTGCTATTATTGGAATGATAACACACTTATGTTTACAAATCAAGCGCCCACTTCACTGCATAATACAATGCCCAATCTTGATCATTTGCCCATGGATCATAGTAATGTGCCTTTTTGCCATTTACTGTATCTGGATAGACCATCGCGCAGGATGCCATGCCATCTATAAAGAACAGATTCAGACAACCTCGAAGTGAAGCCTTTGCCTTATGCTCATATGATTTGTCTCCCGTAATCTGTGCGTAACTTGCAAATACATCACCGCTGAGTGTACTCCAATAATGTGGAAACGTATCGCCATAGCACTCATATTTTCCAAACCAATAACCGTCCCAATGACGAATCGCATTCTCAAACAAGTGATAATCGGCCTGTTTTCCATTAAACAGCTCCAAAAGTTTTAATTGTTTTCTTGCTTCTTCAAGATATTTTTGCTCCCCGCTTATCTGGTAGGCCTGCAGCAGACAACTTACCGCTGGTGCAACAATGCTCTGCTCATATTTTACCTCTGAAGTTGGATAATTGACGCTAGTCTGCGTAAGCTGATCAGCATGATTTAAAAATGCTTGTGTAAATGCTTCTGACTGTGCTTCAAATCCCGCCTCGTCAAGAAGTGTCTTTAATTCATACGCTTCAATTCCAATGGCATAGAAATGTTCACCACCTGAGCGATAATATCCCATCATTGTCTTATAGGCATTTAACAGATAACGCACGTCCTTCTTTAAACGATACAATGCAATCTGGAAATTTGCCACCCACGGATAATTATAGAGACGATGCCAGTCATTATTTCGATTGATATCGTTATATACCACACCAGTATTCTCATCATACAATTCGCGGTATACATATCTTTCGTACGCATTCAAGCTTTCCATACACTTCGCATCTTCAGGATGACGCTTAAGATATTGTGCCATTATTATGCCCATTGCCAAACGCTCACGTCCTCCATTATGATCAGCTTTGTGACTATAATAAAGTGCATCCTCCTCGCTGTCATATATCAGATACGCACCGTCTAATGCACTGCCTTCTTTTTTATACTGCTGCTTTGTTGCAAGGAATTGACTTCTGCGCGTCAAAAGTATATCTACTGATGCACTGCAGTAAAAGAGAGCATGCGTATGCTTTTCTCCTGACCAAATATCAAAGCGATACTCTCCTTCTTTTTCTGCTGGATACTGATACCAGACATAATAAGCAGGTTGTGAATATTTATCATTCGTCTCATCAATGCGAACATGTTTAATTTCTTTTTCATTGAATTTTACAAAAAGCTTCTGCGCCATTTCTTTATTTTTTGTCTGGACACAAAATTCAAAGTTTTCTCCCTGAATGCATGTCATCTGCTCTGCCTTCACAAGCAAGAATTCATCCTCATTTAAAAGTCTGTTGTAAAAATCATCCTTGCCCTGATGCCAAAAAAGCTTCCAACGAATCTCCTTCTTCTCACCTGGCTCAAATACACCAAGTTTTGGATAAAAGAGAAAATCACCGCGATCTTCGCTTCTAGCTGAAAAATCACGTTCCACACCATAGCCTATGATGCTTCCCTTTGTTAATACAAGTCCCAGATGTGGCGCTCTTCCTCCCTGGCGAAGTGCCATCACATAAGTAGCATTTTCGCCGATAAACAGATGTGCATTACAGCGCTTCTCAAGACCAACCTCTGCCTTTTCATAGCTGTCATTAAATGGCACATAGATATATGCATCCTTCTCCTTGATAAAAAGAGGTTCCCCTGATACATTTTCAAATGTGTAGCATTCCTCTAATTCTCCATTTTCCAAAACAGACAATGTTCTTGTCACATTCAATCCCATTGGAACTTTTACACTTCCCCAGCACTTTTCACCTTCAACCCAGTTCATCTGCGATGGGTCATCCTTATGGCTTAAAAACCATAAGCCTCGCTCATCATTTCCAATAATCGATTCACCTACACATCCAACTGTTGGCATATTCATTTTGTCTCTCCTCCATTCTCATCTTCTTACTTTTATTATTTCTCGCACACTTCAATGATGGTCTGTGCCTGACGCAGTCCATCTCCGAACGCATGCACACTTACTCTTCCTGGCTTGCAATAAAGTTCAAGCATTACGCTTGCACAGCATGATACAAATGAACACTGTCTTCCTGATATGGCTCATTGCTGCAAATATCACCATTATCAACACCAACTATCTTCGCTGCTCCCTCTACTGCAAAGTGAACCTTGCCGCTCTCACGGAAACACGAATTACCATTTTCATCCACAGCACGAACTGTCAGCAATAAGTGCTGTTTCTTCTCTGGTATACCCAAATTTACAGTACTTACGCATTCCTTATTATCACACTCCTGGTCAAATGCCAGTGCGACTGCCATACCTGGTGTCACCACTTCATGGCGACAAACTTCCTTACCATCTTTATAACCAATAGCTGTTACATTTCCCGGCTGCCATGGCAAAAATCCTGTGATGATACCGTTTTTGCACTCAGACGGACGTGGAATGAAAAAATTGCTTTCCATTTAAGAACAGATGAACCTCATCACAATTTGACGCAATCATATACGGAATCAACGTCTTTCTGAATTGTGGGAAATGCCAATGATCTGCATAGATTGGACTGTCCCAATGCTCCTTTACTCCTTCATCGTCAAGGGAGTAATCCATAACAGAAAAATGAACAACAGGTTCTTCACTCCAGATGCTCTTTAACATATAAGCAACTGGACGATACTCATTGTTTGTGCGAATCGGTGCACCACTCCAACCCTTTGCAGGATACCCCATAGACTCGCCAAGATAATCATATCCTGTCCAGATAAAGCTTCCTATACAATAATCGTACTCAAAAGGAATTGCTGACGGAATCTGTTCTGTAAAGTTTTGCATTTGATCATAATGACCGCAAAAATATTCATATACCTCGGTTCCTAAAATCAACTTATTTGGAATCTGTTCATGAATCAACTCATACCACTGCTCCTGATAATTACATGAAATGATATCGACAATTTCTGCGATCTTTGCAATGCGGCTGACACGCTCCTTAGCATCATAAATCTCAGTATCACTTACCTCATCGACAAATTGCTGAATATCTTTAATTTTACTCAGATCTACGTTACTTTCTCTCTTAAAATGTGGGTTCATTGCATAGGTGACTGGGCGAGACGTATCAAGAGTTCTTACCTTATCAGACAGCTGTTTTTAAAATCGCAAGCATAGAATCCTGCCCCTGATTTTCAACTTCATTTCCAACACCCCAGATCACGATGCAAGCATGGTTTCGATCCCTCTTTACCATTGCTTCTACATCGGCTTCCCAATTTTCATCGAAATAGCGACCGTACAAACCTCCCTTCCACTTGTCAAAGCTTTCTTCATAGACGAAAAATCCTATCTCATCACACAAATCTAAGAAGTCCTCTGCATAGGTATGATGAGCAGCACGGATTGCATTGCAACCAAGACTCTTTAGATGAGCAAGTCGTTCTCTCCAAATTTCTTTTGTCACAGCTGTTCCAAGGCAGCCTGCCTCTTGATGAAGACATACACCCTTTAACTTAGTCGAAACACCATTTACAAGTAGTCCTTTCTTTGTATCAAATATCACCTCTCTAAGACCTATTACAAGTGATACACTATCGCTTTCTGTAGAAACAGTCAAACGATAAAGATTCGTATTTTCTGCTGACCAAAGCTTTGCATCTTTAATATAGAAGGTAAGCATTCCATTCGCTCCCTCTGCAATGAAAACTTCATTTTCCAATGACTCATTCTCTTTATTTTGAATCAGACGTAAAATTCCCTGCACAGCACTGCTCTGTCCAGTCTCGACCTGAATGGCGGCAGTGAATTTTGCAGCACTCTCTGTTTCTTTTGAATCCTTTGCACATTCTGTTTCTGCGATTTTTTCTATTTTGCTATGTACTTGAATATTCCACAAATCAAGATGATTTTCTGGAACAATACGAAGTGTCACGTCGCGGTAAATTCCGCATCCGCTGTACCAGCGGTCTGCCGGTGAAACAGAATTATCCACACGCATCAACAGCTCATTGTCACCACTCTGCACAGCATCTGTAATATCCATCTTAAATGAACTGTAGCCATATTTGTGACTGCCAATTTTCATACCATTTACCCAAAGCACTGCGTTTTCATACACACCGCCAAAGTAAAGAAGATAACGTTTACCTTTATTCTTTTCCTCAATATTCAGAGTCTTCTTATACCAGCCAATTCCCCAGCGGTCACGAAAGCCCTGTGACATTCCATCTTCCATTACTTTATTAAATGGCCTGCTTACTGCCCAGTCATGTGGAAGGTCAACTTCTGCAAATTGCAAGTTTTCCAACTCTGTGCGAACATCTTCCCCTGACTGTTTTCTTTGTAATTCTTTTTTCTTTGCTGTCTTTGCATCAATTGGTGTGCATGGCAAAAGTGCAAACTGCCATCCACGATTGATTAGCTTTTCTTCTCTCATTATTCTGCATCTTCCCTTCTGTTATCTTAAAAGTTTAGCGACACATCCTCACATCGCTTAATTGAAATATGACCAGCAGTATCTGATTTTTCTTTTCCAAAACGAATATTAGAGAACTTAACATGCTTAATCTCATGTCCAATCTTATCAAAACCACATAGTTCAATTGCATCGCACTCATGCCATTTTGCTTCGTGATCCTGATAGGTACCAGTCAAGCGAAGATTGTCAAATGTACAGTCTGAAAAATACGGCTGATCTGGTCCTGCAATTCCATCATCATTGTAACCGACACTATGCATTAATACACGCGGAAATACACTGTCATAAACATGAATTTCTTTTACATATCCACCGCGTTTTGCTGTACCTTTGATCTCAAAACCACACAGCGCTGCCTCCATATCGCAGTCCCAGATTTTACATCCTCTACACCACCTGACATTTCACTTCCGATCGTGATGCCATGACCCATCGTACAGCGACAGTCAAACACACGAACACCTTTTGTCGGAATATTTCACTTCATTTCCCTGCGGATTCTTTCCTGACTTAATTGAAACTGAATCGTCTCCAGTGTTAAATACACAATTGAAAATCACACAGTCCGATGAAGAATCCGGATCCCAGCCATCTCCATTCCAAATGCCATGTGAATAGAAGGTGCATCCATGTGTTACGACATGATCGCAATAAATCATATGAATATTCCAGCATGCACCATCACGAAGCGTAACACCAGCTAACTCTACATTCTGGCAGTTACTCATATTAATCAGACGCGGGCGCACTCTTGCCGGAATTGTCTCTGGCTTCTCGCACTCCTTGATCTTATCACCAAGTGATGCCAGATAATCTTTTAGATTTTCTGTCTCAGAGGCTATGATTCGCTCTGCTAACACGCGACCGCCGCTTGCAATCGTTCCCTTTCCACGGATGGCAACATTTTTGCAGGCAAATGTACTGTCATAATCAGCACGATGCATTCCCTCTGGGTCAAGTGCGCCTAAGTTTAACAAACTACTGTAGCACTCCATCTCAGTTCCCTCAAAACGACTCCAAATTCGTGGAAGATAATCTTCTGGATTAGAAGTTCCCTGAAGAACGGCGCCCTTTGCTAAATACAATTCCATATCGCTGTGAAGACGCAGCGCTCCTATCATAAAAGTACCGCTTGGAATCATCACGCAGCCATCTTTTGGACAATCATCAATCGCTGACTGAATTGCTTTTGTATTTAATGTTTTCCATTTCCAACTGCATTGTATGGTGTCTTTGTGATATCAATTACAACGCTTCTATTAAATGTATGCACTGTGATTGTCTGCTGTTTAATTTCCTTCTCGATCTGCACCGACTTGCTCCATCTTCAATAAGCGCAATATCAACTTGATAAATTCCTTTTACTAAAATCTCATACTCCGTATTTGCCTGTAAATTTTCTATCGTGTAATGCGTCTTTTGCGTGCTGCCAATTAATGTAAAATCAGCCTCCGCCTGATCCGCACTTTTTAAAAAGATTTCGTATGTAGTTCCAAGTCTTCCCTGTGGGCGTTCCCAATAAAGGGTAATACTATCTGGTGCTGATTCTGCACGCAGCATTGAAAAATTCTCTTTCATAAAAACCACCTTTCCAATAATATTTTTATCTTGTTAGCATCATTATATGGTGATTTTTATAATATTTCTATAGCCTAAAATTTTGATTATTGTGCACTTTTGACTTTTTTTCTTATATGCAAAAATAGGTGCACAGCCAGATTTTTCCTGACTATACACCTATTAAACAATTTTATTTATTTTTGATTTTTACTCAAACTCCGCAGTATCCTGATAAATCATTTCAAGTCCATCTTCTGTTTCCTTTAACGGATAAACAACATAATAATGATATTTTCCCTTAATTACAGCTGGAGCTTCACGATACTCGCCCTGCCACAGACGATGAACAAGACAATCTACATTCATATAGTCATCTGATAAACGATACACATGAAGATCGGCATTATCTCTCGATGCAGAAATAAAATATGCTGTTTTGTCCTCTTCCTTTCCTTTTAATTATAAATTTAGAATACAAAATTTCCGTGATCAAATACAGTTACTGTACTTCCATCCTGACAAATACCTTCGATATGCATCTGTCTTGATCCAAACATGAAATCTACATGAGTCATAGATTTATTTGCACCTGCTGCAGCTAATTCCTCATCTGTCATCTCAGTTCCGCCCTTTACATTCATAGGATAAGCGTCTCCCAATGCCAGATGGCAGGATGCATTCTCATCAAATAAGGTATTGTAGAATAAAATTCCAGTATTTTTGATCGGGGAGTCATAGCTAATCAGTGCAACCTCTCCTAAATAGCAGCTTCCTTCATCAAATTCAACAAGACTCTTTAATACATCCTGTTCCTTCTTGGCACCGTAATTAATAACCTTGCCATCCTTAAACTCCAGCCAAAAATCTTCAATTAATTTTCCCTGATAGCTAAGAGGCATTGATGCATATACTTTTCCATTTACGCCTGTCTTAAGCGGCATACAGAAGTTTTCCTCAGTCGGCATATTGGGGTTAAATAACACTCCCTTTGTTGAATACTCACAGCCGCCGCCCCAGATATGGTTTTTAACAAGCTCTACTGTCAAATCAGTTCCAAGCTCATTTGTAAAATGAAGCGCCTTGAAATTATACTCATTTAACATCTTTGAATGACCAAGAATCTCTGCATTATGTTTATTCCACTCTTCTACTGGATCATTCTCCTCATTCACACGCACACTCATTAAAATAGCATCCATGAGTGCCTCAACTGCTTCATCTTCTTTTTTGTCTGGAAATACCTTATTAGCCCAACCTGCAGATGGCAATGCCACTATACTCCACTGGCCATCATTGTTCATAGTATATTTCTTTAACGGTGCATTCTTTTTGCTATATGCCGCCTGAACTCGCTGAATTTTTGTTGGATCAATGTCCTTCATCAGACCTGGTGTATCAGAAATCACATGAAGATAGCAGCATCCTTTTTTATGTTCCCAGTCTGTCATATCGTACTTCCACTGAGGAGTCTCCTCTAACGTCTCTGTACTTGCATACTGATAATTCATCAGATTATCCTGCTCATCATGCCAGTTTATTTTAACGTATCCGGCACCAGCTCATATGCTGCCTTTACGCACATTCTTACAAACTCATAATCAGTTACTGATGCGCTGATTACAAGCATCTGACCTGACTGAACATTTACGCCGCTCACTACTGCCAGCTTTGCGTACTTTTCCATTACTGCCTTACTAGCCATTTTTCCTAACCTCCCTAGTTTGTCTCATAAAGCGCATTTGCAATCCATTTTCGCTGCTTGGTCATGAATGCTGTCGCTTCGGACATATTCGTTTTTAGTATACCAGATATCAGCAGAATTGGGAATATTTCAGAAAAATTTTGAAGAAAATTTGTAAACTTCCATCATTTTAATAAGAATACGCATTGACTTCAAGTGCGCTTGAAGCAGTATAATAAAGATACTAATTTATAGAAAGGATGGATTTTTTATGGATACAATTTCTCCAGAAGTAAAAACAGCACTCGTAACAGGAACGGATCATGGTGTTGGATTTTCTCTTGCAAAAAAACTTCTCTCACGCGGCTATTTTGTAATCGCAGTTCGTGTAGATGAAACAGAAAAGCAAATTGATGCTTTACAATCTTCATATCCAGATCAAATGGCAATTGTCTGCGCGATATCGGAAGTGATGAGAGTGTTTTTAAAGCTTCAAATGATATCAAAAACATGACTGATCACATTGATCTGCTAATCAACTGTGCCGGAATCCTTGGTGACATGAGCAAAAATCTCGGTGATGATCTTGACTTTGATGAAATTTCACGCGTGATAAATGTAAATGCCATCGGTACGCTTCGCGTAACCAATGCTCTTTCTTCACTTGTATTAAACAGTACTGAAAAAACAATTGTAAACATCTCTTCTGAGGCTGGAAGCATTGCCGATTGTTGGCGCACTGGATGGTTTGGCTATTGTATGTCTAAGGCAGCCAATAATATGCAGTCTGCTCTTGTTCACAATAATATGAGAGAACTTGGCGGCAAAGTCTTTGCAATTCATCCAGGTCATGTCGCTACCTATATGCGTGGTCATCTTGACACGACTGCAAAGATCACGCCAGATGTTTCTGCAGAAGGAATTTTACATGTTGTTTTGGATATGCCTCATCCAATTAATTCGCGCCCACTTTATCTGGATTACACTGGAAAAGAACTTCCGTGGTAAGGCAAACATTTATTTAAGCAGAACGAAAGGATAACAAACTTATGAAAAAGAAAATTCTTGTAATAGGAAATTATAATGACGCAATCTATCATGCTTAGCAGGTGTTGACAAGCGCCTGACATCCATTTTATCAGACTACGAACTCATTTGTACTGACGATACTTCAAAACTTCTCACCTTAGAAGAAGATCAGATTTCAGGTATCATCTCTTATCTTGATATCTGGCAATCAAAGCTTTGTGATGACGAAGCTAACGCTTTCGAGCACTTCATAGAAAACGGCGGCGGTGCACTTTTACTTCATAATGGAATTAGTATTCAAAGTCAGGATCGTCTTCTAACACTTGCTGGCGCAAAATTTCTTGGTCATCCACAGCATGAGGTTATACGCTTTGAACCATCAGCTCATCCTGTAACAGAAAGCTGCAAAAGCTTTTCTCTTGATGAAGAACCTTATCAATTTGAGTTTGTGCCAGATAACAAAGAAATAATCCTTACCTACCAGTACAAAAATCAGAAATATCCTGCCGGATGGTGTAAAAACTCAGGTAAAGGTCGTCTGATTTATCTTTGTCCTGGTCACATGCCTGAAATTTTTGACTGCCCACAATATCAGCAGCTTATCCGCCAAAGTATGGATTGGACGCTTAACAGCTGAAACAGGTTAAAATAGATCAAGCGTTTTTCGTCATTTTTGCACAAAAACAGTTTTTTAAATATTTTCGTCACTTGTAAAGAATATTGTTCCATGATATGATAGTTCAAGGTTCTTAACCAATATTACTATTTTATATTAGGGGTGTATTATGCAGCAAAAAAAGAATAGCTTCAGCGGCTCAATTGGTTTTGTCCTTGCAGCCGCCGGAAGCGCAGTCGGTGTCGGAAATATTTGGCGCTTTCCTTATCTTTGTGCCAAGGATGGTGGAGGATTATTTTTAATCATTTATCTAGTTTTAGTTCTCACATTCGGTTTCGTCCTTCTGACAACTGATATCGCTATCGGACGAAAAACAAAGAAAAATGCACTGAATGCCTATGCCGCAATAAGCAGTAAATGGAAATTTCTTGGATATCTTACTTTCCTTGTTCCTGCACTGATCATGACCTACTACTCTGTAATTGGAGGCTGGATCGTCAAATATTTAACTGCTTATGTAGTTTCTGGAACCGAGGCTCCTGCACAGGATGGCTATTTTACTTCCTTTATCACATCAAATGCAGCGCCTATTGTATTTATGTTTATTTTTCTTGCGTTAACTGCATGGGTTGTTTATCTTGGTGTTGAAAAAGGAATTGAAAAGTACTCCCGCATTTTAATGCCAATTCTGCTTATTTTGATTATCGGTATTGCAATCTTTTCCTTAACGCTTTCTTATGAGACTGAAGATGGCACAGTCCGTACTGGTCTTCATGGTTTAGCAATCTACCTGATTCCAAATGTTGAAGGTCTTACCGTTAAGCGTTTTCTGGAGATTTTGCTTGATGCGATGAGTCAGCTTTTCTTCTCCTTAAGTGTTTCTATGGGTATCATGATCACCTATGGCTCTTATGTAAAGGATGATGTAAATTTAAGTAAGTCCATCAACCAAATTGAGATCTTTGATACTGGCGTTGCCTTTTTATCTGGTCTTATGATCATACCTGCTGTGTTTGTCTTCCTTGGAACTGACGGTATGACCTCTGGTCCTAGTCTGACATTCCTTTCACTGCCAAAGGTATTTGCCTCAATGGGAGCTGCCGGTCGTTTTGTTGGAATTGCATTCTTCTTGATGCTTGGCTTTGCCGCACTTACTTCATGTGTATCTGTTATGGAAACACTAGTTGCAAACTGCATGGAGCTGTTTCACAAATCAAGGAAGAAAATGTGCGTCATCATAGGCACCTATTCTCTCGTCACCGCAGTTATTATCTGCCTTGGTACAACGTGTTCTATTTTGATTTGAAGCTTCCAAATGGTTCTGTTGGACAGCTGCTTGATTTGGCCGACTATATCAGCAATAGCTTTTTAATGCCGTTCATCTCGCTGCTTACCAGCATTTTGATTGGCTGGGTTATTGGACCAAAGTGGATTACAGATGAAGTCACAAAAAATGGTGAGTCATTTAAACGCGAAAAACTCTATGGAATTTTAATGCGCTATGTCGTTCCTGTTGTAATGTTAGTTCTGTTTTTCATGTCTACTGGACTGTGGGATATCATTTTTTAATAAAGCAAACTTCTTTGTATAATTAAGAGGATATGAGAAAATCACTCATATCCTCTTTAAAAATCTCAATATTTAATTTATAGGTGAAGAATTTAAATTTTGTTTACTGTTTTTCCAGAAATTCCAGGTTCTGTCATCTGGACTGGATCCATAATCCCATCCATCTGCTCCTTTGCAAGAAGACCCTTCTCAATGATAAGCTTTCTTACGGACTCACCTGTTTTAATAGCTTCTTTCGCAATCTCAGCTGCCTTCTGATAACCAACATATGGACAGATTGCAGTTATAATTCCAACACTATTCTCAACAAAATAGCGGCAGCGAGTTTC
>ENA-OQAZ01000379-OQAZ01000379.1-human-gut-metagenome-genome-assembly--contig:-NODE-379-length-25372-cov-2.383205_pt1 | contig 25372 bp, 19 predicted proteins | sample MGYA00242737_ERZ504531 | MGnify/ENA primary metagenome ERZ504531 (study PRJEB26092, sample SAMD00036244) | human gut metagenome | host: Homo sapiens | study: EMG produced TPA metagenomics assembly of... | reverse complement strand
CATAAGCAGTGAAAGACTGTCATCTGTAAGTGACACTTTTTCCGGGATCCGCTTAACGCAGCTTGAAAATGCATCGATCCTGTCTTTCTTCTCCAAAAGCTCTGTAATCTTCTTTTCTGCATTCTCCAGAAGTTTTCTCACACGCTCCGGAACAAGTGCCTGCTGGCTCTCTGTCAGTGCCTGGAATGCTTCTCTTGCCACTGTGATCTCCTCTCTGGAATCTAAGGTCACATCTCCGATCGCTTCGATCTGACGGATCACGGCATCTGCCTTTTCTTTGTTCTCCTTCATCTGTGAGATCTTTTCTTCTGCTTTCGTCAGAATATCCAGATTTTCTACCATCGCTTTTTCTGTTTCTGTCAGTGCATCGTAGGCATTTCTTGCACGCACTACCGGCTGCTCATCTGCAAGCGTCAGTTCTTTATCCAGTGCTTTGATCATCGCACTGACCTGTTCTGCCTGATCCATGCTTGCAAGCAGTTCCTTCAGTTCTTTTTCCTTCTTCAGGAAAGTATGGTAAGTACTTGCCGTGATCCGCTCCCGCTCGATATCCAGCATTGAATCATACAATTCTCTCGCCTTTTCAATGTCTTCTTTATCAGAAATGGCTGTCGCATGGCCGGACAGACGATTCACGATCGCATAAAACTGATTTGCTTTTTCAGTATTTACCGTCCATTTTGCATAAAAAGTCTTATCGCCATAACTGTGTGCCGGTATTTCGGTCACTTTGCTTCCGGTAAATTCCGCATTGGTGTACCATCCGTCAAATTTACATCCTGCTTTTGTGATCTCATCTGCGGTCGGCAGTGTGATCTGGTCTTTCGGAGTGTAGGTGTCCGGAAGAATGATGTCATCGGAAAGAGTACCACCATTTAATTCAAATTTCAGTGCATAACTTGGCTGTCCGTACTGTGCGTAAAGCGTGATATCCTGCTCCGGCATAGAAAGGAGCTCTCCCGGATAATAGCTGATCCCGCTTCCGTCCGGTTTGGTATTCCACTCCGTCAAAAATGTTTCCTGTTCATCGGTTACTTTTCCTTCGGATAAGAGTACTTCTGCATAAGGGGAAGCTTCTGTTGTGAAGGTCTCGCCCTCTTTCTGACCGTCATAGGTGATCGTATAAGTATCTGCCGTGGCATTCAGATAACTGCCGTCCAGCTGATCCTGCATATCAAAAAGGGAATTCTGTTTGTGTGCAAAACGGTCGTATGCAATCAGTCCGTAAAGTGCCTGGTCGGTTGCCATCGGATTGACCGTTGTGCCGGAACCGCCACCTCCGTCGTAGCCTGCCGTTACATGTTTAAATCCGCCGATCGACGCACTGCTTCCGCTTCCGGCTGCCCAGAAGGTCAGAAGTGCATCTACCATATTGTCGGTGTAAACGCCGTCCCGTGTCGCCCCTTCTTTGACAAAGCTGCATGTTTTTCCGATATGCGGCAACGTTACCTTATCTGATTTCGGATCGATCCCCATTTCCAGAAGCGGCATCATCGCCCATACGGTCGATTCGCTGTTGACCGTTCCCCAGCTCTCAAAACCGCCGTTCGGCTTCTGCATATTTGCCAGCACGAGAATACCGCGTTCTACCGCACTTGCAAACTCATCATAACTATAGGTTGCATCTGTTTGCTCATATTTTTCCTGACTCAGATAATATGGTGCAAATGCTGTCAGTGTCATGCCAGTGATATCGGCATCCGGTACATTTCCTGACAATGCCCAGCCGCCTTTGATTCCGTTTGCATCGGTGATCTCCAGATTCAGAATGTAATCCAGCATTTTTCCAAAGGTATTTGCTGTTTCCGGATGATCCGTCTGGTCAAATTCATAACCGCCGCTGTTCATGGAAATGATCTCCCAGATCGGACCGTTAATGCCCTGGCGATACGAAAAACTGAATGAATCAGATAATTTTTCAATAAAATCATAGCCTGCCACGCTTCGGATATCATATCCCATTGCAGTCAGCGGCAAGATCAGTCTTGACCACTCGGTAGACTTTGCCGCATGCAGATTTCCTTTCTTATTTTCTACATGTGCTTCCACACGTTTTAAATAGTCAGAAAAATAATTCTCCGGTATGCTGTTGATATAATCTGCCCCTGTATACATGCCGCGCAGCAGACCCCACACTGACCATTCTCCAAACGTACTTCCTACGGTCGGGTAGCTGTTTCCTGTTTTTTCTGACTGCTCCTGCTGGTTTTCCAGAATATATTTTGCCGCTGCATTGATATAAAAACGCACTCCCGGCTTTTCATTGTTCCAGAAACGCAGCTTCAGACTGTCTGAAAATTTATTCTGATCCCACGCTGCCGCATGGAGAGCAGTAACAGGCATCTGGACAGATGACAGAGCTACAACTGCCGACAGAACCCCTGCAAGAATCCGTTTTCTATAACCACATTTTTTTGTTTTTCTGCTCATTTCTCCACACTCCTGTTCTTTCTGTAAGTGCATCTCTTTTTCTGAGATTGTAATCTTTGTAATGGTGATCCGGGGGCAGATTTCTGCCCCCCTGATCATCCATCTTCCTTGCTGATAAGCATATATTTCACATTTTTATGCTCTCAGCATACGGAAATTTAATTGTTATTTTTTAATCTTTGCAGACTTGGTATTTGAGTACTGACCGTAGATCACTTTATTTTCTACTTTCTGGAATACACGTACTTTGTAGGTATATTTCTTACCTGCTTTTCCTTTCAGTTTGCAGCTTGCCTTGCTGCCCTTATGGAGCGTCTTCACAAGTTTCCACTTGCCTTTTCCAGTCTTGCAGTAGATTTCGTATCCACTTGCACCCTTAACCTTGTTCCATTTCAGAGTTACTTTTTTGCCTTTCACCTTTGCAGATTTCAAAGTTGTCTTCTCATTAATCCATACTTGTCTTTTCTCTGCTTTCAGTTTTTTCTTCCTGCTCTTTCAGTTTTTCTTCCTGAGCTTTCAGTTTTTCTTCCTGAGCTTTCTTTGCTTCTTCTGCTGTCTCTTTGCTTCTTCCTGCTGAGCTTTCAGATCTTCTGCCGCTTTCTTTTCCGCTTTGAGTGCAGCCAGATCTTTTTCTGCGATAACCAGATCCGACAGGTTCGTTACTTTTTCTTTTACTTCTGCCTCCAGGGTTTCATATGCACTTCTTGCTGCTGTGATCGCCTTTTCACTGTTCAGCGTTACTTCTCCGATTGCTGCGATGGCATCGATGACTGGCTGTGCTTTGGCTTTCAGGGCTTCCTGTTTTGCCTGCTCTGCCTTGTCTGCTTCTGCTTTGTCTGCTGCCTCTTTTACAAGTGCTGCAATGCGGCTCTCTGCGGCCTGCAGATCGCTGTAGTTTGTTACCAGTGATTTCTGGACATCACTCAGAGTATCGTATGCGGCTCTTGCTGCTGCGACTACGCCTCTCTTATCCAGCGTTACTTCTCCGATTGCTGTGATCGCACTGCTTACGGATGCTGCTGCCGCTGCATCTTTGTCCCGACTTTCTTTTTCTGCTTTCAGCAGTGCCAGATTCTTCTCTGCTACGACCAGGTCAGACAGGTTTGTTACTTTTGCTTTCACATCTGCTTCCAGTGCTTCATATGCACTTCTTGCTGCTGTGATCGCTTCTTCACCGTCAAGTGTACTTCTCCGATTGCTGCGATCGCATCGACTACCGGCTGTGCTTTGGCTTTCAGAGCTTCCTGTTTTGCCTGCTCTGCCTTGTCTGCTTCTGCTTTGTCTGCTGCCTCCTGTACAAGTTCTGCAATGCGGTTCTCTGCTGCGGTCAGATCTGTGTAGTTTGTTACCAGAGCTTTCTGATCTTCTGTCAGTGTGTTGTATGCGGCTCTTGCTGCTTCTACCACACCTCTCTTATCCAGCGTTACTTCTTCGATTGCTGTGATCGCACTGCTTACGGATGCTGCTGCCGCTGCATCCATCTGGTTTTTCAGTTCTTCCTGCTGTTTCTTTGCTTCCAGAGTCTGAATGGTCTTTTCTGCCTGAACCAGAACATCATAATTGGAAACCAGTTTCTTCGCATCTGTGGAAAGTGCATCGTATGCATTTCTTGCTGCTTCTACGCTTTCTTTTTTTCTCGAGTGTTACATCTCCAAGTGCTTCGATCAGTGCTTTTACTGCATCTGCATCGGTCTGTGTCTTTTCATCCGCTGCAAGTTCTGCACTTGTTTTCAGTTTGTCCAGATCTGCTTTTGCATCGCTTAACTGTTCTGCAACGTCCTCTGCTGATTCTGCATTGTTGATCAATACCTTTGCATTTGCAAGGATCTTTGTGATCTTGGCTTTTTCAGCATCACGGTAATCATCTGCATTTTTGTATGCGTTCAGTTCTGTGATAGCTGCTTCTTTGTTTACAATCGTCACTTTCAGCATATTGCTGGTATGTGGCTGTGCATCGTTATCTTTTACAACCATATAAACATCACTGATTGCAGAAGGCAGATTTGTGACTTCTACGGTTGACTCGCCAACCTCAATGCCGCTTCCCTCTCCTGTCGTATCAATAGATTCTGGTGCAGTTTCTCCATACGGTACTGCTTTATAATAGAATGCTCCATACTCGTTCGAAGTAAGGGTGATACTTCCGGCTGCTTCATCTTTGCTTACGCCTGCAGCATTCGAAATAACCGGTGTATTTCCTGCTTTCTGTTTTATAGTTACAAAATAAGAAGCCTTTGCGTAACCGCCTTCTGAAATAACTTCCACACGTACCTTCGCACAGTCATTATTTCCAAAATAAATAGCATAGCGGTTATGTGTATTCGTTGTTGCTGTAACCGGAATTGTTCCATCTGAATTTACTGCTGTACTGCTTCCGACCAGAACCGGATATACTTTTACGGTTGCATTTGCATCCTGTGCCAGTGCCCATACATTTAAAAAGCTCTTTGTACTGCTGTATTCTGCACGATATTCATGCACATCGTTGCTGAATGTCGGTGTCATTGGCACCATACTGCTTGAACTTGGTACTCCATTACTGGTAGTCACACAAAGCTCACCAAGTTTTACATTTGGCTCTTTTCTCTGTACGATCAGCGTATAAGTTCTGCTCTCCACACCCTTTTTCACAACAACTGGTACCGTAATTTCTTCATCCGTAAGATCCAGATTGTAAATGTTTCCTTCTACACCATTAATGGTCACAGTACTTCCTGCGGACGCTTTTACCATCAGTGTTGTCTTTTCTGCTTCTGAAAAAAATATTGATCTTATGTGAATTTGCTTTTGTATCAAATGCTGCACCTGCGTCAATACTGCTGCCTTCTGCACTTGATGTTATGCCGGTCATATATGCCTCACTGGATGCAACCGCCATAACGCATGCACTGTCGTTCTTATAGTACAGCGTACCGTTTTCGTCACAGATAATACTTGTGATACAGTACTGCTGTCTTGCTTTTTCCGGTGTGAAAATTTCTTCTACATCCGGAGTTGTCTGTCCTTTTTTATCACGGATCAGAGTGATACCACCCGGATTCTTGTTATAAGTTGCATACAGATAAACACTTCCGTCTTCTTTTTCATAAGCGGTTGACAGAAGTACAGAGCACTGTGGATATCCTTTCAGCGGTGCTTTGTAGACCTCTGTCATCGTTGCCGCATCAATCACGCTGATCGAATAGGTTCCGCTGAAGTTACTTCCGCTTGTCACACCGATATAGATTCTTCCGTTGTATACAACCGGTGTGCTGGTGCTCATGCTTCCAGGCTGTACGGATTTCAGCGTATCTTTATCAAAGGTTCCGTCGGATTTCAGTTTTAGACTGTAGAGGTAGCCGCCTTTTGTTGTGAAATACAGTCTGTCTGTTTCTTTGTCATAAGCAATCGTAGAACGCTGGTCACCGATTACATCGACGCTGTCCATAACTGCTCCGGTCTTCTTGTTCAGAGATAATACATGTCCGGTTCCGTCTGAACCGCTTGTGCCGTCATCCGTACCAAATACAACATAGTCACCGCGTACCACAGAACCTGCCCAGTAGAAACCGCCAAGGCTTGTGTACTGCCATGCTGCTTCTTTTGCTTCCTGTGTGTTCGTCGGATCTTCATCCGTAACCGGGATGCACACATAGTTTGCATCTTTTGTCTCTGCATTCCAGAATCCGGTATAAATATAACCGTCACTGTAAGTGATCGGGCTTAAGGACTGGCCTTTCAGCATATCCTGGTAAACCCACAGAGATTCCAATGTCTCTGCATTGAACGCCTGTACACGTCCGTCTGCCAGCGGTGCAAAGATCATGCCGTCTGCATAGGTTGGCGGTGTGTATCCAAAGTTTGTCGCTGCTACATATCGCCTGTCTGCAGGATATCACCTGTATTCAGATCCAGTTTGTAAATATGGTTTGCACTCATGACGATCAGGGAATTATCCACGATGATCTGCACACTCGGTGCTGCACCCCAGCCGCTTCCCAGTTTCTTAAACCATTTTTCGTAGGTTGTCGCCTCGCTCGTTGGTGTTTTTGCAGAGGTAATACCCATGTTGTCATCACTGTTACGGAAGTTTTTCCATGCTGCGGATATATCTTTTCTGGTGCTCTCCGGTGCTTTTTCCATTGTGATGGTTTTCTCGGTGTCTTCTGTAACAGAAATCGTATCTTTCTTTGTAACATATCCGGCTTTTACGGCAACATAGCTGTAAGTTTCTTCTGCCTTCAGTGTGTATACACCGTTCTCTGCTTTCAGCTTTTTGCTGTCAGCATCTTTCAGTGTGATCACTGTATCTGCCGGATCTGTTTTCAGTGTCAGTTTTACGGATTTTTTTCTCAGAACATGAATCTTGTATTCTCTTGCCTGAGACGGTACATCTTCCATTGCTGCTTTGACGGTGATCACAGTCTCATCTCCGCTCAGAGGAACTGATGTTTCTCCTGTCACTGCGGTACCGTTGACAGAAACTGCTGCGTTTTCCAGAAATGCTGCTGCATTTATTTTTACGCTGTCGTTGTTGTCGGTTACACTGACTGTGTAATCTGTTACATTTTTATCAAAGCCAGGATGAAGTACTTCTTCTCCATCTGCAGATGCCACACTTAAGGATGTCAGAGTGGATTCACGAACAACATCAAATTCATAAGTTGTTGTCTCGTCTCCCTTCTTCACATCTACATACAGTGTGTTGCCATTCATGTCTTTTTTTGGTCAGGTAGGCGGCACTTGATGTCGCACCACTTCTCAGTGTAATATTCTTCGCAGATCCGCTATTTGCCGCTGTGTAACGTGCTGTTACCGTTGCAGTTACATTATCTGCAAGTTTGGAGTAGAGATATACATTGGTAATTGCATCCGGGATGACAACCTGATATTTGTTTTTCGTAATATTATATTCCGGTGTGATCTCGTATGCAAAAGAAGTTTCTGCATTGGTTCCTGCCAGGATCTTGAACTCTTTCATGCCGGCTGCTACAACGGTTACCGGAATATCTACGCTCTTCTGTCCTGATTTTGCTGTGATCACTGCTGTTCCCTTTCCGGTTGCTGTGACCACTGCTTCTTTTCCAACCTGCATCGTATTCTCTGCTGACTGTGCTGCTGCCAAAGACTGGTCTGTGCTGACTGCCACAACTGCCGGATTGGAAGAAGTCCATACAACCGGATCGGTTCCATCGCCTACGTCTGCCATAATCTTCTGTGTATCAGAAACGCCACATCCAATCTCTTTCTGATTCGGAGTGATGGATATGGTGCTGAACACGTCTGCATTTGCAGCCAGAACTTTTACATAACATTCTGCAGTAAAAGCACCGCTTGTGAATGTGATGATCGCTTCGCCTTCACTGACTGCAGTTACCTTTCCTGAACTGGAAACGGTTGCCACATTTGTATTGCTGCTCTTCCAGGTTCCGCTCTTGGTATCTGTGGTATCACTTGGAAGATAGCTTGCTGACATATAGGTGGACTGTTTTACTTTCAGTGATTTAGAGCCATAGCTGATCTTTACGCCGGTCATCGGCACTTCTACAACTTCTATTTCAATGGAAGCAGTCATGTCACCGATTTTTGCCGTGACCGTAGTCGTTCCTTTTTTCAGTGCACGTACGTATCCGCTTGTGGAAACACTTGCAACGCTCGGCTCTGAGCTTTCCCAGGTCGCTTTTTTTGCATCCGTTGTATTGGACGGATCAATCTCAGAGATAAGGTTTTGTTCTTTCCTTTATTCAGGGTCAGTTTGCTGTCATCAAAATAAATCCGCTGTGTATGGACTTCTTTGACTGTTACCGTACATCCGGCCTCTTTGTCACCAACCTTTGCTGTAATGACAGCCGTTCCTTCTTTTTTACCGGTTACTCTTCCGCTCTGATTTACAGTTGCGACATCTTCTGCATTTGTGCTCCAGGTAACGGTTCTGTCATCTGTGGTATTTGCCGGAACCAGTGTCGCTGTCAGTGTTTCACTGTCATTTTTCAGGATTTCCAGTTCTGATTTATCCAGCCGGACTTCCTGAAGCGGACTTGCATTTACGGTTACTTTACAGGTTGCTGTCTTTTCGCCGCAGGTTGCCGTGATCGTGGTCGTTCCTGCACCGACAGCTGTTACCAGACCATTTTTCACCGTTGCAACAGAAGGTTCTTCACTGTTCCATTCGATTGGCTCGATCGGTTTGCCTGTCAGCTCCACTTTGCATTTAACTGCATGGTACCTTCGTTTTCCAGTGTGATCTCACTCTGATCCAGTGTGATACTCGTGATCTCACCGCCAAGCAGTTTGTTCAGTTCATCGTTTACTTTATCTACTTCACTCTGTTCTGCAACAATATTTTGCAGAACTTCTTTTGCTTCTGTGATCTTTGCTGCGATATCCGGATCTGCTTCAGCTCGGCACTGTTCGGTGCAGAATTGATCTTTGCCAGAGTGGTGGTCAGCACATCTTTGTTTGCGACGCTGTAAGAATCATCATAGCCGCCGCCCATACCGCCGGAACCTCCGATATCACCGCCGTATTTCAAAGTAAACTGTGCACGCATGACATCGCCGTCAGACAGATAATAATCTGCAAATCCTACATTCGGGAATACCGTATTTACACAGTACATCCATCCTGACATGTAGTTGTAGTCAAATTCACCAAGAGAACCTTCTGTTCCGCCGTCGGCGTCAAACATCAGATCCGGAAGTTTTTCTGCCATATGCGGCTCAAGTGCTGCACCGGCAAGATCCAGTTTCTTTGTCGCATTCTTTGGTTTTTTTGCATTAGATCCTACGATATGGGACAGATAGAAACCACTGGTCAGACTTCCGGTGTATTCTACATCATAGCCTTCTTCACGGATCAGGTTTACAAATGCTTTCGCTGCATTGTCACCTTCGTAAACCGGCATCAGAACTGGTTCTACGATATAACCTTTTGAGATTGTAAAGGCTTCAATGCTGACCGTTGCATAACCGATAAATTCGCCTTTTTTGGCTTTCTGATAAATAACGGTATAAGTCTGTGTTTTCGATGCTCCTTTTCCGTCTTCTGCGGAAATAACAACGGTATGCTCTCCTTCTTCCATGCCCTGGAAATCCAGCGTAAAGCTTGTCTTTACATTATCACTCCAGGTTGCCGAAAGTGCCTGTCCGTCAAGAGTTGCTGTCGGTTTGAGCGTGTTGTCCTCAGCATCTCTTGCCCAGACATCGAACAGCTTGCGCTGTCCTTTTACCTTAAGCTTGTCCGTCAAAGTTGTCTTTAAAAGAATACCATCCTGCGTTGTTTCATCCGATGACGCATCCTCTGAAACAACTGCTCCCGCCTCCTGTGCCGGCAGTGCTGCGAATGCACTTGTCGGAATCATGGTTGTGATCATCAAAAAGGTCAGAAACCATGCCAGAATTCTGGAAGCAAATCTTTTTTCTCTTCGTTCCATTTGTTCCTCCTCATTCGCTTTTTGGCGATTCGATTCTGTTTGCTTTTTTTATTTTACACATGCTCACATCTGTGTTTTCCTTTTTCGTTTTCCTCCTTCCCTTTCTGTGTGTTCTCCAATTTCATAATTTTCAGACACCGGGCAAAAGGGGACAAAAAATACACCTCCGCTATGCCTGCGGACGTTGCTGATAAACCGATTTTGTGTTTGTGTTCTGACTTGGGTTCCTCCTACTCAAGATGCCTTCCCAGTTTGACTAACCAGTGGCAAATAATCTTTTTCGTCCCCCATACAGCAGGGAATAACTGTTCCGGATTCTCACCGGATTCCTTTAAAGAGATCACATAAACGCAATCTCACCACAAAACTCCTATGAAATTAGCCCTCTATTACGCCAACAGTGTACCCCTATTTTCGATAATTGTCAATCAAATCCACTTTTCTCTTTTTGCTGAAAGTCCTTGATATAACTGAATTTTTCGTATCTTACATACATTTGTTCGGTTCGTATAACAGATGCTTTTTATTATATAAAACCAAAAAACAGGAATGTCACATCTCATATTCTAATTATGTAACATTCCTGTTTTTTATAATCCCTGTATATAGTTGAGCATCGGTTCGAGATTTGCCTTTTCACAGACATCAAAGGATTTCTGCATCTGTTCAAAAAGGGCTTTCTCTTCTTCACTGTGTGCTTTGCGGCTTTTCATCATCTTGCAGAAGACTTTCATCATAAGCTTATCGCCAAGATTCATCGCTTCATAATTCAGCCCGCTTTGCAGGTAGAATACTTTTACTTCTCTGTCCTCTCCTTTGCCCAGCTGCTGTTCAATGGACTTGACAGCGTCTGCAGAAGACGGCGGCATCGCCCCGGTCACAAACAGCACGTTTGTCTTTTCAAACGGCAGAATCGTCTCTTTGTACCATTTCAGCTCTTCTACATTTCCTGCACGGAAGCTGCTCCCGAAAATGATCACATCGTAATCCGAGAGCCTTTCTCCGCCGACATCTTCCTGTGGTATGCACTCACAGTTTAACGACTGTGCAAGCCACTTTGCATATTTTTTCGTAAATCCGGTTCTCGATTTATATATGACAATCTGTTTCACTTTAGCACCTTCCTTCTGTTACGTTCTTTTTTTACTGATGCCCACGAATTGCTCCGTTACGAAGTAACTCTCGCAATCTACGCTCCGCTTCGGTCGGCACTAAACGAGTGCCACTGGTATCAGGTATAATCATATCAGAAATTCTTTACAAAACAAGGACACTACTTTACAAAACTATCACAATTCATACTGACTGTTATATAATTTTGCATAAAATCCTTTTTCCGCCAACAACTCTTCGTGTGTTCCCTGTTCTATAACTTTTCCACTGTCCATCACAAGAATAATATCTGCTTCACGTATCGTCGAGAGACGATGTGCCACGATAAAGCTGGTGCGGCCTTTCATCATGTTGGCAAAGGCCTGCTGGATCTTGATCTCAGTACGGGTATCGATGCTGGAGGTTGCCTCATCCAGGATCAGCATCGGCGGCAGGCAGAGCATGACTCTGGCGATACACAGCAGCTGTTTCTGTCCCTGGCTGATATTGCTCCGTCTTCTGAGATCACGGTGTCATAGCCGTCCGGCAGTCGCTTGATAAAGCTGTGGGCATGAGCCGCTTTGGCAGCTTCGATGACCTGTTCTTTTGTGGCATCCGGCCTGCCGTAGGCAATATTTTCATAAATCGTTCCTGATTTCAGCCAGGTATCCTGGAGCACCATGCCGTAACTTCTGCGAAGGGAAATGCGGCTGATATCACGGATATCCGTTCCGGAAACACAGATCTTGCCGGCATCTACATCATAGAAACGCATCAGCAGATTGATCATCGTCGTTTTTCCGCAGCCGGTCGGTCCTACGATCGCCACTCGCTCGCCCGGTTTTACGGAGAGATTGAAATGCTCGATCAGTTTGCGGTCCGGCACATAGCTGAAGGAAACATCGGAAATCTCTACGGTTCCGTCAACCTGTTCTTCCGTCAGTACTCTCGCATCTGCTTTGTCCGGAGTGCGTTCTTCTTCATCGAGCAGCTCAAAAATGCGGCTCGCACATGCCATGGCATTCTGAAGCTCTGTGACAACACCGGAAATTTCATTAAACGGTTTTGTGTACTGGTTTGCATAACTTAAAAAGCAGGACAGCTGACCGACGCTGATGCCGCCGGACACGGCAAACAGTGCTCCGACAAGAGCCACACCGGCATAAACCACGTTGTTGACAAAACGGGTGGCCGGGTTTGTGATGCTGCTGAAAAGATGGCTTTCAGGCTCGCCTTCTGAAGACGCTCGTTCATTTCATCAAACTGATCCACATTTTTCTTTTTCATGACAGAATGCCTGTACACTTTCTGTCCTTCGATCATCTCATTGATAAATGCAGTCTGCTCGCCGCGGACTTCGGTCTGCATATGGAAATTACGATACGTTTTCTTTGCGATAAAACCTGCCACTATAAAGCTGAGCGGTGTGACGCACACAACGACGAGCGTGATCGGCACATTGACATACAGCATAAAACCCAGTGTTCCGAGGATCGTCAGAACTCCGGTAAAAAACTGGGTAAATCCCATCAAAAGTCCGTCTGCAAACTGCTCTACATCGGCGATCACACGGCTGACCAGATCTCCGGTCGGATGTGCATCCAGATAAGAAACCGGCAGTCTCTGGATCTTGGCGATCGCTGCATTTCTCAGGTCACGACTGACATTATAAGTGATCTTGTTATTGCAGATACCAAAGATCCACTGGGAGATCGCCGTCACGGCAGTCGCTGCCACGATCACCCGTACGATCGCCGCCACACCCGCAAAATCTACTTTTCCGACTCCGATCATATGGTCAATAGCATTTCCGGTCAGGATTGGCACATAGAGCTGGGATGCAACAGAAAGAGCGGCAAAAATCAGACTGCATACAATATAAAACCAGTATTTTCGAATATGTTTCCAGATTCTCATGATCATGCCGTCTCACCTGCCTTTCCAAACTGACTTTCATAAATTTCCTGATAAACCGGGCAGTTTCCGAGCAGTTCTTCATGCGTGCCCATGCCGACGGTCTTGCCGTCATCCAGCACCAGGATCAGATCGGCATGCATCAGACTGGACGTTCTCTGGCTGACGATAAATACCGTCATCTCTTTATCCAACTCACGGATTGCTTTTCGAAGTGCCGCATCCGTTGCAAAATCCAGTGCACTTGCACTGTCATCTAGGATCAGGATCTCCGGATCTTCCACCAGAGCACGGGCGATCGTCAGACGCTGTTTCTGACCTCCGGACAGATTGCGTCCTCCCTGCTCCACCGGTTCATCCAGCTGTTTCTCTTTTTTCTGTACAAATTCGGCTGCCTGTGCAGTCTCAAGAGCTGCCCAGAGCATCTCATCGGTCGCTCCTGGATTGCCCCAAAGAAGGTTCGAACGGATCGTACCGGAAAACAGCTGTGCTTTTTGCATGACCATACCAATCTTGCCACGCAGCTCTTCTCTTGAATAGCTTCTGATATCGTGACCGCCGATGCGGATCTGTCCGTCCGTTGCATCATAAAAACGTGCCAGCAGATTGACCAGCGTGGATTTTCCGCTTCCGGTTCCGCCGATGATACCCACGGTCTGTCCTTTTTTCACCGTAAAATGAATATTGGAGAGCGTTTCTGCACCGGCACCGCCGTAAGTGAACGATACATGATCAAATGCCACTTCTTCATCTGAAGTGCCTGTTTTTCTGTTTTTTGCATTGTTTTCCGGACAGGAAAACTCCATTTCCGGCTCTACGTTCAGAACAGAAGCAACACGCTCTGCACACGCCATTGCTTTTGTTACCTGAATGATCAGGTTTGCCAGCTTGACCAGTTCGATCAGAATCTGGTTCATATAATTCACAAGGGCTACCACATCGCCCTGCTGCATATTTCCAAGATGGATCTGCACTGCTCCCGTATTTAAGATCACAACAACCGCAAGGTTGATCATCACGTAAGTCAGCGGATTCATCAGTGCGGAGATCTTTCCGACCAGAAGCTGACTGCGTACCAGAAGTCCGTTGTTCTCCTCAAAACGATCCTTCTCCTGCTCCTCTCTTCCGAAAGCACGGATCACACGCACACCGGTCAGATTCTCCCTGGTGACCCCCAGGATCCCGTCAAGGCTGCCCTGTACCTTCCGGTAAAGTGGCATCGTGATCAACATAATGCCAAAGACAACGATGGAAAGCAACGGGATCGTTACAACAAAAATAACAGCCGCCTTCGGGCTTACGATAAATGCCATGACAATACTTCCGAATACAATAAACGGGGATCTCAGGAAGAGTCTCAGGAACAGATTCAGTCCGCTCTGCACCTGGTTGATATCACTCGTCATTCGCGTGATCAGTGTGGAAGTACCCAGCTTGTCCATCTCCGCAAATCCAAGGGACTGGATATGTGAGAACAGCACATGCCGCACCTTCGTACAGAATCCAACGGATGCTTTCGCCGCAAAATACTGTGCGGTGATACTGCAGGTCAGACCAATCACACCGAGCAGGATCAGAAGTCCGCAGTGTGACAGAATGTATCCTTTGTCTTTGTTTGCAATTCCTGTGTTGATGATCGCAGCCATAACAAGAGGAACCAGAAGGTCAAACGTTGCCTCCAGCATCTTGAACGCCGGGGCAAGAATGCTCTCTTTTTTATAGTTGCGAAGATATATAAGAAGTTTTTTCAAAATTTCTCCTTTCCGTTCTCACTGCAATTTGAAAGAAACTTTCTCTTTTATACCAAAATGGTAAAAACAGACCGCTTTTGGCATCCTATGATGTGGGTGTCAAAAGTCCCCAACTATGATGCCTACGGATTGTTCCGTGCGTTGCACTCCCACAATCCTTTCTACGCTCCGCTTCGGTCGGTGCTAAACATGTGCCACTGGCACATAGCACCCCACTATTCGCATATCGTGGGATTATCATCCACTTTTATGTCTACGCTCCGCTTCGGTCGGAGCAAAACGAACATCCACTGGATGTTCTGCTCCATATCGGGGCGGGTCCCAAGGTCTTTCATCCACCTATGAGCAAGCTCATGTGGATTTAGACCTTTTGACCCTGGCATCATCTTATATATCTTATCCATTTTTTACATATTTTACAAGTAAAAAAACCGCCCCGGCAGTTTTTCACTGCCGGGGACGATTTTCCGATGGTTATAAGTTCCGATCGGGCTGTCTTTATATCCGCTTTTCTATGTGCTTATTTTGTGATCTTAACGCCTGCTTTCTGTCCTTTTCCTTTCAGCAGTCTTTTGTAAGATCTCAGCTTCTTAGCCGGTACTTTGATCTTTGCTTTCGCATGGATACCCTTGAATGCTTTTTTGCCGACTTTCTTCAGAGAAGTGGATTTGATCGTGATGCTCTTCAGGTTTGTTGCTTTTTCAAACGCACTCTTGCCGATGGTCTGAACGTTTTTTGCCGATCACAACTTTTTTTCAGTTTCTTATCGCCCTTGAATGCTTTGTTTGCGATCGCAGTTACCTTGAAGGTGTATTTGCCGTTCGCACTCTTAACGGTTGCCGGAACAGTAAAGGCTGTCTTCTTGTTATTTCTCTTAACAAGTGTTACCGTACCACCCTTTGCTGCAGATTTTGTCACCTTGTAAGTAGCGTTTTTGTACTTGATCGTAGCACCTTTTGCCGGAACATCGTTGGCCGGAGTCGGGTTCGGTGTCGGGTTTGGTGTCGGGTTTGGTGTCGGTTCCGGCTTTGGTTCCGGCTTTGGTTCCGGGTTCGGTTCCGGTGTCGGATCAACGCCTTTTACAAGATTTGCTCTTGCCGTCTGCAGTTTTGCAAGTACTGCATTTACTTCTTCTCTGGTAGCTCCGTCTTTCTTTACAACTGCCTGAGCTGCTTTCAGAGCTGCTTCATATGCTGCATAAGAGCTTGCTGTGTACTCTGCTTTCTCGATGCTTTCTGCGACAGTAATCTCGCCCTGTACTTTTTCGATTGTTTCTTTATCTGCTACTTTTACTGTTGCATTCAGTTTGATCTTGTAAGTATTGGTCTCCTTACCATCTTCGGAGGTAACGATTACCTTTACAACGTCATCTTTATCAAATGGTACTACTGTTACCGATGCATTGTCTTTTGCAGTTGCTTCTACACGTGCTTTGTCTGCTCTGTCTACGTTTACGGTATAACCATCCAGTTTGCCTGCTGCAAAGCCAGCTACTGCTGTTCCGTTTACTTTCAGATCACTCAGTTTCGCTGTGCTGTTGGATGTATAACCGTTTGTGCTTGTCCAGATTTCCAGCTCAGTCAGACCAACATAGCCTGTTCCCTGCTGTTTCATGGTAAATCTCAGTGCTTTTGCTTTCTGGACATCTTCAAATACCAGTTCATTCTTCTGATTAGTTCTGTAATCTCCATGTGTAAATGCAACTTCTTTGAAGTTTTCACCATCTTCGGACACTGCGATGGTTACGCTTTCCGGTGCGGATACGAACGTATCACCGAAGAACCATGCATTGATGCTTGCCAGTTCGTAAACTTCATCCCATGTAAACGTAATAACCGGTGAAGAGTTCAGCAGATGGTCGTTCCAGTTTGTCCAGCGCATGTTCGGCTTATCCAGAACATTGTTTGTACCATCTACGATAGAGAGCAGGTTATCTGCAGGGTCACCACAGCTCTCTGTCAGAGTCTTATATTTCGGTGCTACGTTGACTGCTTCTTTTACTTCGCCTTCTGCGACACGTACGGTTGCCGTTGCGGTCATCTCTGTGCCGTCTACGTCAACTTTACCGTTTACTTTTACAACATCGCCGACGTTTGCCAGATCCGTTGCTTTGATAGACTCCCAGGTAACTGCATATGCACCATAGCTTGTGCCATCCGGAAGGATACCGGCTACAGTTGAAGGCAGGGTCGGAACCAGATTTTTTACGGTTGCTCTTGTGTAGTTCTGTACTGCTACGATGATCGGTTTTACATGAAGGTTTGCAGATACTGCTACTTCTTCGTTTCCAACTTTCAGTGTTCCTTTCAGTTCTTTTTCGCCAGGAGTGTTGTACATCTCATCTGTCAGATTCCAGGTGATCGTACCTTCCTGTGTGGAATCATCACTCATGATACCGGTTACGGCTGTCTGAAGCTGTGGTTTAGTTCCCATGGTAACGGTGTATTCTGATTTGACCTTGTAATCTTTCAGGAATACTTCACCTTTTTTGTCACCTACCGTATTTACAAATACAGAATCCCCTTTCAGGCCTGCGGATTCTGCTTTCAGTACGAAACCGCCTGCACCTTCTGTGCTGCGTACGATAACGAGTGCTTTTCCGCTGAATGCCTTGATGTTTGCGGTCTTGTCGCTTGTCAGAACGGATTTCTGCTGGAATTTATCTACGGTAGATGGATTTCCGTTATCCACACCAACGATGGTTCCGTTACCTGTCAAAGTAAAGCGGATGCTGTTGTCTGCGGAGCTTACAAAACGTCCGTCTTTGTCATTTACATCAATATCGATGTAGCTTAAACTGCTTCCGTCAGCCTGAATTTCTGTCTTCTCTGCAGTAACTGCAAGGCTGCTGCCTTTGTCGCTGTTTGTCGTAACGGAAGCAGAACCAAGGGTGTCTTTGATCTCGTTCCCACTTTCATCATAGGCTTTTGCACTGAGCGTACCTTCTGCATATTTTACGTTGAACTGGATAGCCTGAGCTTTCCACTGATGTGATTCGTTGACTGCTGTACACTGATCTGCATCGTTTGATACATTGCTGTAAGTAGCCCATTCATGACCGGCTGCTGTTGTGATCGGGGTTCTTGTGGAAGTACCGATCAGCTTGTCGTTCAAGTAGAGTTCTACTTTTGCTGCGTTTGAATAAACGTATACCGGTACTTTGCCGCCGGAGATGCTTAAGTCTTCTGCATTCCAGCTCTGCGGTACGACATGCAGTGTCTTTTTATCCTCTCTCCACTGGCTGGTGTAGAAATAGAAAGAATCTTTCTCAAAGCCTGCGGTGTCGATCACACCAAAGTAAGAGGAGTTCGGTACTGCCAGTTTATCACCGCTGACACTTCCTTTATCCGTTCCGTTCCACGGTGTCGGCTCGCCGATGTAGTCAAATCCGGTCCAGATAAACTCACCGGATACAAAGTCATCTTTGATCGTGTACCACCAGGACTCACGTGCTGTGTTGCCCCAGGATACGGCGTTGGTATCGTATGCGGTACACTGATAGTCACCTGTCTTGTTGTACTGAGACAGTGTATTGTAGATACACGGCTGTTGCTTGGAGAAGCTGACTCTGTAGCAATGATCTTCCAGTCCGGATGTGTCTTATGGATACCTGCCATAGATCCCATAGAATAGTTGGCTCCTGCAAGTCCCTCACCGTTCTTCGCCAGAACAGTAGATACTTTGTTACGGAACTCCTGTGTATTGGCATTCTGAAGACCATTTGGATTGTTATCACCAACTGTGATCGGTCTTGTCTTATCGATTGCTTCGATGTAGCTCTTCATGTTCTTTGCGTACTGCTCGTACTGGCTGGAATCGGTAACACCGAAGTTCAGCTCATTTCCGATATCCCAGATGATAACGGACGGATCGTTTTTATCACGTTCAATATTGGATTCCAGAATAAATTTGTACCAGGTATCGCCTGTCGTTGCACCAAGCAGCTTGTTGTCTGCACTGATGGTCTGGTTGAAGTGTGTGCTGAAGTCCTGGCTGTTGCCGTTTTTCGGGAATGCCCATCCGTCAAACGTCTCATCCATAACCATCATACCCAGCTCGTTGCATGCTTCAAGCAGTACAGAAGACGGTGTGTTGTGAGAGGTACGGATCGCATTACATCCCATTTCTTTGAGCTTTTTAACCTGACGGTATACTGCATCACGTTCTGATGCGGCTCCGAGTGCACCCTGGTCATGGTGCATACATACACCTTTGAGTTTTACATTTTTGCCGTTCAGGCTGAAACCGGTATTTGCATCAAAATTGATGTAACGGAAACCGTAGGTTGTCTTGTAAGTGTCTTTTACTTTTCCGTCTACCAGACTTCGGTCTGTACATAGTACAGGTTCGGATTTTCTGTGCTCCACAGTGCCGGTTTGTTTACTTTCAGGGTCTGTTCTTTTTCTGCTGTGCTGTTTGCTGCCAGTGTCACATCTGTGGTCACTGCCTTGGAAACTGCTTTGCCCTCTGCATCCAGGACTGTTGTGCGGATCTGGGCTGCTGCCTGTGCACTGCTGTCATTCTGGACATCGGTCTGTACTTTAACGGTAACATCGCCGTCTTTTTCTGTCGCCAGATTTGGTGTAGTCACGTATGTGCCGTTTCTGGAAACATGAACGGCATCGGTAACGATCAGCTCTACGTCACGGTAGATACCGGATCCTGAATACCAGCGGCTGGACGGAGTCTGATGTACCACTTTTACGCTGATCACGTTCTCTGTGGTGCCGTCGCAGGTCAGGTATTTTGAAATATCAAATGCGAAATCATTATATCCATAATGGTTTTCGCCTACTTTTGTGCCATTTACATATACATATGTATGATTATAAGAGCCGTCAAAGTTCAGGACAACACTCTTGCCTGCGTAATCACTCGGCAGGGTAAAGCTCTTGCGGTACCATCCTGTACCACCCGGCATGAATCCGGACTCTGCTTCGTTGGAGTTGGACGGCTTCTGTGCGATACTGAAGTCGTGCGGAAGATTTAAGTCTCCCCATTCATCTGCCTTGGAATCATCGTAATCCTTTGCTTCTGCACCGGTCACATCTCCAAAGTGGAACTTCCAGCCTTTGTTGAAATTGATTTCTCTGCTTTCAGATGTCTCTACGCCGGCTTCTGCCAGAGCAGACTGTACCATAGCATCGTCAACCGGTGATGCCATAACCGGAACGCTGATGCCGGACATAACCATAGCGGTTGCCATCAGTACAGAAAACAACTGTTTGCTGCTTTTTCTTCTCATGCTTTTCCTCCTTAACTGACTAAAAGTGGGGATATTCCCCTCCGAAATCTCCCCAAGTTGTTCAGTAATACGATTTTTCGATTCGCATCACTGAAAATATTCAGTATTATCATACAATAAAACTCACACTACGTCAAGGTTTTCGAGGCGAACTTACCATAATATTCCGTACGTTTCAAAATATTCAGTAAACAAATAATGCAAAATGGATATAGCTTCTTTTTAAGAGAAAATTGAGGGAATTGTAGATTATTATCAAGAAATATGCAAAGTATAGATAAGCAAAATAGACAGGACGTCATAACATCAGAAAGTAAATCCTTACACCTTGCGGTAATTTTGAAAGCCTGAGAAATGTATATGCTGGACAGAAAAAAGGCAGCTGCACAGTGACGGTAGCAAGGTTCCGTCGTGAGGTTTGTGTCTAGTTTCCGCCGCCGAGCGGTGTCTGAGCAGCGAAGCTGCGAGTTCCAGCGAACGGCGGATCATAGACGGCACAAACCGAACAGGAAACGATGCGTGTCACGTGCTCTGCCTTTTTACGTCCAGCATGATAATTATTCTGTTGCAGCTGCACTCTCTGTCTCACTTGCAGCCTCGGTTGCCTCTGTGCTTCCGGCATCTTCGGTACTTTCTGTACTTTCCGTTCCGGTCTCGCTCTGAGCCTCGGTTGCCATCTGGTAAATATCATGGAAGGTGATCTCTTTTAACAGAGCATCATCTGTGTGTAGTCTGCTGCACTTTCCCATGCATCGTAGACTTCGCTGAATTTGCTGCTCTTTCTTTCGTTGATGATCCGTTCTTTTTTGCTTGCAGTTGCATCCGGATCATAGGTTGCTTTCATCTGGATGACATAATATCCTGCATCTGTGGTGATCACTTCATCTGCCACTTCGCCGTCTTTCAGTTTATCTGCCGCATTGCGGATCGCTTCATCCAGGGTGTAACTTTCATCATTATCACCATAAGAGGTGCTGCTCACGGTCTTGGTGTCATCGACATCTTTGACTGCATCTTCCATGCTCTTGCCGCCTGCTGCTGCATCACGTACTTTCTGTGCATTTGCAAGCAAAGCTGCTTTCTCATCATCCGTCAGTACCACTTTATTGCCATCCGAATCGGTCGTATCTGCAGTGCTAAATACCACGTAATTGATTGTTTTCTGGGCTGCTTCGTCATCAGTTACGTTGGTATCAACATCTGCAACGATCGCATTTGACATTTTATTGCGGATCGTGTACAGTTCCAGAACACGTGCCACACGTTCTTTTGTCGCACCCATGGATTTCAGGGTTGCCTGGTCGTTGTCATCCATAAACTGCTGTGCAGCTTCATCGATCTTCTTTTTGTCATCGTCTGTCAGGCTCACATTATACTCGTCCTGATGCTGTTCGAGGATCAGCATCTGTTTGAGGGTATCCATCATCGTGCTCTTTGTGGAATCGCCGTACTGTGACCACAGATTATCTCCAAGATAAGCTCCGTAAAATGCCTGCATCTGTGCCTGGCTATAACGAAGCATGATATTTGCCACTGCATATTCTGTTTTCTGTCCGTCCAATGTAATGATCGCCTTACCTGAATTTCCACTGCATCCGGTCAGCATCCCTGCTGTCAGCGTAAAGCACAGTCCTGCGACTGCCAGTCTGTTTTTCATTGTTTTTTTCACTGTCTTTTCCTCCTGATCAACTGGTGCCATTCATTCAAGAATACCTCCGGCATCCGACCACAAAAAATCCTCTTTCAGGCACCATACTGTCTGCTATTATATCCTTTTTCACCCGGTACGTCAATTGCCATCCGATATTCTAAAACATTCCTGACATTTTTATTTCAAGGAGCTTATCATACATCACATGCCAGATTTTTATCATCTTTTCCGTCAGGCTGCGTACCAGTGTCAGCACATCCTCATTATCTTTTCCGTTTTTACGCGGCTTCATATAAATAAAGTAAGGATTGGTATCTATGACAAATTTCATTTTCCCTTTGCTCTCTTTTACCAGAAGCTCGATCCCTGCCGGATCTGCCTTTGCCCGCTCAAACATGGTAAAGCGGATCTGGTCGCCTTTCTGTGCGATCTCGGTCAGCCATGCCCGGTGTGCCATCGCTTTTAAATTTGCCACAGCAAGCAGGTTCTGCACCGCTTTTGGCGGCTCTCCGAAACGATCCATCAGTTCTTCGAGCATATCATCGTATTCTTCTTCGCTCTCGATTGTGGCGATGCGTTTATAGACATCCAGCTTCTGGAATTCATTCTTAATATAACGTTCCGGGATAAAAGCATCAATATCCAGATCGATGACGGTATCAAATTCTTCTTCCGGCTGCGTCTCACCTTTGAGTTCTTTTACGGACTCATTGAGCATTTTGCAGTAAAGATCGTAGCCGACTGCCTCCATATGGCCGTGCTGCTCTGCCCCGAGGAGATTGCCGGCACCACGGATCTCAAGATCACGCATGGCGATCTTGAAGCCACTGCCAAGATCGGTAAATTCCCGGATCGCATGGAGACGTTTTTCCGCCACTTCCCGCAGCATTTTGTTTCTGCGGTACATCAGAAAGGCATACGCCGTCCGGTTCGAACGTCCGACACGCCCGCGGAGCTGATAAAGCTGCGACAGTCCAAGATTATCCGCGTCATGGATGATCATCGTGTTGACATTGGAAATATCCAGTCCGGTCTCTATGATTGTCGTGGATACCAGCACATCAATCTCACCATTGATAAAGTCATACATGATCTTTTCCAGTTCACGCTCTTTCATCTGCCCATGTGCAAATGCCACTCTGGCTTCCGGCACAAGCGATGCGATCTTATTTGCCGTCTCTACGATCGTGTTGACACGATTATAGACATAGTAGACCTGTCCGCCCCGTGCCAGTTCCCGGCTGATCGCTTCCCGCACCATCTCTTCGTTGTATTCCATGACATATGTCTGGATCGGCACACGCTCCATCGGTGCTTCCTCCAGAACGCTCATATCGCGGATCCCAACCAGGCTCATATGCAGCGTCCGTGGGATCGGCGTTGCCGTCAGGGTCAGCACATCGATGTTTTCCCGCAGCTTTTTGATCTTTTCTTTGTGCGTGACACCGAAACGCTGCTCCTCGTCGATGATCAGAAGACCGAGATCTTTGAACTGCACATCTTTTGAGAGCACCCGATGCGTGCCGATCACAATGTCAACCAGTCCTTTTTTGAGGTCTTCCAGCGTTTTTTTCTGTTCTGCTGCCGTGCGGAAACGGCAGAGCAGATCCACACGCACCGGATAATCTTTCATCCTCTGGACGAAATTATTATAATGCTGCTGGGCAAGGATGGTCGTCGGCACCAGAAATACCACCTGTTTGCTCTCCTGTGCCGCCTTGAACGCCGCACGGATCGCCACTTCCGTCTTGCCATATCCGACATCGCCGCAGATCAGGCGATCCATGATCTTATTGCTCTCCATATCGTGTTTCACCGCTTCGATCGCCTCCAGCTGATCGTCCGTCTCATCAAACGGAAACGTCTCTTCGAACTCTTTCTGCCAGATCGTGTCCTCTCCATAGCAGAATCCCTCTTCCCGCTGTCTCGCCGCATAAAGCTGCACCAGATCTTTTGCAATATTTTTAACTGCACTGCGTACTCTTGTCTTGGTACGTCCCCACTCCTGCGTCCCCAGTTTGTTCAGTTTCGGGCGTTTTGCCTGCGAATCTGCATATTTCTGGATGACATCGAGCTGCGTTGCCGGCACATAAAGGTTGCTTCCGCCGGCATACTCCACCTTCATGTAATCTTTTGTGACTTTATCGACTTCTATTTTTTCAATCCCGCGGTAAATGCCGAGTCCGTGGTTTTCATGCACCACGTAATCACCGACAGAAAGCTCTGAAAAACTGTGGATCGTCTTACCTTCGTAATGTCTGATCTTTTTGCGTTTTTTCTTTTCTTTGCCGAAAATATCGCTCTCCGAGATCACCAGAAACTTGATCAGCGGATACTCATACCCGCGGTGGGCACTTCCGTAAAGCAGCATGATCTCGCCTCGCTGTACGATGCGGTCGGCATCTTCCGAATAAAATGCCCGCAGTTCATGATCACGAAGGTCCTCTGCCAGACGTTTCGCCCTGGTTCTGGATGCACACAGCAGGATCACGCGTTCTCCCTTTTTCTTCCACTGCTGCAGATCCTTCACCAGAAGTTCAAAGCTGTTGTTGTAGGTGTTGACACTGCGTACATCGATGCTGAAAATGCTCCGCAAAATGCCACTGTGTCCTGCCGCCTCCAGCATACACAGCCCCATGCAGCGATGTTTCTGCAATTTTTCGGATGCCGTCTGGCTCTCACAGAGCAGGTTCATCTGTCCCGGCAGCACATACCCTTTTTCCAGTCGGTTTGTCATGCTCTCCCGGAACTCCTTTTCGATCGCCTGTGCTTCCTCCCAGAGGCGGTTCGGCTCATCTAACACCACCAGTGCCTCTTTCGGAAAATATTCCGCAAACGAAACCATCCGGTCATAAAAATAAGGAGCCAGACCATCGAGCACAGACATCTGCTTCCACTGCGTCAGACTCTGTTTTACTTCTTCTGCAAAAGCTTTCAGGCGTGCCGATTCTTCTGTTTTCCGTTCCTGAAAGAACTGATCTGCAAGCCTTTTCGCCTCTTTTTCCAGCACCGCAAGCCCTTTTTTGATCCGCCCGTCATCGGCTGTAAATTCACACGCCGGATAAATGCGGATGCTGTCCAGATTTTCAATGGAACGCTGGCTTTCCACATCAAAACTGCGGATGGAGTCAATCTCATCGCCCCACAGTTCGATGCGGACCGGATTTTCTTCGGTCAGCGGAAAAATGTCGAGAATACCACCTCGCACGGCAAACTGCCCGCTTCCTTCGACCTGTCCCACCCGCTCGTAGCCCATGGCTGTCAGTTTCTTTTTCCAGAGCTCCATGTCAAATTCCGAATCGCTCTCTACCGTCTCGACCTGCTTTTGAAAAACTTCCGGCGGCAGAAGATGATCCATGATACCGCCCATGGTCGTGACGATGGTCACTTCCTCTTCTTCCATCAGTTTCTGCAGTACACGGATCCGCTGCTGTACCAGAAGATTGCTCTGCACAATCGGCACTGTAAAAGATCAGATCTTTGCCGGGTAAAACAGCACATTTTTGTCAAACAGGCGATAATTTTCACACAGTTCTTTTGCACGCAGCTCACTGTATGTGACGATCAGTTTCTTTTTTACCGCTTCTCCTGCCGCATAAATAAAATGTGCTTTCTGGGCATCGATACATCCTGTCACCTGGATTGACTGCTTTTTCAGTGCCTGCTGTATTTTCTGAAATTCTTCAAGCTCCTGAAGCGGTTCTGTAAAAGCTCTCATCCGTCTGCTACCTCCCATTCAAACCCCTGTCTATTTCTCTGTCTTCTTGTTAAACTGGTTCATCGCATGTTCATGGTGTCATTCATCATGCAGACGGCTGCTTCTCCGGCCCGCTCAAAAGCTTCCTCCATCAGCACTCTCTCATCCTTTGGAAAACGAC
>ENA-OQAZ01000378-OQAZ01000378.1-human-gut-metagenome-genome-assembly--contig:-NODE-378-length-25386-cov-1.941169_pt1 | contig 25386 bp, 28 predicted proteins | sample MGYA00242737_ERZ504531 | MGnify/ENA primary metagenome ERZ504531 (study PRJEB26092, sample SAMD00036244) | human gut metagenome | host: Homo sapiens | study: EMG produced TPA metagenomics assembly of... | reverse complement strand
GGGATGCAATGAAACAGCGTAAATGCAGTAGAGCTTGGTATTTTGACTACAGATCCGGCACAGGATGGCAAGATACATATTACATTGGAAGTAGCACAGCAATGTGTTCAGAAGAGAGCATTAAAATATGACAAGTCAGGAGATAATCATTACGATACAATTTCTGCATTTATAAAAAGTATGCGAGGTTCTGATCCTGATGCGGCAGTGTATTATTTATCAAGAATGCTTTATGCAGGGGAAAGCGTTGACTTTATATCAAGAAGAATTTTGATTTGTGCGGCAGAAGATGTTGGCATGGCAAATCCACAGGCGTTAGTTGTTGCCAATGCAGCAGCCCAGGCAGTTCATCAGGTTGGTATGCCTGAAGCCAGATAATATTGTCAGAGGCAGTTATTTATGTGGCTTCATCGCCAAAGAGCAACTCAGCCTGCAATGCAATTTTTGCAGCAAATGAAGTGGTAAGAAGTACTGTTACAGCAAAGGTTCCGGCACATTTACAGGATGCACATTATAAAGGCTCAGCCAAGCTTGGTCACGGAATCGGATACAAGTACGCACACGATTATCCAAATCATTATGTGAAACAACAATATCTTCCTGACGGTTTGGAAGATAGCAGGTCTATGAACCGGGAGATTTAGGATACGAAGTAGAAGTTAAGAATTACTTTAAAAAGATAAAGGAAGATTAGTGTAAAATATCCAAATCCGGATTAAAAGGATTGTGAACTGTTTTGCATTTCCATAATCCTAAGAGAGTTAAAATCAGAGGTGAAATAATTGAAGACTTTAATTGACAAGTTAGCAGCAGGAGTTTCAACATATGAAATGCCTGATGCGGAAGTTTTAGAAAACAGAATAGCCGTAGAGCTGGAAACAGGGGATTACAAACGGGGAGAATTAAACATAAAAAGCAAAAACAATCTTCCTATAAAAGGAGTTGTATTTTCTACTGATAATCATATAACTTTCGAGAACAATCAGTTTAACGGCATTAACAATGTGATTAGATATAGCGTAAGCAGTAAGAATCTGGAGCAGGGACAGATCTGCAACGGAACAATAAGCATGGTTACAACTGCAGGGGGTTTTGACATTCCTTTTGCAATAACAATAAAGAAAAGAGAGCTGGAATCAACAATAGGAATGATTGGAGGTTTTAATGACTTCTTAAGACTTATTAATGAAAGTTATGACGAGGCATTAATATTATTCCTTTCAAAAGAATTTAAGGAGTTTTTCCTAAAAAACGATAGTTTCGGCTCTACATTGTATGACATGGTGCTTCATAACAGTAACCGTGGAATTGCAATGGAAGAGTTTCTTGTGGGAATGGGACTAAAAAAGAGAGTTGCCATTAGTACAAAGGAGAATTATAGAGAATATTCCAATATTAAAGAGAACTATGCAGACACGATTAATCTTGAAAGAAGTTGTCTTGGATATGCGGAAATAAATGTTACAGTTGAAGGTGATTTCCTTTATAACTGCAAGTCACAGGTTAAGGGCGATGATTTTAATGGCAAAGTTGCAGAATATGAGTTTTATATTAATGCAGCCAGACTTCACGGAGGAAGCAACCACGGCAGATTAATTTTTGAGACAACTAACGAAACAATTGTTTACGACATTGTAATAGTAAATGAAAAAGACGAAATTAACGATTACATAGAAGAAAAGAAGAATAACATAGGTCTTATAAAGAACTATCTTGATTTTAGAACCGGTGTTATTGATGGTAAAAAATGGATTAATGAAATGTCAAAAATGGCACAGGAACGACTGGAAAAGAACGAAGACGACCTTGTTGGTATTTTGGTTAAGGCTCAGGTGGCAATTGCCGAAAATAATACAGAGGAAGCTACATCATATCTTGACAGGGCATCTAAGCAGATGGCAATAAAGGACAAAAATAATGTAGAAGAATACTGTTACTATCTGTACTTAAAAACATTACATAAAAACAATCCTAATTATACTAACGAAATAAAGGCAGAATCAAGAAATACTTTGAAAGTGGTCATGACACATGGCAGTTATTGTGGCTTTTATTTTACATGGATGAAAGATATGACGAAAATCCGAGCTTAAAATATACAATGATTAAGCGAATGTTTGGAGAAGGATGTTTCAGTCCGGTTATGTATTTTGAGGCGGCAAATATTTTAATTAATCAGCCTGAACTTTTAAGAATCCTTAACAGTTTTGAAATTCAGGTATTAAACTTTGCGGCAAAATACAAAATCGTGACAAAAGACCTTGCCAAGCAGACAGCAGACCTCATGATTAAGGACAAGGCATATAATGAAGGATACTTTAACATACTTGCAAGATTTTATGAGCAGACTAAGGAAGAAGAGGTTCTTACATGTATATGTACAATGATTATTAATGGCAATAAGTTGGACCACAGCTATTCCAAGTGGCTTACAGAAGGTGTCAGGGAAGAACTTAGAATTACTAATTTGTATGAATATTATATTTATACAATTAATACTTCTAATTATAAGCCATTGGAGAAGTCAGCATATAAGTATTTTTCTTACGGAACAGATACTTTAATGTATAACAAAGATTATTTCTACGCAAATCTGTTAACTAACATTAGTATGTTAGAGGATGAATATTTAAAATTCCGTGACGGCGTGGAAAAATATGCAACAGAACAATTACTTAAAGGCAACAACAATGACCATTTAAGACTAATTTACTCTAAGTTAATAACAGATGATTTCCTTGTAGGTAATATGCAGCAGGCAATGCCACAGGTTCTTAATACTTACAAGATAACAGTAAAAAATGAAAAAATAAAAACAGTCGTTGTACGTCATAAAGAAACAGAAAATATTATTACATCAACTGTGAATAACGGAGTGGCTTACGTAAGATTATATACAAAGAATCCTGTTATTTTATTTATGGATAACAAGGGCAGATTTATTTGGGAGTCTGACTATCAGATAAAACATTTAAAAATCGAAGCTCCAATTACAAAAAAAGGAAGCAGTAATCTTACTAAGCTTGTGGAAACAGAAAAGATTCTTGAACATCCTAATATGTATAAAGGTAAGGTTCAGGAATTAAAGGAAACAGTGGAAATTCCTGAATTATCAAAGCAATATCGTGATTCACTAAAGGAATTTATTGTGGATTATTATTATAAAGGCTACGATTTGGGAGAAATGGATATTTATATTATGCAGTTTAATCTGGCAGAGTTATCCAAAGTTTCCCGAAAGAAGATAATGGAGATTTTAATAGAAAGAAATCTTATGGAAATGGTTTATCCACATATTGCCAAGTATGGTTATGAAAGCATAAAGGTAAGCTTGCTTGAAAAACTTTGTGTGGAATTGGTTAAAGAGCCTGAGTTTGACAAAAACGAAATTCTTATAGAGATGTGTGCCGAATCTTTCAGAAATGGTTGCAGGGATGAGAATGTTCTTAAGTTCTTAGGCAAGTATTATGATTCAGGTTCCCTTGAATTATATCAGATGTTTTTGGCGGTTCAGTCAAGAAATATTAATGATAATACATTGGCTGAAAAGTTGTTGGTACAGCTTATTTTTGAAGGCAGTGTTGATAAGTCTATTTATGAAATATATGAAGAATATATTAAGGGACCAACATCTTCAGTTATAAGAAAGGCATTTTACACATATGTTTCTTATAATTATTTTATTAAAAAAGTTCAATGTCCTGAAAGAGTATGGGAAATAGTCGAACAGGAATTGGAAAACGGATTTGATGTAACATTAATTACAAAAATCGCTTTTGTGGAAGTAATGTCACAGAAAGATAAGCTTACTGAAAATCAAATTAAAATAACAAAGGACTTAATTGATACTTTAGTTAAGAGCAATGTTAATTTTGAATTTTATAAGAAGTTTAATAAATGGTACAAGATTCCGTTTAATCTTTTAGATAAGACAATTATAGATTTTAGAACTAATCCGAAACATAGGGTTGATATTACTTATGAGATTAAAAATCAGGAAGGAAAAACCGGAAAAGTTACAGAAGAAATGGGAAGCATTTATCCGGGAATTTTCTCAAAAGAAGTAATAATGTTCTACGGTGAGGAAATAGATTACAGTATAAAGGAGTATTCTAATGAATATCCGGAAGGCAAGGTTGTTGATAACTATTCAGTGAGAATATCAGAGAAGAATGCTTACAACGACGAAAGCGTTTTGGAATAATTAACAGTATGATGATTTGCAAGGCTTTAGGCGAGGATGATGCAGCAAGAGATATGATGCAGACTTACGAACTTTGCAAGGAAGCAGGAAGAAAATTATTCAGATTATTGTAATCAGGGCAGACAATATAGGAGGATGAAACTTTGGGAAAAGGAATAATATTGGGAATCGATTTTTCCATAGACTTTACGCAAATGGCTGTGTTGGATGATGAAATTAATCCAAGATCCATTAGTATAGGAACAGAAGATAATTTTTTGATACCGTCTGTTGTATGTTATAACAGCGAATTAAATGAATGGTCAGCAGGTGACGAGGCTGTTAACAAAAGCAGATTAAATAATAGCACTGAATATAGAAAATTGCCGGAGATTTTAAAGCAGAACTATGGGGAAGATTTAACAAAACAGATTATTACAACGTATATGTCATATCTGCTAAAGGTTGCAGTAAATTACAGCAATGGCAAATTAATCAAAAATGTTCTTGTAACTTTAAATGAAGTTACACCGGAAATGATTGAATTAATTACAACCGCTTTTACTAATTTAGGTTACAATGCAAATGATATTAAGATAATAAGTCATTCAGAAAGTTTTGTATATTATGTTTTAAATCAGGGAAAAGATATTTGGATTAATCAGGTTTACTTCCTTAATTTTGACAGAAATGATTTTTCCTGCAGAAAGCTTAATGTTATAAAAGGCAAGCAGGTTCATGTGGCAGATGTTACAGTTGAAGACTTAAATGACAGGATGACATATGATTCGGTAAAGAATAACATGGATATGGCAGATGAAATTGTGGCAGATTATATGGAAGACCAGCTTAAGAAAAATGTTGTATCAGGTGTGTTTTTGTCAGGTGAAGGTTTTTATGCAGAAGGCTGGGCGAAAACTTTACAGACTATATGCAGAAACAGAAGAGTTTTTAAGGGAAATAACTTAATTGTAAAAGGTGCAACTTACGGGGCAAAAGAGTTCTTTTATATGAAAACCCTTAAGGATTACATTATTTCATGTAAGGGCAGAACAAGAGTAAGAGTTACAATGTCTGTTAAACACAAAGAAAGAGACAGTATGGTAACATTGTCAGATATTGGTGATTATTGGTATCAGGCAAAATCAAAAACAGAATGTATAATGGAAGAACCTACAGAAGCTGTTTTTGAAATTCATAATATTATGAAACATACAACAGAAGAGTTTAGAATTGATTTGACGGAATTTCCAAAAAGACCACCGAAAACAACAAGAATCAGTGTTGATTTTAAATATTTAACAGAAAACAAATTCCAGATTACAATTACGGATTTAGGTTTTGGAGAGTTCTTTAAATCATCGGGAATGTCAGTTACAAAGGAAATAGAGATTGGCTAAAGGAGTAAATGAATATGAATGACATAACATTATGTACAATGCATACGGAAAAGCCTTATTATATTAAAGAAATTAACAAGAATATATATTCTATAGAAGAATTAAGTTATTACTTATTTAATTACCTTTATTTAATTGATGACCAGTTTTTCAGTGAAGGCTTAATTGATTATATTGAAAACGAACTTAAGCAACCTCACATTGCATCAGGTATAAGACAGATTAATGCCAACAAAGGAGCTTTGGGAGAAAAGATTTCTTTTCTTATAAAAAACGCCGGTTACTATACTGAGCGTGAAGCAGAAAAATTAGAAAACCATCTTGTTATGCTTAGTTCAAAAACAGCAGCAGAAAGAATTAAGGCTAAGGCAGATATTTGATGGAAACAGACAAGTATAATATGGCAATTAATTACTATAATAGTATTTTAAGTAAGTCCATTAATACTGATTTGCCTGAAAGATTTTATGGTGATGTGTATAACAATCTTGGTGTGGCTTACGCAAGATTGTTTGAATACGACCAGGCTGCAACAGCTTTTAGATGTGCTTACAGGCTTAATGCTTCGGCAGAGTCTTTGGAATCAATAATAATGTGCGACCTTATTACTGATAATGAGAAGCGACTAAAAATGGATAAGGACAAATATGGTGTTTCCGACACTGTTATCAACAGAATTAAGACAGAAATAATTAAGCTTAATGCTGAAATTAAAACAGGTTGGAACAAAAAACAGGAAGATCAATATATGCAGCAGTGCAAGAAAGAATATATTGTAGAAATAAACAGTTAAATGTTTTTGTGAACATAGTTGACAAACCAATTTTAAAATTATTATTATTAGTTCATATATGGAAATGCGTAGAAGAAAAGGAGTAACAGATAACCTTTTAAAGAGAGAGAGGGACGGTGGAAGCCTCTTAAAGCAGTGTCTGTGAAGGTAGTTTTGGAGCAGAGATGATGAATTAAGTAGTTGTCTACGGTTCGTCCCCGTTACAGGATATGATAAGTGAAAGATAAAGGTGGTACCGCGAGCAATCGCCCTTTATGCGGTACCGGCATATATACATAAGAAAGTCGTGCTGATACTGCAAAGGAGAGCACGACTTTCGTGTTTGTTCACGAAAATCCGGTGCGTATTAAGAAATGTTAATAAATTAAAAAATAGGACTTAATATGTTAATAACATATCCTATGAAAAAGGTTACGATTGGAGAAGAAAGATGAAAGAGATTGAAAAGAATTACAATCCGGCAGAGATTGAAGACAGATTGTACAGTAAGTGGCAGGAAAAGAAATACTTCCACGCAGAAGTAGATAGAAGTAAGAAACCTTTTACAATTGTTATGCCACCTCCAAATATTACAGGACAGCTTCATATGGGACATGCCCTTGATAATACAATGCAGGACATTCTTACACGTTTTAAGAGAATGCAGGGTTACGAAGCTTTATGGCTTCCTGGAACTGACCATGCATCAATTGCTACAGAAGCCAAGATTGTAGAAAAAATGCGTGAAGAAGGCATTACAAAAGAAGATTTAGGAAGAGAGAAATTCTTAGACAGAGCTTGGCAGTGGAAAGCACAGTACGGCGGTCGTATTGTTTCACAGCTTAAGAAGATAGGTTCTTCATGTGACTGGGACAGAGAAAGATTTACAATGGATGAAGGCTGTTCAAAGGCAGTTAAGGAAGTATTTGTAAACTTATACAATAAGGGACAGATTTATCGTGGTGAGAGAATTATTAACTGGTGTCCTCATTGTCTTACATCTATTTCAGATGCAGAGGTTGAATATGAAGATCAGGCAGGAAAGTTCTGGCATTTAAGATATCCTCTTACAGATGGCACAGGATGGGTTGAACTGGCTACAACAAGACCGGAAACATTACTAGGAGATACAGCAGTAGCAGTAAATCCAAATGATGACAGATATAAAGATTTAGTAGGAAAAACACTTACACTTCCTTTAGTTGGAAGAGAGATTCCTATTGTGGCAGATGATTATGTAGGGATTGATTTTGGTACAGGTGTTGTTAAGATTACACCTGCTCATGATCCTAACGATTTTGAGGTTGACTTCGTCATAATTTACCTGTTATTAATGTATTAACAGATGATGCTAAGATTGTTGATGATTATCCTAAGTATGCAGGTATGGACAGATATGAAGCAAGAAAAGCAATCGTTGAAGATTTAGATAAAGAAGGATACCTTGTAAAGATTGAAGACCATGAACATAATGTAGGTACATGTTACAGATGTCATACTACAATCGAACCTAGAGTATCAAAACAGTGGTTTGTAAAGATGGAAGAAATTGCAAAACCTGCAATTGAAGCTGTTAAAAATGGTGACACTAAGTTTGTACCACCTCATTTTGACAAAACATATTTCCATTGGTTAGAAAACATCCGTGACTGGTGTATTTCACGTCAGTTATGGTGGGGACACAGGATTCCTGCATTCTATTGTGATGATTGTGGGGAAATGGTTGTTACAAAAGAAGATCATGCAGTATGTCCTAAGTGTGGTAAGAAAATGAGACAGGATCCTGATACACTTGATACATGGTTCTCATCAGCATTATGGCCTTTCTCAACACTTGGATGGCCTGACAACACAGAAGAATTAGATTATTTCTATCCTACAAATGTACTTGTTACAGGATATGACATTATTTTCTTCTGGGTAATCAGAATGATGTTCTCAGGACTTGAACATACAGGAAAAGTTCCTTTTGATACAGTTTTGATACATGGACTTGTTAGAGATTCACAGGGACGTAAAATGAGTAAGTCTCTTGGAAATGGTATTGATCCATTGGAAGTTATTGACAAATACGGTGCTGACGCATTAAGATTTACACTTATTACAGGTAATGCACCAGGTAATGATATGAGATTCTACTGGGAAAGAGTAGAAGCTTCAAGAAACTTTGCTAACAAAGTTTGGAACGCATCAAGATTTATTCAGATGAATATGCCTGAAGAAGGTATTGATGTGAAGAACAAACCTGAAAATCTTACAGATGCAGATAAGTGGATTTTATCAAAAGTTAACACTTTAGCCAAAGATGTGACAGAAAATCTTGATAAATTTGAGTTGGGTATCGCAGCAGACAAAATTTACGAATTTATTTGGGAAGAATTTTGTGACTGGTATATTGAAATGGTTAAGCCAAGATTGTACAATGATGATGACGATACTAAAAAGGCAGCACTTTGGACACTTAAGAAGGTATTAATCGATGCATTAAAACTTTTACATCCATATATGCCATTTATTACAGAAGAAATTTTCTGCAATTTACAGGATGAAGAAGAAACAATTATGCTTTCAAAATGGCCTGAATTTACAGAGGAATATGATTTCGCCAAAGAAGAAAAAGCAGTTGAAACTATTAAAGAGGCAGTTAGAAATATTAGAAATATCCGTTCAGAAATGAACGTTGCCCCAAGTAAGAAAGCTAAAGTTTTCGTAGTTTCAAGTGAAGAAGAAATTTAAGAACATTTTCGAAAATGGTAAAGTATTCTTTGCAACATTAGGTTATGCAAGCGAAGTTATTATTCAGGATGACAAGTCAGGTATTGGTGATGATGCTGTATCAGTAGTTATTCCAAAGGCTACTATTTATATGCCTTTTGCTGAATTAGTTGATATTTCAAAGGAAATCGAACGTCTTAATAAGGAAGTTGAAAAGCTTAATAAAGAATTAGCAAGAGTTAACGGTATGTTAAGCAACCCTAATTTTGTAAGCAAGGCTCCTGAAAAGAAGATTAACGAAGAAAAGGCTAAACAGGCTAAATATCAGCAGATGATGGATCAGGTAAAGGAACAGTTGGCAAGATTACAGAAGTAGGAGGAAACGACCATGATAAATTTTGAAGAGGAAATCAAGAAGTTTCACCCAAGTCTAGAAATAGAAGAAGCAGAGGATGCCATTTACAACAATAACATTTCTGACATTACAGATGTTATGATTCAGATGGTTGAGGAACTTAAAGGCGACAAATAAAAGGCAAAGGATGGTGTATAAATGATATGCTACAATTGTGGAAATGTCTTAACTAACAGTGATTATTGCAGTCATTGTGGTATGGACGTAAGCGTATACAAAAGAATAGTAAAATTATCAAATACCTATTACAATGCCGGTCTTACAAAAGCAAAAAACAGGGATTTGTCAGGTGCAGCAGATACTCTTAGAAGAAGTGTAAAACTTAACAAGAGAAACATTGATGCAAGAAATCTGTTAGGTCTTGTTTATTTTGAAATGGGTGAGACTGTTCAGGCATTTTCAGAATGGGTAATGAGTACAAATATTCAGCCGGATAATAACCCGGCTGAGAAATATCTTGTTGCAATACAGCAGGATAAAGGTAAGGTTAGCGAATTAAATCATACAATTAAGAAGTTTAATATTGCTCTTGATTATGCCAAAAGCGGTACAGATGACATGGCAATTATTCAACTTAAGAAAGTATTGAATCAGAATCCTAACTTTATAAAAGCATACCAGTTGTTGGCACTGTTGTATTTAAAAGGCGGACAATATGAGCGTGCAAAAAAATCCATAAAAAAATCTATGAAAATAGATAAATGTAATCCTCTTAGCATAAGATATTTAAGAGAGATTAACGAATATATGGATGAAGAGAAGAAAACTGATCCGGACAAGCGAATGGAAAGGAGAAGAAACCTTCGTGGAGTTATGGTGGACAGAGAATATCTTAGCGGAAATGATGTTATCATTCCTAAGAATAACTTTAAGGAAGCCATAACAGGAGCACAGAGTATTCTTCATATTGTTATTGGTTTGCTTTTAGGTGCGGCATTGGTTTACTTTATTGTAACACCGGCAAGAATGTCACATCTGACAGATCAGGCTAACAATGTAGGCGTTGAATACAATCAGAAGATTGCAATAAAAAATTCAACAATATCTGAATTAGAGAATCAGGTTGATACATTAAAAACAGAACAGAAGAAACTTAAGTCAGACTTGGCACAGTATACAGACACAGGAAATACAGTTGCATCAAACTACAGTAACCTGTTAAAATCAGTAAATTATTATTTAAATGATGACTATAAGAACGCGGCAACAGCTTTAAGTGATGTTGATAGTAAGCTTAAGATGGACTCTGAAGACTTTACAACTGTTTATAAATGGTTAAGCAGTAAATTATCAAAACGTATTTCAGAAGAAGCTTACAATGCAGGAATGACAGCAAGAGATAAGGCAGATTATGACACAGCAATTAAGCAGTTTAAGAAATGTATTGAAGCTGACTCAGGTAATGTAGACGCAATATACTATCTTGCATGGAGTTACAAGAACAAAGGCGATTCAAAGAATGCCAATAAGTACTTCAAAGAGATATATGATAACTTCCCTAATTCATCACACTATGACACAGCAAAGAGCCAGCTTAACATAGATGACAGTAGCAGTAGTGGAGATAACGGAGACAACGGCGATAACGGAGACAACGGCGATAATGGCGACGGTGGCACTTCAGAATAAGGGATAAAGATTACAATTGATAATACTAGAATCTAGTTAGATTTAGAAAGATTTACGAAAGAGAAGAGCGAAAGCTCTTCTCTTTCTGCGTTTAAGAATAAAGGGGGATTTATGGAAGTTTTATATGAAGTAAGAGGCGAGAATCTTTTGATTTATCTGCCGGAGGAACTTGATCATCACAATGCGAAAACAATTACAGAGCAGTCAGATTGGTATATTGTTTCAAACCAGATTAAAAACATAATTTTTAATTTTAAGCGAACAATGTTTATGGATAGCTCAGGCATTGGAGTGATAATGGGCAGGTATAAGCTTGTAAAAAAGAGAGGTGGTAGCATTACAGTTACAAATATTAACAATTCAATTGACAGAATTTTTACTATTTCGGGGCTTTACAAAATAGTGAGCAAAACGGAAACACCCAGCTTGGTGAAATGGTAATTGGAGGGACGCATGGAAAATAAAAGTAAGGAAAACAATATGACTTTGGAGTTTGATGCAAAGTCCGAAAACGAAAGTCTGGCAAGAATTGCAGTTGCTTCTTTTTTGACGGAGATTGATCCAACCATTGAAGAAATTAATGATATTAAAACGGCAGTATCAGAAGCAGTAACTAATTCAATTGTTCATGGCTACAATGAGGGACCGGGGAAAATAACTTTAAAGTGCAAGCTTGTATGCAATCAGTACGAAAAGCAGGATACATATACGGTTAGTAGTTTTATTACCATTGAGATAAAAGATTTGGGAGTTGGTATAACAAATATTGAAAAAGCAAGAGAGCCCTTGTTTACCACAAAACCGGAATTTGAAAGATCCGGAATGGGATTTATGTTTATGGAAATGTTTATGAATAAAGTAGATGTGATTTCAGAGCCGGGGAAAGGCACAACAGTTATAATGGAGAAAAAACTTAAAAAAGTTATAGAAAAAAACAGCATAAAAAGTAGTCAATATAATAGTAAGTTGATGAGCCACACTAATTCTAAATCCATTGGGCTAGTTAATTTGAAAGAAAAGTCCGACCAGAGGGCATAATGGATACGCTAACTTTGATAAACAGGGCTCATCAGGGAGATAAGTTAGCAAGAGATAAAATATTAATTGAAAATACAGGTTTGATATGGAGCATTGTCAGAAGATTTTTAAACAGAGGGCACGAAGGCGAAGATTTGTTTCAAATCGGATGCATTGGGATGCTAAAAGCAATAGACAGATTTGACACGGAATTTGACGTGGCTTTTTCAACCTATGCAGTTCCAATGATAGCAGGAGAAATCCGAAGGTTTATAAGAGATGATGGCATTGTAAAAATCAGCAGAAAAATAAAAGAAAATCAAATGAAAATAATGCACCAAAGAGAAATTTATATAAATGAAAAAAAGCAGGAGCCAACCATAGAAGAGCTTGAAAAAGGTCTGTGATTTGACAAAAGAAGAAATAGTAATGGCGATGGATGCCTCAAGAAATGTTGAGTCAATTGACAAAGAAATGTATTCAAAAGACTCAGCATACACACTAATGGATTTGGCGGAGGATGACACTAATATAGAAGAAACGGTTTTGAATAAAATTATGGTTCAACAATTAATGGACATGCTGGAAAGTAAGGAGCGAAAAATCATAAATTTGAGGTATTTTAAAAAATAAAACTCAAAGTCAGGTAGCAAAAGAAATGGGAATGACGCAGGTTCAGGTGTCAAGACTGGAAAAGAAAATTTTAAACTCAATGAGAAATAAAAAAAGTACATAAACAAAAAATAGTTGTTATTGTAAAACGAAAAAGTGCAGTGAAAGTTTAGAAATCAAATGTTCATTGCACTTTTTATTTATTTTAGAATAATTAAAATAAAAAATTGCATAATAAAAGCATAGAAGTTTAAATTTTCTAAAAAATAAAAATTTTTGGAGGTCTAAATGAAAGTATTAAAAATGGTGGCAATAATAGCAGTGATAATAGTGGCAATAGGCATTGGCTTCTACATGTGCAACGACACATATCAAGTGGAAGAAATACAGGAAGCAGTGATGATATAAAAGGTTAATAAGATTATATTAAAAAAAATAATAATCCATATTAAACAATATGGGATAGAAAGGACATAAATGAGTGACACATTATATATAAAAATGGACCAGGCAGTGGAGATTACGAAAAAGCAGGTAACAAGTTGGAGATGTTGCAAAACTTCAATGCAAAAACAAAAATATAACAAACAGACTAAAATCAATGAAATTGTTGGAGGATACAACAAAAGGAAAAAAGCGATATATAGTTTCAATAATGAAAATTATCGAAATGGCAGATCAAACATTTCAGAATGTAGATATACAAAATATAGGGGAAACAGAATGTGTTGTTGAATTTAAGACACCCAAAAAAGATGACGGACCAATGTCAATAATTAAAACAGCAATAATATGTTTGATTTTGTTTTTCGGAGTGGGATTTTCCATAATGTCATTTAACAACGATGTGTCAATAGATGATATGTTTTCAAAATAAGCAAGCAATTTACAGGGGACAAAGAGCAGGGCAGAAAAATACTTGAGTATTGTTATTCAATAGGATTGGGTGTGGGAATCATCATCTTTTATAATCATTTTGGACCGAAAAAATTAACCAAGGATCCAACGCCCATTGAGGTTGAAATGAGAAAATACGAAAGAGACATAAACCAGACTTTAATAGATGGGCATAACAGAGATGACGGAAAGGTGGATGTAAAATAGAAGCAGTGACGAAATATGAAAGGTAGAATTGGAACAAAATGATAGGAAAAATAATTCTTGCAATTACAGGAATCGGGGCAGGTTTCATAATCTCTGCAGGAGTTTTTGCATTAATAACATCAACAGGAATAATAACAAGATTTGCAGACAAAACCCATACTGCAAAAAGTATACAATTATATGAAACAATAGTAATTGCAGGGGGAATACTTTGGAATATATTCTGGATAATGGAATCCCATTTCAAATTCACGGGACAGCCGGCAAAAATATTTCAGGGAATCATGGGACTATGTCAGGGTATATTCGTAGGTTGTCTTGCAGTGGCACTGGCGGAGGCCTAAACGGAACAGCAATCTTTGCACGAAGGGCAAAACTGCAAATGGGGCTAAGTTTCATAGTGTTATCAGTAGCGGTAGGCAAAGTCCTTGCATCGTTGCTCCAATTCTACAACGACTGGGTGAACTAATGCTTTTGAATATGCTGTTGTGCCGGAAAATTATTCTCGCAAAATACAACCGTTGGTGAGCAGGCTCTCCACGTCTGTATTTCGTCCTGAATATGCATCACTTGTAGGAACGCGTAAATATATAATTTAATGGAGAATTGATATGGAAAGTGAAGAAAAGAAGAAGGCGTACAACGAATACGTTGAAAGAATTACGCCAAATAACAGTTTGACAAAGGATATGTGGAATGCTTTTTGGATAGGCGGTCTGATTTGTGTTATGGGACAGATTTGGCTTGAGCTGTTTATGTATTTTGGAATGGATAAGGAGGACAGCGCAAGTTACACTACTTTGATTTTGATTTTGGAAAGTGCAATTCTAACGGGGCTTAATGTTTATCCGAAGATTGCAAAAAAAAGGTGGCGCAGGCTGCCTTGTCCCAATAACAGGATTTGCCAACGGGGTTGTGTCTCCGGCAATTGAATTTAAGGCGGAAGGTCACATATTCGGAATTGGAGCGAAGATTTTTACCATAGCCGGACCGGTTATTCTTTATGGTATTTTTTCAAGTTGGATAGTTGGAATTATTTATTTGATTTTGAAGGGGATAGGGATAGTCTGACCGGATGTTAAAAAATTAAAACAAAAAATAGTCAATTAAAGTTTGTGTCATAAAAAACTAAAGAAAAATGAAAAATAATACTGATAGTATTTTATTAGTTGAACAATTAAGTCTTTGTGATATAATGATGAAGAATTGTAAAGAAAAGGTTAAATTTAAATAAAGAATATAAATTTTATTGCAATAAATGTTTAGATTTAAACGTTTTATAAAATGTATTTCAATTATATGGAAAAATGAAAAAAATTAAAGGATTTGTTTTAATTAATAATTTAGTTTAATTGTTTTCAATATTAGAATACGGAAATCAGGAGAGTGAGGAAAACAGATGAAGAAAAAGAATGTGATGGGGGAAAACATGGAAGCAGGAACAAATGCAGAATCAGATAAAAAAGCAGGAACAAAAATAAATAAAGAATCAGATGCAAAGAAAAGTAAGAAATTTAGAAAAGAATTCCTTAGTCAGAAACAGAAAGACACAGCTTTTCTTGTAATTAAGATTATCTTAGTTTGTATGTTTGCAGGTGCATATTCAATGCTGTATATTTGGGATTTGTATACTTTTAAGGGAAAAGTTTATCCTATGAGAATTGTAGTTCCAACATTGTTGTTTGTAAGTTCTTCAGCATTAATGTTTGTAAAAATAAAAGTTAACAGATGGGTTAATTTTGTCATATCTATTTTGGTAAGCTTAATTTTAGTATATGGAAACTTTGTAATGTTACAGAAGTCTCAGGGATACGAATATAAGCTTGAAGGGGATTATGTTAAATACAATATTATGGTTTTATTTATGATTTTTATGGTTATATTTGCAGTTACTAACAGTTTTAAAGTTGCAATTATAACAATGAACATTGTAAATATTGTTATGGGACTTGCAAATTTCTATCTTGTACAGTTTAGAAACTCAGGATTTTTGGCAGCAGATATTGTAAATATAAAGACTGCGGCAAATGTGGCAGGCGGATATTCTTATAGAATGAATTATAGAGTTTATCTGTTCCTTATAAGTTCCATTGCAATATGTTTTTTTGCAACTAAGTTAGGCAAGAACGTGGTAATTAAGAAGTTCTGGAGACTTATTCCTATGGCATTGGCACTTTTAATGGTGATTAATGTTAATGACTTAGTTCAGTCAAAGGAATATGTTAAAATATTGAAAGTCAAATATTTTAAGCCACAGGAAACATTTAATACTAACGGTTTTTACATAACATTTGCAAGAAGTATTAACGACCTTCAGGTTAAGAAGCCTAAGGATTATTCTGTTCAGAAAGTTGAAAATCTGGCAGAGCAGTTTAAGGGTACTAAAACTACAGTTTCTAATGATAAGAAACCTAATATTATAATGATAATGAGTGAGGCATACACTGATTTTATGTCTTTTGCGGATGTACCTTTAAGCGAAGACAATATGCCTTTCTTCCATAGTTTAAAGAAGAATACATTAAGCGGTCAGATGTTTGTATCAGTTTTTGCAGGAGGAACAGCATCAACTGAGTTTGAAGCCTTAACTTCTAACTCAATGGCATACATTCCTAATGGCATAACAGCATATACTACATATATCAACTCACCTATGACTTCTCTTGCGTCAACTTTAAAGGCACAAGGATATGGTGGAATAATAGCAATGCACCTTATAAGGGAACAGGATATAAGCGTAACAAGGTTTATCCTTTATTGGGATTCAACAAATTCCTTACAATGGATGATTTTGCAGAAGACACAGAAACATACGGACTTCATATTTCTGACAAAGCAGATATGGAACGAATTATTTCAGAATATGAAAACTATAAGAAGAACAACGATAAACCGTTCTTTATGTTTAACGTGACAATGCAGAACCATAGTCCTTTTGATGCAGCAGGAGTATCTAAAGATATAAAACTTGGTTACAATATTAACGCACCACAGGCAGTTCAGTACTTAAATATGTTAAGAAAGTCAGATGATGCATTAAAAGAACTTGTTACATATTTTAAAAATGTAAAAGAGCCAACATTAATAATCTTCTTTGGTGACCATGAGCCAAAGATAGAAGAATCATTCTATGAGGAAATAGAAAAAGACTATAAGCTTGATGAAATTTATGAGAACCTAATGAAGAGAAACACTCAGTTCGTTATATGGGCAAACTATGATATGAAATCAGATAACAATATGTATATAAGTGCAAACAGAATGAGTTCACTTGTACTGGAAACAGCAGGACTAGCACAAAACGGATATCAGCAGTTCGTATCAGAGTTTAGCAAAAAAGTGCCAATCATAACAAAAAAAGGCTACATTGGTGAAGATGGAAACTTCTACAAAACAGGAGACAAAACATCACCATACTATGAATGGATACATAATTACGACATCATACAGTACAACAATATTTTTTGATACAAAAAACAGAGTACAGGATCTATACAAAATAGCACAATAATAAAAAACAGAGTTCTTAAAAACAAAAAGAACTCTGTTTTTTGTCACATATATATTAATTGTCAATAGACGTAAAATTATACTTGTGATACAATGTGGAACTATAGCACAAAAATGTAAAAAATAAAGAACAAAAAAACATACAAAACAAAATAAAAGTATAAGAATCAACTGAAAAAGAGATTGTGATATTATATAAAAAAAATACTCTTATTACGAAGCTATTTATTTAAATAATGAAGAAAAAGGAGAGTTTTAACATGAAAAAATCCTTCCAGATTTTTAAACGTGACATAGGTAGATTATCCAAAAACATAGTTGCACTAATAGTTGTAATCGGCGTGTGCATAATCCCTTCGTTGTATGCATGGTTTAACATAGCTGCCAACAAGGACCCATATGGCAACACAGCTAACATAAAAATAGCCGTGGCTAATAATGATGCCGGAACAGAAAATGATATGCTTGGAAACCTTGATGTAGGCGGTCAGATAGTTGATACATTAAAAGAGAATGACAGTTTAGGCTGGGTTTTTGTAAGTGAAGACAAGGCAATATCAGGGGGTAAGTCAGGAGAATACTATGCAGCAATAGTTATTCCTGATAATTTTAGTGAATCAATGGTAAGTTTTTTGTCAGGAAAAATAGAACAGCCGGAGTTTGATTATTATCTTAATGAAAAGAAGAATGCCATTGCACCAAAGATAACTGACACAGGTGCAAATACAATTCAGCAACAGGTTAATACAGAGTTTGTGTCAGCGGCGGCAGGCACAGTAGCGGACATACTTAACGGTTCAGTTCAGGAATTGGAACTAAGCTTGATGACGTTCAAAATGACATTTCAACAAAGATTAACACAGTGTCTGATAATCTTAAAGAATATGAAAAGGCACTGGATTCTTTTAACAAAACAGTGGATAGCAGTAACAAGCTAATTGAAAAATCAAAAAAATCAATGGCTACAGTGAAAAGCAACGCTAATTCCGGTGTAAATAGCATAAAGAATGGAACAGACAGTTTAACACTTGTACGAAATGACATAGCAGATTTTGCAAACGATTTAGGTACGGGAATATCTAAGGCACAGAATAGTTTGGCAAAGGTAAATACTAAATCAGGAATAAATCTTGGAAAAATAAGTTCAAAAACTGAAAGCATTCACGGACAGTTTCAGGAAATGATAACTTCCGTAGAATCTATTATTGATAAAAATAGCGAAATGCTTACAACTTTAAAGGAAATTAACAAGAAATACCCTTCAGATTCATTAACTAATCTTATTAATGAATTAGACAGTCAGAATAGTAAGTACAAGACTATTTTGCAAAAATTAGGAACAGGAAGCGATTCTATAAATGATGCTACAACAACATCTGTTAAGGCAGTAGAATCTATTTCTAAAATTATCGAAAAGAATACAAAAGACATTCACAGCTCAAAGGTAACTGTTGAAAACGGAATAATGACAGGTCTAAATACAAGCCTTGATACTTTTTCAAACATTCAGGGTACACTTTCAGGAATTTTAAAAGGTGTTGGACCTGCAACAGATAATGTTGTAACTTTAATGGACCAGTTAGAGAACAGCCTTGACAGTGCAAAGAAAGCACTTAGTTCAACAGGTTCTTCCATTAAGAAAGTTCAGGAAAGATTAGACAAGGCTAATGTGGACATTAGCGTTGTTAAAACTTCAAAGATATATGAAAAACTTAAGGATATGACAAATTTAGACTCAGATAAGGTTGCATCTTTTATGTCATCTCCTGTTAAATTAAAAACAGAAACTTTCTATTCAGTTGAAAATTATGGAACAGCAATGACACCATTCTATACTAACCTTGCAATATGGGTAGGTGGAATTGTTCTTATTGCTATTTTCAAAATGGAAGTTGATAAAAGTGAAAAAATTAAAAATTTCACTCCAACACAGGCTTATTTTGGAAGATGGATGCTTTTCATCTTAGTAGGATTTGTGCAGGCGTTAATTATATGTTTAGGTGATATTTTTATCTTAAGAATAAAGTGCCAGCATCCGGTACTGTTTGTTGTGGCAGGATTAGTAGCAGCATTTGTATATGTAAATCTTATTTATGCCCTGTCATTAACATTTAAGCATATAGGAAAAGCAGTAAGTGTAATTCTTGTAATTTTGCAGATTCCGGGTTCAGCGGGAACTTATCCTATTGAAATGACGCCGGGATTCTTCCAGGCAATTCATCCGTTACTTCCTTTTACTTATGGAATAAATGCCATGAGAGAAGCAATTGCGGGAACTTACGGACATTATTATGTAAAAAATTTAGTTATTCTTTTAATCTATGTTCTATTGCCTTGTTTATAGGACTTGTCCTTCGTAGATTATTGTTGAATTTAAATAGTTTATTTGACAAAAAACTTGAACAGACAGGACTTATGATTTGTGAAGAGGGAGGAATAACCAGGGAAAGAGTAAGACTTTTAACTACTGTGAAAATACTTGCAGGAGAAAAGCAGTTTAGAGATGAGATAAATAAGAAAGTCGAGCAGTTTGAAATATGTTATCCAAAACTAATAAAGGGTGGATTTTTTTGCAATAGTTATTATACCGATTGTATTTTTGATTTTAATGTTTAGTATCACATCAAAAATGGTATTTCTTGTATTGTGGATAGTGTCTATTATATTAATCGCCCTATATTTGATTTGTGTTGAGTTTATCCATGAGAACCTGCTTAACAAACAAAAAATGGCTGAAATGACCGGTGATGAGCTTATAGAGCAGTTAAAGAAACGTGGTAGAAAGAACAGTAAGGAAGGAGATGAGGACTAATGCTGAATATTTTTAGAATATTTATTGGGGATTTGAAAAAAATCAGCAGAAATGCAATAGCGTGGATTGTGGTGTTAGGACTTACTGTAGTTCCATCTCTTTACGCATGGTTCAATATTGCTGCAAGCTGGGATCCGTACAGCAATACCGACCAGTTAAAAGTTGCAGTGGCAAGCGTTGATAAAGGCTATGAGGGTGACATTATTCCAATAAGCTTAAATCTTGGGAATCAGGTTATATCAGCTCTTCGTGAAAATACTCAGCTTAATTGGGTATTTACTGATAAAGAAGATGCAATTGACGGTGTAAAATCAGGAAAGTATTATGCTTCAATTGTAATTCCAAAGAATTTTAGTACTGATATGATGAGCTTTTCTCTGATAATGTTTCTCATTCGGATATTATTTATTATCTTAATGAAAAGGAAAATGCCATTGCTCCAAAGATAACTGACAAGGGAGTAAGCGCAGTTCAAAAGCAGATTGATCAGGTTTTTACAAAGACAGTTTCAGAGATTTCAATAAGCGTGCTTGATCAGTTGTCAGATGTTATGGATGATGATACAACAAAAACTGTAATGAACAAGGTTCAGTCTAATGTGCAGCAGATTGCAGATGACTTAAATGATGCAAAACAAACTGTTTATGCTTTTGCTGACCTTACAGGTTCTTTGGAAGAAATGTTAGACAGTACATCAACATTATTAAAAACGTCAGGAGATAGCACAAAGGATAGCGTTAATACTTTAAAAACTTCAAGTACTGATGTAACAGATTTGAAAGATGCCTTAAGTGGAACAACTGATGGAATAAACAAGGCGTTAAATCAAAGCGTATCTGCATATAATCAATTATCAAAAGAAGTGGATAATATTTTTGACTCAGTGTCCACAAGTGCAGACACAGCATCAAAAAGGTTTAAGTGGTCTTGCAACTCAGGTAGATGACATAACAAAGAAGTACACTGAATTTAAAGAAAGCCTTCAGAAAGTGCAGAATGCATTGCCGGCAAATGAGAAAGTGTTAAGAACTGAAATTGACAAAATTATTGGTAAAATAGACCAGTCAATTATTCAGCAGAAGGAAATTAGAACAAAATTAAAAGACGCTTCTGATGATATAACATTAACATCAGGAACGACAACTTTATATAGAAAAGACTTAAAGAAACAGATAAAACAAAGTGCAAAGGATATATCTTCTATTCAGGATTCTTATGAAAAGAAGGTTCAGACTAACTTAACTAAGTTGGTTAATTCACTTACTGTAAATAATGGCTCAGTATCAAAAGTTGTAAACAATTTAAATCAGGGAACAAGTGATGTAAGTAAGCTTGCAGGAGATTCAGGAGCACAACTTGGACAGTTAAAGAAAGATTCTTAAAAATTCAGGTAAAGCACTTGGAAAAGGCATCCAAAAATGTAAGCAATATTTCATTTAAATTAGGCAATAGTGAAAACAGCGATGCAACAGAATTGCTTAAAAACATATTAAGCAACAGCCCTGACACATTAAGTGCATTCTTGTCATCACCTGTAAAGATGAACACAAATGTTATATACAAAGTAGATAATTATGGCTCTGCAATGGCACCGTTCTACTCAACACTTGCAATATGGGTAGGTGGTATTGTATTAGTAGCAATGATGAAAGTAACATTAGAGGAAGATCGAAAGAAACAACTATTCAATGTGAAAAACTATCAGATATATTTAGGACGTTATATTCTGTTTATGATAATAGGATTGTTCCAAAGTGGATTAATCTGTTTGGAGATTTGTATTTCTTAAAGATACAATGTGAGCATCCGTTCCTGTTCCTATTGGCAGGCTGGATATCAAGCATAGTATATGTAAATATAATCTACACATTAACAGTATCCTTTGGTGATATAGGAAAAGCAATCTGTGTAATACTTCTTGTAGTACAGGTAGCAGGTTCAGGTGGAACATTCCCAATAGAAGTAGCACCAAAATTCTTCAGAACAGTATACCCATTACTTCCATTTAACTACAGCATGGGAGCAATGAGAGAAACAATAGCCGGAATGTATGGAAACACATACTGGACAGAAATATCCAAACTACTATTATTCCTCATACCATCACTGATACTGGGATTAATACTAAGAAAACCAATAATAAAACTAAACAACTTCGTAATAGAAAAACTAGAAGAAACAAAACTCATGTAACTCACCAACCCCGGAACTTCCAGGACACCTGTGCTTGCACAAAGGTGTCTTGGAAGTTTCGGGGGTGCCTTATTATGAGCATAAAAGGGCGACGAAGTCGCGCGATATGCGAATAATGAGGACAGATTGCGGGAACGCGAAGCGCGTAGCAATCTGAGTGAGTTATAAGTAGTAGCAAGGAACATACACCTGTGCTTGCACAAAGGTGAGATTTTAGACGAGAATGTTTTAACGGATTTTCACTAAATAAAGGTAAGAATTGGTTTGATGCTTCATCAGTTACTAGTTTTACGGTATTAAAAAAAATTTTATTTCATATTATACATAAATCATATGCGAGAATAAAGTGTCAACTATTATGATACAACATCACATTAAAAGTGGCATAATAAGATTGACAGAGGCAAAGGCTGTTTTCCCAACAAAGTTAGATACGAAAAGCCCATCAACAACACTGTAAATAGATGTAAAAATCATCATAACAATTGATGGTAGTACGAATTTAAATAATTTTTTTCTTGACTAAACATATAAAATAGTATATATTACTTAAATAAATAGTTCACAAAGTGAACTACTTTAAATAGAAAGAAATAGGAAATAACAGAAAATGAAAGATAAAAATTGGAAAGTTATGATAGAAAAACATGGAGAGCTTAGATTCTTCAGTAGTATGGCAATAAAGAAAGCCCACAAAGGTCAGGGTACATCTGCACAGGAATTGGACGTGCTGTTTAGAGTCGCCTTGTCCAAAGAAAAAGTAACACCCGGTTACTTAAAAGACGCAATGGGCATAAGCAAAACAATTATAAGCAGATTAATAGAACAACTGGAAAACAAGCAGCTCATAGAAAAAATCCGCACAAATGAGGATAAAAGAAGTTATACATTGATAATAACTGGAAAAGGGAAAAAAGAAATTGAATGATATGTATTACTACTATTTAAACCCTCTATATACGTTAAAGGAAAATATGACAGAGGAAGATTTTGAACAACTATTTAAATTAATAAGGCAGGCAAACAAGATATTGGCAAAATAAACCGCCAACAATATAAAATCGAAAATATAAACAAAATCTGCGGTTAAATAAAAATTAAAGAAAGTGCTTGGAACCCGTCGGTTCATCAAGGCAGCGTAGTCGGCTTGATAGAACCGCTACGAGGTGGAAGCAGCGGGAGCGTGCTTTCGTAATTTTATTAGCCGCAGATTAGTTAAAAATTGTTTAACATAAATGAAAGGAGCAGAAGATGACGTTTTATCAGGAATTACAGTTAAGCTCAACAGGCTCAAAACAATTAATAAAAAACACAACAGACAAAAAAGAAAAAACAAGACACATTTTAATTTATAATTTCAAAGTATATTTAGTTGTGGCATTTTGCTTTTTGGTAGTAACAGCATTTAGCATGATTTTTGGAAATGACAATAGCGTGCCGGGAGTTGTTGTACTACTTGCAATACTTGTGTTGCGACAGGCAGATTTTGGCATAAAAACAACCCACGGTCTAATCTCAATAGCCGGGATATTTGCAATTTTAATAGTAGGCCCAAGGTTAAGCAACATAGTTGATCCTTTAACAGCATTTCTTATTAACATTGTTTGCATATTTTTACTAATGATGTTTGGATGTCATAATGTAATAATGTACAATCATTCAACTTTTGTACTGGGATATTTATTACTTCAAGGTTACGATGTGGCAGGAAAAAGTTATCAGTTACGTGTAGTCAGCCTTGTTGTAGGTATGCTAATTTGTATGGGGGTTTTTTATAAAAATCAGAAAAACAGACCTCATAAAAGAGGTTTTATGGATATTTTTAGAGAATTCAATATACACTCTGCTAGAAATAACTGGTATTTAAAATTAACACTTACAGTTTCAACAGCAATGTTAATTATTAATCTTTTAAATATACCAAGGGCAATGTGGGTAGGAATTGCCTGCATGTCAGTATGTGTTCCGTTTTCCAGTGACATTGCACCAAAGGCAAAGAAAAGAGCACCATTTAACATTGTGGGCAGCTTAATATTTGTTGCCCTTTACTACGCACTTCCTAAATGGGTACATCCATACATTGGAATTATAGGTGGAATTGGTGTTGGTTATTCAGCCGGCTATTCATGGCAGACAGTTTACAATACATTTGGAGCGTTGTATATTGCCTCTGGAATTTTCGGTGTAAAGACAGCAGTATTGTTAAGAATTTGTGCAAATATTTTTGCTTCATTATATACAGTTTTTGTTTGACCATGTATTTAATAATGTATTTTCATATATAAAAAATAGAAAAGAAAATTTAATAAACGGAATAACAATGCTTAAAACAAAAAGATATAGATGTATAATTAAGAAATTTAAGAGAAGAAAAATTCGAATTAGAATAATAACAAAGTATAGTTTAATATAAAATAGTTGAAAGTGATAATTACAAAAGTTTCCAAATCGAATATATTTTAGCAGGTATAAACTGACTCCTTTTATTAAGAATAATAATTACAATAAAAACCACGATCGCAACAATCAAACATGTCATATAATTAAAAATATGTTTAAACCAAATCAATGCAAAAGCTGCTCCAAACAGCATCATAATAATGAAAAATAGACTAATTATGATTTTAGTCAATATTCTTTTTCACATATTTTACTTCCATACTTAATTACCTCAAATTAAATATGGCAAAAATACTGTTGCCAATCCTAAGAAAAAGAAAAAATCCCAATACATCAGTTACAGTTGTGACGAAAACTCCGCTTGCTAGAGCTGGATCAATATGAAATTTTTCCAAAATAACCGGAATAAAATAACCCGCAATATTTGCTAAAATCATATTTAAAAACATGGCTAATCCCGTTACTAAACCAAAAACTGGATTTCCTTCAAATAACATTGAGCCTAACGCAACTATAATTCCTATTATCACACCACTGCAAAAACCAACAGCTACTTCTTTTAACATGATCCAGTTGCATTCTCTTTACTCATTTCACCTAATGAAAGCCCTCGTACAACGATTG
>ENA-OQAZ01000376-OQAZ01000376.1-human-gut-metagenome-genome-assembly--contig:-NODE-376-length-25416-cov-6.764997_pt1 | contig 25416 bp, 25 predicted proteins | sample MGYA00242737_ERZ504531 | MGnify/ENA primary metagenome ERZ504531 (study PRJEB26092, sample SAMD00036244) | human gut metagenome | host: Homo sapiens | study: EMG produced TPA metagenomics assembly of... | reverse complement strand
TGTAGGGATTCGATTCCGCATCATACTTCTTCCATCCGAAAGAGCTCCGAAGTTCCATTCATAATCCAGTGACAACCGGGGAGTCAGACTGGCTATGCGCGAGGTCTGAAAGGCATACACTGACCAGGGGTTTCCCAGTTCGGAAGAATGGGAAAACGTGTTATACCCCACCCCGATTCCTTGTACGGCATGAGGATACATTCGGCCGAAATAAGTATCCGGCGCAAACTTGAACCCGTATTTCAAATGAACCGACAGGTTTTTCCGGATGGGAGAAAACGTGGCATTGTTTCCGGCAAAGAACTCATGCGTGGGAAAAACATAAGCCGCTTGACGTCAATGCCTGCCATGTGAATCATTTTCCGGGAAAGACTGTCCTTGCCATCGGCATAGAGAGAAAGTGCACGTAACAACACAAGCGCACACATGCACAGTCTGAGTGCAAGTCTATTTATCTTCATCGGTAATTGCAATAGGAATGATTAAATAATTGAACGGTCTCTTGCTGGAAAGCGTACCGGAGATTTCTAATTTCTTTCCGGTCAGCGAGTTGGAAAGATAGGCTTTATAAGGTACGTGATACTGCTCTATTCCATTATACACTTCCAGACGTACGTGCTTGCCTGCCTCTACGGTTTTCGATACCTTCAATTCCTTGTCGAGTCCCGCATCCAGCCGTTGTTCATGATGACGGAAAGAGACCTTCGTGCCATACAATCCCGGGGTGCCGCTCACTATATCCGGAATCTCCACCTGGGAAGCAGCATCGCCCAGCAACTTCCGTAAATCGTTTTCATCTCCTCCCCAGCCGCCATACTGCATGTAAAACTCCACGATACGGGCTGAATTCTTATAAGGATAAAAATACACTGTGGCGGGACTACTGGCATCCAGGGTATTCACTTCCACCTGTTCTACGGGTTCCAGCATGTAATCGAAGGAAGAAAACTGACTCCAGTCGTATGACACACTGTCTATCTGATATTTACGGGTAGGAGAAAAAGACACGCGAATCACCTTCTCTTCATAACGGTTGCCCACCCTGACAAATGTTTCAAACGGCTGGTCATAGAGATTCTCGCCGGAAATAAAATGCAATTCACTGCCGTTTCTTTTTTCCACACGAAAATCCAGAAACGCATTCTTGCAATACACAATGCCGGTTTCTCCTTCCTCAAAAGGAAGATATTTGGAGTTTTTCCCTTCCAGATCTGTGGCCGACACTGCGACCCCTTCCCTCAGACTTTCTACCCCTAAAATATCCCAGTTGTCTGCCTCAAAGCAAACAGTTACTTCTTTTTCTGTTTCGGATAAAGACACGGAAGGTTCTGCCGACAGGAATCTGTCAATAAAAACATCGCTGTTGCATCCGGCCAAAAGCCACGCGACAGCGAGAATACCGCATTGCAGCCTACGGAATGTGGTTTTCATTATCACATGCATTTACTTGTTCATAGGTTTATGATTCAAAACATAAAGTTAGACAGTTTTTCAATATGGCAAACATATTTCTGCAAAAAAGCCCTTCATTGACACATTTTTTAGCAGTAAAAGAAGTTAGCTAACAAGCATTATAATATCAATGATTTTACGTACATTTGTCTGACATTCTATTAAACTCGCATACGTATGAAATATTTTGAAGTGACCTTTACCGCACAGCCGTGCAATGAAACTATCACAGATGTATTATCGGGACTGACAGCCGACATCGGTTTTGAAAGTTTCGTGGAATGTGAAAACGGCATGAAGCCTACATCCAGCAGAGCCAGTTCGACGAGGCCGCGCTTAAGCAAGTGGTGGAAGATTTTCCGATACCCGGCGCAAGCATCAGTTACTCCATTACGGAACCGGAAGACAAGAACTGGAACGAGGAATGGGAAAAGAATTTCTTCCAGCCCATCGTCATCGACAACCGCTGCGTGATTCACAGTACCTTCCACAAGGATTACCCGAAGGCCGAATACGACATCGTCATCAATCCGCAGATGGCTTTCGGTACCGGACACCACGAAACCACCAGCTCTATCTTAGGAGAATTGTTAGAGGCTGACCTGAAAGGCAAATCAGTGCTCGACATGGGATGCGGCACATCTATCCTGGCCATCCTGGCCAGCATGAGAGGAGCCGGAAAGGTGACCGCCATCGACATTGACGACTGGTGCGTGAACAACTCGCGCGACAACATTGCCCTGAACGGCATTTCCAATATCACCGTGGAACTGGGAGATGCTTCCCTGCTGAACGGACGGGAACCTTTTGATGTAGTAATAGCCAATATCAACCGCAACATTCTGCTGCAGGACATGCCGGCCTATGCGGCCTGCATGAAGAAAGGTTCGGAACTGTACATCAGCGGATTCTACACGGAAGACATTCCGGTGCTGCGCGAAAAAGCGGAGAGTCTGGGCATGGAATACGTGCATCACCGCGAAAAGCACAACTGGGCTGCCGTGAAATTTATCATGAAATAAGCAAGCTGCCTAAATAACGGCAAAGGCTGTCAGCGCTTCAATGCCCTGACAGCCTTTTTCATGTCTTCACTCACACGGTAGGACTCACCGATTTTCTGAATGGTCTTACGGAAAGTAAAATCGTCCAGATGACAATGACGCAGAAAAGCCATGGTCTGTTCCGGAAACTTGACAAAACAGAACGAAAGTGCCCAGGCCACAGCCATGCGCACATAGTATCCCTCATGACGAATTCCGTCGAGCAGGGAAAGATACTCCTCCAAATGGGCTTCATCCAGGAAATAACTCATTCCCATCACTACGCCGAAACGTACCTCATACTCACCCGATGCTTTCATCCATTCTTTCAGGTATTCCCAAAGCCGCGCCTCGTTACGGCGGATAAAAGCTTTTCCTCCTCCAAACTTAAACGTATCGCACACCGACCAGCTGTTGATAATCCACACAAAACGTGTCACACGGTGAAGATAGACTTCCACATCCTCGTCGGGGCGGATGCATCCCAACACCATGCCTTGCAACATGCGTTCTTCCATATAAAACCCGTCGGCTGTGTCAAAGTAGCGCTCCCAGTCTGCCTTGGCAATCCTTGCAGCCAGTTTCCGCAACGCCGGCAAACGAATGCCCAACACATGTTCCACCCCCGGGTGAAGCCCCTCGGTAAACTTGTGGTTTCCCTCTTCCGCCAGTATCAGCAGATGTTCTTTGACGGTCAGACCTCCAGTCGAAACTCTTCCATACCTTATTATATAGCAAGATTTAAAACGTGAAACAAAGATAGGAAAAATTGAAAAATTTCCATCCATTTGTTTGGCGTTTTCATATTAATGGTTACCTTTGCGAGTGAAACAATAAAAAAACAAGAAAAATAACATTATGAATCTTTCTACGGTAAATACATTCTTCTGGTGGCGCCGCTTACAACTCCAAAGGTCGTAAGGGAACTCAGTCGCATGTATATACCTCCATAGTAATAGTATCACAGAAGGCTGTCGTAACTTTACGACGGCCCTTTTTGTTTTTTCACCCTAATGCAAACAAGTACACTCATGAAAACTTATCAAGTAAACCAGGAAGGATTTTATGGAGATTTTGGCGGAGCCTACATACCGGAAATTCTCCATCGCTGTGTGGAAGAATTACGCAATGCCTACCGCAAGGTGCTGGCAGACGAAGGATTCCAGAAAGAATACGATGCGTTGCTCAAGGACTACGTAGGACGTCTTCACCGCTTTACCTTGCCCCACGCTTGTCGGAAAAATACGGATGCAAGATTTACCTGAAACGGGAGGACCTGAACCATACGGGAGCGCACAAAATCAACAACGCCATCGGCCAAGTGCTTCTGGCCCAGAGAATGGGCAAGAAACGCATCATCGCCGAAACAGGAGCCGGACAACACGGAGTGGCCACGGCTACGGTTTGCGCCCTGATGGGAATGGAATGCGTGGTCTACATGGGAAAGACCGACGTAGAACGGCAGCGGGTAAACGTGGAGCGCATGCAGATGTTAGGGACCAAAGTAGAAGCCGTGACTTCGGGTAACATGACCCTGAAGGATGCCACCAACGAAGCCATACGCGACTGGTGCTGCCATCCGGCGGACACGTACTATGTGATTGGTTCCACAGTGGGGCCTCATCCCTACCCCGACATGGTAGCCCGCTTGCAGTCGGTCATCAGCAAAGAAATCAAAAAACAGCTGATGGAACACGAAGGACGTGACTATCCGGACTACCTGATGGCCTGTGTGGAGGAGGAAGCAATGCCGCCGGAACCATCTATCACTACCTGGACGATGAACGGGTGAAAATCATCTTAGCTGAAGCCGGAGGAAAGGGAGTGGAAACGGGATTGTCGGCCGCTACCATCCAGCTGGGCCGGCTGGGCATCATTCATGGTTCCAAAACCCTGGTCATGCAGGATGAGGACGGACAGATTCTGGAACCATATTCCGTTTCGGCCGGACTGGATTACCCCGGCATCGGTCCCATGCATGCCAACTTAGCCGCACAGAAAAGAGCTACCGTGCTGGCAGTCAATGACGACGAAGCCCTGCGGGCTGCCTTCGAACTGACACGGCTGGAGGGCATCATTCCGGCACTGGAGTCGGCCCATGCCTTAGGGGCTCTGGAGAAAGTGAAGTTCCATCCCTCGGACATCGTGGTGCTGACCGTGTCGGGAAGAGGCGACAAAGACATTGACACTTATCTGAAATACAAAAACAACCCTGAAATTTTTTAAACGAGAAAAAACATGAAGACATTTGCTTATACCACCCGCTACAAAACGCTGCCCGGCGACTTGCATACGCCCGTGAGCACGTACCTGAAGGTGCGCGACCTGTTTCCGCAAAGTATTCTGCTGGAAAGTTCCGATTACCACGGAGTGGAAAACAACCGCTCTTTTATCGGACTAAACCCCATTGCCAGTTTCTCCGTGAACCACGGAATCGTGACCACGGTCTTTCCGGACAAAAGCCGTGAAGAGCGTCCGCTCACTCCCGAGTTCCAGGTGGAAGATGCTTTCCAGTATTTCCTGAGACAGTTTCAGGTGGAAGGAGAATATGCCCGCTACGGAGGAGTGTACGGCTACACCACGTTCAATGCCGTCCGCTATTTCGAACAGATTCCGGTGAAAGACAGCAGCGACCCGAAGAACGATGCGCCGGAGATTCTCTACATCCTCTACAAGTACCTGATTGTGTTCAACGACTTCCAGAGCGAGATGGTGCTGGTGGAGCTGCAAGGCAACGACGAGCCGAGCCACATTGACGAAGTGGAGAAGGCGGTACTGAACCGCAACTACACCACCTACGCCTTTCGGGCGACGGGCGACACCATCAGTACGCTGACCGACGAGGAGCACAAGGCCAATATCCGCAAGGGCATTGCCCACTGCAAGAGAGGCGACGTATTTCAGATTGTGCTTTCCCGACGTTTCATCCAGCGCTATGAAGGCGATGATTTCACCCTCTACCGGGCATTGAGAAGCATCAATCCTTCGCCTTACCTGTTCTATTTTGATTTCGGCGGTTTCCGGATTTTCGGTTCCTCTCCCGAAACGCATTGCAAGATTGAAGCGGGAAAGGCCACCATCGACCCCATTGCCGGCACCACCCGCAGAAGCGGAGACAAAAAGACAGATGCCGCACTGACCGAAGCCCTACTGGCCGACCCGAAGGAGAATGCCGAACATGTGATGCTGGTGGACCTGGCACGGAATGACTTGAGCCGGAATTGCCACGACACACACGTGGAGTTCTACAAACAGCCGCAATACTACAGCCATGTGATTCACCTGGTGAGCAGGGTAAGCGGCACACTGGACAAAGAAGCCGACCCGATTAAAACGTTCATCGACACCTTCCCGGCCGCACTCTCAGCGGAGCTCCCAAGGTAAAGGCCATGCAGCTCATCAGTGAAATCGAGCCGCACAACCGGGGGGCTTACGGAGGTTGCATCGGCTTCATCGGACTGAACGGCGATTTGAACCAAGCCATCACCATCCGCACCTTCGTAAGCCGTAACAACGAGCTCTGGTTCCAAGCCGGAGGGGGCATCGTAGCCAAAAGTGACGAGAACAATGAACTGCAAGAAGTAAACAACAAGTTGGGAGCATTGAAAAAAGCCATTCTCCTAGCCGAAAAAATATAACACACCATGAAAATTGTCATCATCGATAACTACGACTCATTTGTGTACAACCTGAGTCATGCGATAAAAGAATTAGGAGCAGAAGTCACCGTGAAACGCAACGACCAGTTCCGGCTGGAGGAGCTGGAGGAATTCGACAAGATTCTGCTGTCGCCCGGTCCCGGCGTTCCGGAAGAAGCCGGCCTGCTGCTGGATGTCATCCGCAGGTACGCCGGAAAGAAACCGATATTGGGGGTCTGCCTGGGCGAGCAGGCCATCGGCGAAGTGTACGGAGGAAAACTGACCAACCTGGATGAGGTGTTCCACGGCATACAGAGTCCCGTCAGTCTGACTGAGAAGGACTATCTGTTCGAAGGACTTCCCTCTACCATACAGGTAGGAAGATACCATTCCTGGGTAGTCGACCGGAAAGATTTCCCGGATTGCCTGGAAGTAACCGCCGTAAGTGAAGAAGGATACATCATGGCACTCCGTCACCGCACACTCGATGTGCGAGGCGTGCAGTTTCATCCGGAATCCGTTCTCACCCCCGAAGGAAAACAGATGCTGGGCAACTGGATAAACCATCAATAAAAAGAATCTATTTTCTCACTCATAAAACGTAGATACACAATATGAAACAAATACTGAAACGGATATTCCACCACGAAGAGCTGACACGTGAAGAAGCCTGCACGCTGATGCAGAGAATGACCGGCGGCGAGATGAATGAAGCGCAGACAGCCGCCCTGCTGGCCGCCTTCCAGATGCGCGGAGTCAAGGTGGACGAACTGGTCGGCTTCCGCGATGCGCTGCTTCAGGCTTGCGTGCCCGTCGACCTGCATGAATTTCATCCCATTGACATCGTGGGTACCGGAGGAGACGGGAAAAACACCTTCAACATCTCCACATGTGCCTGCTTTGTCGTGGCCGGAGCCGGTTACCGGGTAGCCAAGCACGGAAACTACGGAGCCACTTCAGTAAGCGGGGCCAGCAACGTGATGGAACGCTACGGCGTAAAATTCACAAACGACGCGGACAAACTGAAACGCTCCATCGAACAATGCGGCATGGCTTACCTGCACGCTCCCCTCTTCCATCCGGCCCTGAAAACCGTGGCCCCCGTGCGGAAGGCATTAGGCGTACGTACCTTATTTAATTTATTAGGTCCGCTGGTCAATCCCTGCCATCCGGCCTGCCAGTTGTTAGGAGTGGCCGACCTCCCGCAGATGCGGCTTTACACCAACACGCTCCAGCAACTCGGCATCCAGTTTGCCGTGGTCAACAACCTGGACGGATACGATGAAATCTCGCTGACCGACGAATTCAAGGTGATGACCAACCGTTACGAAACCATCTATCGTCCCTCGGAATTAGGTTTTTCCATGGCACGGCAGGAAGAGCTTTACGGAGGAAATACCCCGGAAGAGGCGGCCTCCATTTTCGACCGGGTGCTGCATAATGAGGGCAGCAAGGCACAGACCGACTGCGTGCTGATTAATGCCTCGTTTGCCATTCAGGCACTGGAGCCTCAGAAGAAAATAGAAGAATGCGTGGCACTGGCCAAAGAATCGCTCGAAAGCGGAAAAGCCCTGGCCACTCTACGCAAGTTCCTTACCCTTAACCAATAAACGAACGATGACTACTGATATCTTACATACCATTGTGGCTCATAAGCGCACAGAAATTGCCCTTCAGGAAGAAGCCGTATCCCAAGACTTCCTCATCCAGCAGTTGGGCACTCCCCGTCCGTCAAAAAGCCTGAAGCAGGTACTGGCCGCATCGCCTCGGGCATCATTGCGGAATTCAAACGACGCTCCCCGTCGAAAGGAGATATTGCTCCACAGGCAGACCCGACCGTCATCGTCCCCAGCTATGAACGTGCAGGTGCCTCCGGTATCTCCGTACTGACCGACCCAAAATTCTTTGGGGGCAACCTGAAAGATTTGCAGGCTGCCCGCCCGCTGACACACCTTCCGGTGCTGCGAAAAGATTTTATCGTCAGTCCCTACCAGCTATATCAAGCCAAGCTGGCCGGTGCAGATGTGGTGCTTCTGATTGCAGCTGCCCTGACCGTGGACGAATGTAAAGCCTTAGGGAAATTGGCCCACCAGTTAGAGATGGAGGTCCTGCTGGAGATACACACGGAAAAGGAACTCGACTACCTGCACGAGCATGTAGACCTGATTGGAGTCAACAACCGGAACTTAGGCACGTTTCATACGGATGTGGAGAATTCGTTCCACCTGGCCCGGAAATTGCCGAAAGAACTGCTATGGGTATCCGAAAGCGGCATCTCGCAACCCGACACATTCAGACAGTTGCGTGAAGCCGGTTTCAGGGGATTCCTGATGGGAGAAACTTTCATGAAAACGCCTTCACCGGAAAAGGCTTTGTCGGACTTTCTTCAAGCTCTTGCCTTATGATTGTCAAAGTGTGCGGCATGAGGGAGGCGGAGAACATCCGTCAGGTGGAGCAAACAGGAGCCGACTGGATGGGATTCATTGACTACGAAGGTTCTCCCCGCTATGTAGCGGACGTACCGGAATACCTGCCGGAGTCGGTGCAGAAAGTGGGGGTGTTTGTCAATGCTTCCCTTCCGCGAATCCGGGAAAGGAGGACTGCATGGCAACTGAATTTCGTCCAGCTCCACGGAAAGGAATCGCCGGAGTTTTGCCGGGAAGTGCAACAGACTGGCCTACGTGTCATCAAGGCCTTCTCCCTGCGTACGCCTGACGACCTGCTGGCGACGGAAAGCTATGCCGCCTGCTGCGACTATTTTCTGTTCGACACTCCCTGCAACGGATACGGAGGCTCCGGCAAAAGCTTCGACTGGGAAATGCTGACGCACTACCACGCGAGACGCCTTTCCTGTTAAGCGGAGGACTGAAACCTGAAAGCCTGGATGCATTACTGAAATTCAGCCATTCCAGCTGGGCTGGCATCGACCTGAACAGCGGCTTTGAACAGGCTCCCGGCCTGAAAGATGCGGCTGCCCTCTCTGACTTTATTTACTCTTTCAAACAAAACAAGTACAACCTCTAAAAAACTTAGTGATATGAATCGCATTGACCAATTATTCCAGACACATAAAGACCACGTGCTTTCCATTTATTTCTGTGCAGGTACCCCGACCTTGGAAGGTACCGCCGAAGTCATCCGCACCTTAGAGCGGAAAGGAGTACAGATGATTGAAATCGGTATCCCGTTCAGCGACCCGATGGCCGACGGTCCTGTCATTCAGCACGCAGCCACACAGGCCCTGCACAACGGCATGACGCTCCGCAAGCTCTTCGGCCAGCTGGAGCAAATCCGCACAGATGTCCGCATCCCGCTGGTACTGATGGGCTACCTGAACCCCATCATGCAGTATGGTTTTGAGAATTTCTGCCGGCAATGTCAGGCATGCGGCATCGACGGCGTGATTATTCCCGACCTTCCTTATAAAGACTACTTAGAAAGCTATCGTCCCATTGCACAACAATACGGCATCCACGTGATTATGCTCATCACGCCGGAAACCAGCGAAGAACGCATCCGGCAAATCGATGCGCATACCGACGGATTCATCTATATGGTATCTTCTGCGGCCGTGACGGGAGCACAAAAGGAATTCAATGCACAGAAGCAGGCTTACTTCCAGCGTATCAAGCAAATGCAGTTGCGAAACCCACGGATGATCGGGTTCGGAATCTCCAATAAATCCACTTACGAATCGGCAGCGGCATACGCCTCCGGATGCATCATCGGGAGCAAGTTCGTGACCTTGCTCGAAGAAGAAAAAAATGCAGAAAAAGCCATCGACAAACTGTTGGAAATGCTAAAAAACGAAGGATAATTAATCATTCTGTTATTTTTAGCGGCTTATTCTTTCAGTCAAAGCATATTTTTGCTATCTTTGTGCCAAACTAAACGAAGCGTCAAATGATAAAACCAGATTATCCTTCCGTATTACTCATCTACACTGGAGGCACAATCGGTATGATTGAAAATCCGGAAACCGGTGCCCTGGAGGCATTTAACTTCGACCAACTTCAGGAGAACGTGCCGGAACTGAAACGGTTCAACTACCGCATTTCCTCTTACCAGTTTAACCCTCCTATCGACTCCTCGGACATGGAGCCGGCCTTGTGGGCCAAACTGGTCAAAATCATCCAATATAACTACGATAACTTCGACGGGTTCGTGATTCTGCACGGCACGGACACCATGGCTTATACCGCTTCCGCACTGAGTTTCATGCTGGAGAACCTGAGCAAACCGGTCATCCTTACCGGAAGCCAGCTGCCCATCGGTGTGCTACGTACAGACGGAAAGGAAAATCTGATTACTTCTATCGAAATAGCCGCTGCAAAACATCCGGACGGAACTGCCGTGGTACCGGAAGTCTGCATTTTCTTCGAGAACCACTTGTTGCGTGGAAACCGTACGACAAAGATTAATGCAGAAAACTTCAACGCGTTCCGTTCTTACAATTATCCGGCACTGGCCACGGCCGGTATCCACATCAAGTACGAATACGACCGTATCCGGAAGGTGGATCCCAACCTGCCCATGCATGCACACTATGTCTTCGATACGAATGTGATTATCCTGACACTTTTCCCGGGTATTCAGGAAAACATCGTGCGCACGGTGCTCAACACGCCCGGTCTGAAAGCGGTAGTCTCAAGACGTACGGTTCCGGAAATGCGCCCCAGAAGCCCTGGTTCATCCACTTGCTGGCAGAAGCTACGGCAAAGGGAATCGTCATCGTCAACATTTCACAATGCCAGACGGGTATGGTAGAAATGGCACGTTACGAAACCGGTCTGCACCTGCTCGATGCGGGCGTCATCAGCGGATATGATGCCACAGTGGAAAGCGTGCTCACCAAGCTGATGTTCCTGCTCGGCCACGGGCTTACTCCCAAAGAAATACGCTGCGAAATGAACCGTTCCATAGCCGGAGAGTTTACCAAGCCCGTGTTGTAACCTAAATGTAACATCTATTTCATAAGGACGAAACAAGAAAGGGTCATCTTTGTAACGAAAACTAAATCACATTGAATTTTGTATTAATTAATAGAAAATACGCATGAACGATTACCGGATTTTAGTTGTAGACGATGAAGAAGACTTGTGCGAGATTCTAAAATTCAATCTCGAAATGGAAGGATACATGGTAGATACTGCCAATTCCGCCGAAGAAGCCTTGAAACTTGAATTGCCACGTTACAACCTGATACTGCTGGACGTGATGATGGGAGAAATTTCCGGATTCAAAATGGCCAGCATGATGAAAAAGAACAAGGATACACAGAACATTCCTATCATTTTCATCACCGCAAAGGATACGGAGAATGATACGCTGACCGGATTCAACCTGGGAGCGGACGACTATATTTCAAAGCCTTTCTCTCTGCGTGAAGTCATCATGAGGGTAAAGGCGGTGTTACGACGCACAGCCGGCGTACAAACCCAGGTGCCCGAACAGCTGATTTATAAAGGACTGTCGGTCAACATTCCGAAGAAAAAAGTATCCATCAACAACGAGGAAATTTCATTAACGAAAAAGGAATTTGAAATACTTCTGCTCCTGTTGCAGAACCAGGGACGCGTATTCTCCCGCGAAGACATTCTGGCGAAAGTATGGCACGATGAAGTGTATGTACTCGACCGTACGATTGATGTGAATATCACCCGCCTTCGCAAGAAAATCGGTGAATACGGTGCTTGTATCGTAACCCGTCTCGGTTATGGATACTGTTTCGAATGTGAATAAATTACGGTGGCACAATCATGACAAAATTTTCTTATCGCATCCTCCTTTCAGTCAGAGGCTGTTTCTTTCTGTCATATTCCTTTTCCTGGGATATGCAGTATGCTTCATGCTGTTTCAATACAAACGCGAAAAGGCTTATAAAATAGAATTACTGAACACGCAGCTGCAAAACTATAACAACCAGCTGTGCGACTTTCTGGCCGATCATCACGGGGTCAACTCTGATTCCATGCAGAGCTATGTGACCACTCACATGATGCCCAACCTGCGGGTGACGCTCATTGAGCCGTCGGGGAAAGTAGTGTACGACAATACAAATGCCAACTGGAAAATCTTTGCCAACCACTCTTCCCGCAAGGAAGTGCAAGACGCACTCATGTATGGAAGCGGCTATTCCATCAGCCGCCAGTCGGAAAGCATTCAGGGAGAAGAATATTTTTATTCCGCACGCTATTATCCTCCCTACCGCATCATCATACGATCTGCCCTTCCCTACAACCTGAGTCTGGCAGAACACTTGCAAGCTGACTCCGGCTACTTATGGTTTGCACTGATTATCTGTCTGGTACTGATTTTCATCTTCTACCGTTTTACCCGGAAGCTGGGCAAGTCCATCACCAAACTGCAACAGTTTGCCATGAAGGCCGACCGGAACGAACCGATTGACATGGACATCCTGCAAACTTTCCCCAAGAACGAATTGGGAGAGATTTCACAACACATCATTAAGATATACAAACGCCTGCACCGGGCGAAAGAAGCACTCTACATTGAGCGTGAGAAACTGATTTCGCACCTTCAGACCTCACACGAGGGATTGGGTGTCTTTACCAAAGAACGGCAGGAAATCCTGGTCAACAACCTGTTTACGCAATACATCAACAACATATCCGACCGTAATCTACGTTCTACCAATGAAATTTTCGATATTCCGGAACTGCAGCCCATCATTGAGTTCCTAAACCGGAACGAGGGTAATTTCAGTAAAGAGGAAAAGCGGTATGCCATGCACCTCAACAAGAACGCGCGCTCGTTCACCTTGGAGTGTATCATCTTTCAGGATATGTCGTTCGAAATATCCATCAACGATATTACCCAGGAAGAAGAGCAGGCCCGTCTGAAACGTCAGCTGACTCAGAACATCGCCCATGAGCTGAAAACGCCCGTCAGCAGTATTCAGGGATACCTGGAAACCATTATCAGCAACCCGAACATTCCGCAAGAAAATGTCCGTGTCTTCCTGGAAAGAAGCTATGCCCAGAGCAACCGCCTGACTTTCCTGCTGCGCGACATCTCTGTGCTGACCCGAATGGACGAGGCACCGGAACTGGTAGAGAAAGAGCAGGTAAACCTGAGCAAGATTGTAGAAAACATTTTGAACGAGGTAGCACTCGGTCTGGAAGAAAAGCATATTACTGTGGTGAACAAGCTCCCGTCGGAAGTCATACTGACAGGAAGCAGCTCGCTGCTCTACTCCATCTTCCGCAACCTGACCGACAATGCCATAGCCTATGCGGGTAATGACATACAAATCACCATCAACTGCTTCCGCGAGGATGAGAAATTCTACTATTTCAGTTTCTCTGATACCGGCGTGGGAGTACCCGAAGAGCACCTGAACCGCCTGTTTGAACGCTTCTATCGGGTAGACAAGGGACGCTCACGAAAATTAGGAGGTACAGGTTTGGGACTGGCCATCGTGAAGAACGCCGTATTGTTCCATGGCGGAACCATCTTCGCCAAGAACATGCCGAAGGGAGGACTGGAATTTGTCTTCACACTGAAAAAAGATATATAAGGATAAAGCACTCCAAGCAAGACATTCTGTATTTATTAAAGACTAAAGCTACTACAATTTTCCCTAATGCCAGTACTGACAAGGAAGTACTGGAGTACTCCCCTGAAAGTACTGCAGTACTCCTTTGACAGTACTGGAGTACTTCCTTGGCAGTACTAAGAATTGACTTTTCCTGATATAACTAGACGTTTTCTCTTTTTATAAACTGGAACAGTAGACACTTTGACTTTATCAATTAAATCAATCGCCTTCTTTTATCCAATTAATCTTTCTTCCCAATAAATCTGGAGTTATACAAATTCGTGGAAATGGCAGATGCAAAAATGTAGTTTGACATCGACAAGTCTCCAATTCACATGATAAGATACTATGAAGTCCAGCACATTAGCATTATATAGCAGGCATATTTTTTCTCTTACGAAAGTATTGTCTATGGGATAGTATGGCAACTCCACACCAAGGACTGAGCATATTTCATGGCTGAACGATATAGAAAATCAAGATTCTCTTTCGTGTGACATTTATTTTATTTCTACAGATGTATTATTCATTTTATAATACGGCTCTTGTTTACTAAATCACGTAAATTTGCAGAACAGAACGGCTATTACAATTAATTATTTTATAAGAATATGGTATTAGTTTGTTTCTTGAATGTTATATCATGTTCTTATAGGGAGGTACTTATGTTGAAAAGATTTGAAGCATCAATATTATTTAATGGTGAAATTCTTATTTATATAATTGATGAAAATAGGACTTTCACTTTAAGCTCATCAGAAGGAAAAGAGTTTGCATATGAATTATTAGAAAAAATGAAAATTTTGCATCCTTCAGTTATTAAGGCAGCAGAACAGAAATTGAGATTATACAATAAAGCTTCTTTTTCAGCGCTACTAAATGATAAGACTCTTTATAACGAAAAAATATCAAGAATAATATTATCTTGTTGTTTTGGAGAAAGTGATGAAAATCCTGATTGGGATGGAGAAAAATTTAATTTTGAGTTTCCTCGTATGTGTCGAGATATAACAATTTGCCCATGGAATGGATATTCAAAGAAAAATAAAGATAAATTTAATGTTATCTGTGGGGCTAAAAGTGAATTTGGTTTTACCTCACAGCAGCGTAAAGTTGTTCTTTACATACAGAGCGGAATAACAGATTTGGGTAAGATAGCAGACTTAATGGGAGTGACAAAGGCAAATATCTGGAAGTTCATGACTTCCATTTATAGGAAAACAGAAACGACTTCTCTTTCAGAACTCATACATAAAATTTCAGGTTTAAAAGTCTGATAAATATGATTTTAAGTTGTTAAGAAGTTTCTTTTTCCACATTGGGAAGGCACCTTTTCTAATTAGAAAATCATTTGAAAATGTTTATAATGTTAGCTTATGATAATATTTCAGCTGCGTTAAATAAGTGAGACTTTAAAAAGTTTAGTTTCTCATTCACTGCCTCATACAAAAGGCGATATCATATATTGAGAATATTACTTCTTGTACTTGTTTGGAGAATTAGTATTACATTTGTGAAAAAATTGCAATATGTACTCTTGGGAAATAACAACAGAAGAATACATTCGTAGAGCCAAAGCTGTTCATGGTAATAAATATAGTTATGAGCAAACGGAATATGTAGATAGAAAAACACATATAACTATTACATGCCCAATACATGGTCCATTTAAAATTAATCCGTACACTCATATTCGTCTTGGAACAGGATGTAGTAAATGTGCACGTGACAAGACAATAAAAACTTGTTCTTTAACTACCGAAAGTTTTATAGAACGAGCTAAAGAATATATAGGTTCACATTATGATTACTCTAAAGTTGAGTACAAAAATGCACATACCCCTGTTATAATAGGATGCCCCATTCATGGTTGGTTTACAAAATATCCAATGGAAATACAACAGCAAAAAAGAGGATGTCCTAAGTGTTCTAAGGAAAGAGTTAGGTTAAAAAGAGCAACTGGAGTTTCTGAGTTTATAGAAAGGAGTAACAAAATACATTCTTTTAAGTATAATTATGATAAAGTTGTTTATATCAACCAACACACAAACGTAATTATAAATTGTCCTATTCATGGGGATTTTTACCAAATGCCTCAAGATCATTTGCGGGGAAAAGGATGCCCTAAATGTTTTAATCCATATATGAATGGGCGAACAAAAAAAGAACTATTGGAAGACTTATCAAAAAAACACTTAGGTAAATATACTTATCCCAGTCTCCCTGATAGAGCTAATAATAGAACGTATATAGATATTATTTGTCCTAAGCATGGCTTATTCAGACAACGTGTTGTTAACCATTTAAGAGGTGATGGGTGTCCGTCTTGTAGAAATTCAAAACAAGAAAATATATTGGAAGCAAATCTTACAAAAAGAAATATAACCTATGTACGTGAAAAGACATTTCCATGGCTTAAACGAAAAGGTCACATGTATGTTGATTTTTTTCTACCCAAATACAAAATAGTAATAGAGTGTCAAGGAGCACAACATTTTGGAATAGATGTACAATATAATAGATTCAAATATACTGCTAAAGATTATGATGATATAAGAAATAAAGACGAACTTAAATATAAACTCTGCAATGAACATGGAATCCGAGTGTTGTTTTTTTGTTATTATAAAAAATGGGTTCCAGAAAAATATATTGATCATGTTTATACAACAGTAAAAGAGTTACTTACTGAGTTAGATAAAATAAAATCTGAATAACTAAAAGTTATTTATTAGTTAATTCGATAATAATATTGTCAGACCTTTCAAAAAATATCGTATATATTAAACAAAAAGGAAGTACAAAATGACACTATCCAAAATTCCATATAAATAAAAAACTTCTTCTTATATCTGGATACTGAGGCTGGCACAACTAATATCTACCGCTCATCGCACACCATTTTTAATACTTTCTTATCTTTAAGGTTGATTTTCATTATGATAAAGAATCTCTCAAAATTACCCCCATAAAAAAAATCCCCCATGCAACCGCATGAGGGATTCCACAAGTAAATTCTATTTCGAGAAATTTATTTTGCTACACGTTCCAGCCATTTTACCATGAACAGCATGACTCCCATTGAAATGAGGCATACAATCATGAAAATAGCCCAGCAATATCCGATAGGAATGGCGTTATACATAAGAGGGCCAATCCATAACAGAAGATTACCTACAGCTGTTGCACCAAGCCACAATCCCTGGCAAAGCCCCAGAAGATGCTTTGGAGCCACCTTCGAAACGAATGACAATCCAAGCGGAGAGATAAACAACTCGGCCACAGTAAGCAGGAAGTAAAGAACAATCAACACCCAGGCACCAGCCTTTACCTGCTGGTCAATAGGAAGTTCTCGATATTCTGCAGCAGAAGGATAACCCATAATGAGTGAATATACAGACAGGAAGAGATAAGCCAAACCTGCGATGAACATACCGATGGCAATCTTACGCGGAGTAGAAATTTCCTTGCCTCTTCTTGAAAGAGAACCGAAAATCATCATGATGACCGGAGTCAATGTGATCACAAAGAAAGGATTCACTGCCTGCCATATTTCCGGAGCAATTGTAGATGTATCAACGAAGTCTCTCGCAAAGAGTGAAAGTGAAGTACCATTCTGATGGAATGAGAACCAGAAGAAAATAACCACGCCAAGCACTGCAAACAAGGCGTAAAGACGCTGTTTGATTTCCTTAGCCATGGCAGCCTTTTCTTCAGCTGTATAAGTAACAGCAGCAGCTGCTTCCTTCTTCCCCGGATTTGGGAACTGACTCTTGGTCACAAAGAAGATAATCAAAGAAATAAGCATTGCGGCAACAGATGCAACAAATGAATAATGAATACCTTCATTAAATACCTGCAAATACTGTGCGCAAGAAGCAGCCATATCGGAAGTTTCACCCACACACTGTGACATCAGCTGATTCAAGTTACCCATAGCCTCAGCCGACATACCGTCTGCACCTTTTGCTATATATTCATGGCACAGAGCAGGAAGACCAGCATTGTAGACCATATTGTGTGCACTCAGCCACCAGCTTCTCAACAAAGGAGCGATAAACGGAGCGATAAGTCCACCAATATTGATAAATACATAAAATATCTGGAATCCGGAATCTCTCTTGCTCTTAGCTTCAATCAGTTCCTTTTCCCCCTTCTTTGCAGCCTCTGCTTCAAGGTCATCGTACATCTGACCTACAATGGCCTGAAGATTTCCCTTGAACAGACCATTACCAAATGCGATAAAGAACAAGGCAATACAAGTAAGCGTAAGCAACCAGGATGTATTACCTGCATTGGCAGTAATAGGAATAGATAATGCAATATATCCAACAGCCATGACCACGAGACCGGCCATGATTGTACCTTTATAATTCTGCTTTCTGTCGCTATCAGCCCCCCACAAGACTTAACAGATAAATACCTGCATAAAAGAATGAATAGATAAGTGTACTTTTTTCCTCACTTATACCAAATTTAGAACAAAGAAACAATACCAGTACGGCATTCATGATGTAGTAGCCGAAACGCTCCCCCATGTTAGAAAGTGCAGCCGGTATCAGACCTTTAGGATGCTTGTTAAACATAAATAATGAAGATTTTAATAATTAATAGTGTTAATACTCGTATAAATTCTGTCTCTCGTTCGCAAATATACAATTATTCAAATAAATATGCAAACCTACCTCACTCAGCACCTTGCGGAAGTTTTCCCCTGTATGTACGGCTTATTACGCGTTCAAAGCTATGAATAATCTCCTGCCCCATGTTTACACGTGTGCTGTCCACTTTCCGAATTTCCACAGGCGTAACTGCATCTTTATACTTCGCCTTGCCGATACGGATTTTCATCTTGTCCAGGTTTCCGGTAATGTTCACTCCCGCCTTGAACGGCAATGGTGATTTCAGCACTGAGATGTGATAGTTAAAGTTCATGTCCAAACCCTGGGTTCCTCCCACAGCCGCCTTGTAACGGTCTATCTGAAGTAAGAACGGGTATACCGTCACATTGCCGTCCTGCACGGTCAGGTTGACCGAAATACTGTCGAACACGTTCCGTTTCTTGTTCTTAAACATCAGTGTCTTGGATATTTCGGCAAAGGTTTCTCCATCCATCAGTACCAGACTGTCGCCTTTAATGTGCATGGCCGCTTTCAGACTTGGTATCTTCACGTTCAGGTTGGAATCAAGCACAGCCTCGGCCGTAGCATCAAAATCGACCATTCCCTTGAAGGAACGGAGCATCGGCACAATCGTATCAAGTGAAGGTATGAAATCGACCAACTTGCCGATATTTACCTTGCGCAAACGGAAATCAAAACCGGCATAGCCTCTTGTTTTCCTTCGGGCACGATATACCAACGTGGTTTCCAGGTCTGCTTCCAGTCCGCGCATGGTCAGCTTTTTCAGATAAACCGCCTGATTGCGAATGTCTACCGCTCCTTGCACATTTTCAAACACCATATTTCCGTAAGTCACCTTTTTCAGGTTGGTCTTCAACTCGAAATCAATGTTCTTCGGAATGACAAACAACTGCATCGGTTCTGCCGACGATACCGTGTCGGTCTCTGCCTGAAGCGTATCCTGCGGGAAGTTCAGTGCATTAATCAACTGGTTGCAATCGAGGTTGCGGGAAGCGATTTCCAGGTTGGCCTTCAGCATTTTTCCTTTCTTCATTGCCGCATACAGACCGTAAACCGATCCACTTGCCGTCAAGTTGGAACGTCCGATGCGCATGCTGGCATTTTTCAAAGTGATGACTCTATCGCCTACCGTTACGGCTGTTTTGCGCATTCTCACCGGCAAAGCCAGTTCAGGGGTTCTTAAAGTTAGTCGGTTGAATCCGACAATTCCTTTGGGAAGCCATACTGAATCGCGTACCTTTTCAGCCGTCAAATTAAAGCCTCCCTTGTCCATACCCATTTTCATATCGCCCATACGGCAGAAGAGTGTATCGGTCTCCAAAGCCACCTTTATATTCGGCATGGCCGGATTCAGTTTGCCCGGCTGCAAGTGCAAGGAAGCCTTTGCCTTTTTACTGAACACCTTCAACGAATCGCCCATCTCTCCTTTCAGGCGACTCATCTGCAATTTACATTCCACGTCAATCAGACGGGTCGTATCCTGCGGATTCGTAGACCGGACGGTGGCATTCAATTCATCCAGATTGGCAGAAATAGCCGCAGTACGCAAGGAAGCCTTGCGAATGTTCATTTGTGCGGCAAGATTGTCTTCGCCAATAAAACGGAGAGCGGCCTGGCTGGTAAATTCAAAATTCTTCTTGGTATCGCGCAAGAACATGTCCTGCATATCCAGCTTTCCTTTCAAACGAACACGCCCCCAGTCCTGCTTCTGAATAGTCGACAAGCGACAATGCAAGCGGAAGTCGGCTCCCACCCGACCACCTATCGACACTCCTCCTGCAAGGGGAAAGTCTTGGCCAGTGCCGTAAGGTCTATTTCCGAACGGGTATGAAAAGTGATGTCAGGGTCGCCCAACAAATCTTCCACTTTTCCGTCAGCTAATATATCGGTGTGAGCTCCCTTGAAACGGAATATTTTCAAATCAGCATACGAGGGCTTGTGGCGCATGAAATCAACGTACCCACTAAATTCAGCCGTCAGGTCGTCAATACCATAAGGTAAATCGCATACTTCGCCGAAGCCTGATTAATGCTCACGTGAAGTGTAGCTTCCGGCATCTGCTGTTTGCCATAAAGCCCCTTCAAGGTTCCTTCTAACGTAACCTCCCCTTTGGCAGTGAGTTCCTGACGCTTCAGCACACTCTCCGGAATCATATTAAACACGGTTTCCAGCGACGGGGCATGCAACTTATAGGTCAAATCTACCGAAGCCGGTCCGCCAATCGTATCCCGCCCGAGAGAACCCGACAAGTCGAGGGCTATTCCATTTAATGTCAGCCCCGTATCCTTTAGCGTAAGTCGTCGGGAAACACGGTCCAGTTGCATATCCGCATTCAGTCCTACAGCCAGGTGATTCACCAACAACTGTCCGTCCTGCCAGAAGAGCAGGTTCTCGTTGTCATACTCCAGTGCCAGCATGGAATAATCCTTCTTCAAGGAAGCTTTCAGATTCATGTTCAGGTTCTGCACGCGGGCGTATACCCTTGTATCCCTGTCGTCGAACGTCACGTTCGTACGCTTCAAGGCCACACGGTTAATGTCTATTCCTGAATCTGAGGCTTCTGCGATGTGGTATCCTCTTCTACTGTCTCTTCCGTGCTCTTCACGATGTCCCAGTTGCTTTTTCCTTCCTTATTCTTGAAAGCATATACCGACGCATCTTCCAGTCCCAGATAGCGCAGGCTGATTTTATCATGCAGCAGATAATCCACCGGATTCACCACTACCACACATTTCTTGAAAGAAACCAGTGAATCGGTCTTCTGCCACAACGTGTCATTAATGGCTTTGGACACCAATACTCCATCCGTCACCTTCAGTCCGAATCGAGGAAAGGTGGAAAAGAAGGTCAGTTCCACGCTTTTCATCTGCAAACGGGCATTCAATGACTGATTGGCTACATTCAACACCACCGGCGTCAACTTTTCCGGTGTAAAAATAAAATTCACCACGATGGTTACGGCCAACAAGAATACAGTCAGTAACGCTCCTAACGAAATGGCCGTCAGCCGAATTGTTTTACGTAATTTCTTGTTCATCTTTTTTCTTTCATAAACAAACTCATCCATTGTTTGTGCTGCAAGCGGTATTCAGACAATAGGTACAGACAAACTCAGGATGTATCAGATAATGAATCAAAAAACGGGCCTTGTCCGCTTTCCGATATGATTCACCCGTAAACGTTCCGGAGGAAGATAGTTTAAAAGGGCACACTTTGAGGTGTTGCAGGAAATCCACTTCTGCCATATCAAGCACTTTGTACATGGTTTCCTTTGCCGACCAGTGCAAGAGCAACTGATACAGTTCTTCACGCGACTCCATCCGTGCTCTTTCCGGCATCTCGTCTTCCCTCACAAACCGAGACTCTACCTTCCGTACCCGCTCGCCATAAGCCTCAATATCAATGCCGGACTGAGCAGACTCATGCAAACCGACTGCCACATATCCTTTCGTATGAGAAATGGATACATGATACTCCCCTCCTGTCAGAAACGGTTTTCCGGAAGTTTCATGTCCAATCCGTACTTCTTTTCCCAACATCGTTTTCAGTAGCACACGGACTGCCAGGTATTCCATTTTCCGGGAAGGAGCTTTCAGACGTTCAAGTTCTTGCCGCACCACGTCGTCCGACAGACAGGCATAAAGTTCCTCCAGCGTTTCCGTCACCTGCCAGATTCCCCATCGGCCATTTTCCTCCGTCCAAGTCTTCAGCAGCGGCATACTTACTTCTCCTTCGACTCGTCTTCTTCCTGAGCCACAGGCAAGATGGTCACTTTCACCTTCTGGATACGACGCGAAGTCATCTCCAGAATTTCAAAACGGTAATTCTGGTAATTGATAATCTCATGCAATGCGGGGAACTCTCCCTTCAGTTCCAGCAAAAGGCCGGCCAGTGAATCCGCATCCCCAGAAACATCCTCAAATACCTCCTCACTATCCTTGATAATCTTATAAAAATCCGACAACAGAGTCTTTCCTTCGAATACATACACGTTTTCCGTCAGTTTCACGTACGTGCGCTCTTCCTCATCGTATTCGTCATTGATTTCTCCGACAATCTCCTCGATGATGTCCTCCATCGTCACGATGCCCGACGTACCTCCAAATTCATCCACCACTACGGCGATGTGAATCTTGTTCGTCTGAAAATCACGCAGCAAATCGCCAATCATCTTATTTTCCGGCACAAACAAGGCAGGGCGAATCAGGTTCTGCCATTTGAAGTCCTCACCCTTATCCAGATAAGGAAGCAGGTCCTTGATATACAATATTCCTTTGATATGGTCACGCGTTTCTTCATACACCGGAATGCGTGAATATCCGTTTTCATTGATACACTTCAATACCTCCGAAAAGGTAGAATGTATTTCCAAATCCACAATATCCAGACGGGAGGTCATTACTTCCTTCGCCGTTTCTTCTCCAAAACGATGATTCCCTCCAGCATATTGTTTTCTTCCGGTGTTTCCTGAATATCCGTCAATTCCAGCGCCTGAGAAAGTTCATTGACCGACAGGTTCCGGACTTTCCGCTTCTGTGAAAATCGGTTGATGAAAAAAGAAGACCGGACCAGCAACGAGGATATGGGCCAAAATACGGTACGCAAAACCGTTACTACGGGAGCCGCCTTACGGGCAAAGGGTAAAGTGTGCTGTGCCGAATAAATTTTCGGCATAATTCTCCGAACAGCAACAGCAGGAAGGTCAATACGACCGTTACAATCAAAAACTCCAGAATTTTTGCCTCTCCAAAATCAATCACACTGGCAAACACATAGTTCAACAGCATGATAATCGTCACATTGACAAAGTTATTCGAAATCAGAATAGTGGCCAGCAGACGCTCTGAATCATCAAGCAAGGCCTTGATTTTAGAGTCAGAAGGATGATTCTCCTCCTCTATATCGTTCAAGTCAGAAGGAGATAACGAAAAGAAAGCTATTTCAGAAGCAGAAACAAAGCCCGAAGTATATAATAACGCAAGGGCCAGCAGCAAAGCAAAAGCAGCCCCTAACGAAAGGGGCATTACGGTAATTCCGTCACAAAGCTCCGTCCAGCGGAGCAAACACGAGTCAGGGTCCATTCTATCTACCTGTAGTTAAACATCTATTTAAGACCGCCTGAGATTAAAACGGCAGATCATCCGAAGGATTGTTCTCAGGCTGAGCAGCAGCGGCAACCGGCGAAGCGGCCTGTGGTTGTGCAGGGGCAGTAGGCTGTGCAGCACGCGGAGTCAGCATTTCCATATTGTCACCAAAAATTTCCGTCACATAACGTTTCACTCCATTCTGGTCGTCGTATGAACGAGTACGGATTTTCCCTTCAATATACAGTTTATCGCCTTTGTGTACATATTTTTCGGCAGTTTCAGCCAGTCCGCGCCACAACACGATGTTATGCCATTCCGTACGTTCAGGCACCTGTGTGCCATTGGCCAGCGTATAAGCACGGTCTGTGGTAGCCAGCGGGAAAGTAGCCACAGCTACTCCACTGTCCAAATATCTTACTTCAGGGTCTTTCCCTACATTTCCAATCAATTGTACTTTATTCAATGACATGATTTTATTTTTTATAATTTGGTTTCAAAAGTAACGAAAAAAAACGAGATATCAAGCGCGACACGGGGAATTTATGCAAATCGTCAATCAGAACGCGCTGAAATCCAGAAAGAACGGCATCTTCCTCTTCCAGTTCTACTTCGTAACATCGGGCATGGATTACCCGGTGTGACAACACGTGTTTCACCTCAGGCGATACCACGCGGAACATACGTATGGAGCGGTTACCTACCAGTTCCCGGAATGCAGGAAGAGAGAAAATCTCTTCTTCTCCTACTTCCTGTTCCGTTTCAATCAGCGGAAACTCATACAGATTCTGCCAGATGTCTCCGGCTTCACGCCTTTTTATAAATGTATGCACGCCTGCACGCACGTAAATATAAGAAAAATAACGATCTAACACCTTCGTTTTACGTGATTTCCAGGGAAGTTTGTCCACTAAATTCTTTTGCAGGGCCACACAACTGTCTGAAAGCGGACAAAACAGACAGGAAGGCGATGACGGCACACATTGCAAGGCCCCGAAATCCATGATGCCTGATTATACAATGCCGGACGCGACTTGTCCATCATTTCATCGGCCAGCGAAGCATACAGTTTTTTTCCAGCTCCGGTATCAATGGGTTCTTCCACGCCCAGCCATCGGGACAATACGCGATACACATTCCCGTCGACCACCGCATACGACATGTCGTAAGCAAAGGAACAAATGGCTGCGGCCGTATAGTCTCCCACCCTTTCAATGCCTTACATCTTCATAACGCACGGGGAAAGCTCCTTTTTCGGCAATCGTACGCGCAGCTGCGTGCAAGTTACGGGCACGCGAATAATAGCCCAGCCCCTGCCAGCACTTCATCACTTCGTCTTCCGAAGCCTTTGCCAGTGTTTCTACATCCGGAAAATGCTCCATGAAACGGCAGTAATAATCATACCCCTGCACCACACGGGTCTGCTGAAGAATGATTTCCGAAATCCATATCTTATAAGGGTCTTTGGTGTCACGCCAAGGCAGGTCACGCTTGTTCTCCTTGTACCAGTCAATTATTGTAGTCGCAAACAAATTCATCCAATCTATAATTTGGCTGCAAAAATAATACATTTGCCCGACATATACAGAAAAACCACGTCATACAGCTGTATAAAAGACTCGTAACTCTCAAAAAAGCACGAGTTTTCTAAAAAAATATTCCCGAGAAATTTTCGAAAGATACAGAAAAGCTATATATTTGCAGTCCAAAAATTTAAGATAACGTATAACAATAATTATTAGCGCAATGACTAAAGCAGATATTGTAAACGAAATTGCCAAGAACACAGGTATTGACAAGGCAACAGTATTAGCAACCCTTGAGGCGTTCATGGGATCAGTAAAAGAATCTTTGTCGAAAGATGAGAATGTCTACCTCCGTGGTTTCGGTAGTTTCATTGTAAAGAAAAGAGCGCAGAAAACTGCTCGTAATATTTCTAAGAATACTACCATTATTATTCCGGAACACAATATTCCGGCATTTAAACCAGCTAAGACA
>ENA-OQAZ01000375-OQAZ01000375.1-human-gut-metagenome-genome-assembly--contig:-NODE-375-length-25433-cov-2.330554_pt1 | contig 25433 bp, 33 predicted proteins | sample MGYA00242737_ERZ504531 | MGnify/ENA primary metagenome ERZ504531 (study PRJEB26092, sample SAMD00036244) | human gut metagenome | host: Homo sapiens | study: EMG produced TPA metagenomics assembly of... | reverse complement strand
TCATCAACTTCTTGACTGGTGCTTTGCTCGTCATAATCTGGGAAATGAATTTTCGATGCTTGTTTCTCGATCAACTGCCACATATAACTGTCGAAAGTGGATTCTGTTACATACCGGAAGATATGAACCTTTTTGTTATGGTTTCCCTGACGGATAATACGTCCTTCCCTCTGTTCCAAGTCAGATGGTTTCCAACCAATATCCAAATGATGCAGGGCAATCAAACGGTCCTATAGTGATAGATAATCCTTTGATGTTATCGCCAGACTTTCCCCCACTTCACACCGGACATGAGAGTTTCCCCTCATCCGGCGTTCCATCATCAGTAACTTCTACTTTTTAACATCGTAACTTACAGTTCCTTATCAAGTGCTTTTATATATCAGTCGCCTTACTTCCATAACATTCCCGATAACCACATAATATACCACATAATTCCTCACATAAATCCGATAATATGGATACTCTCTCATTTTTGCAGAACGATAAGGTTCAAACGCAAGAGGATTTTCCAGCCTTTTCAATATGGCACTTTCAATATCATCAACCAACCGATGTGCTGCATCTTCATTTTTCAAGACATTTGTAATGTAATTTACCGTACTTAGCAAATCAGTTTCAAATATTGGCAAGTAGCGAAGCTGATAAGATTTATTTTCCATGTATTGCACTCCTTGCATTTTTGAACACGCTTTCGTGAGAAAGTCTTTCATCGGTTCCCGCAGCCTGCCTGTCAGCTTCATCAAGCTTCATTTCGATATTATCAGTGAGGCTTGCATACTCTTCTAAGCTTAGAACAACCATAGCGCCATATCCGTTTTTAGTTAAATACACAGGATTTCCACTATTAACAAGAGTCTCAATTTCAGGAAATTTATTTCTGAGATCAGAAACTGGGCGAATTTGTATCATTTCCACCTCTCCTTTCACTTTTTTCTATCTTTATTTTATCCTAATTTTATCACAATTGCAATAAACAGCAACACATTTCTCACAAATTCTACCATCCGCTTATACTGCATACTCATCAGTCATAACTATTTCTCTCAATATAATATTTTGCCGCTTCCTGTAAAGACATCCCTTTCTTTCTCGCTTTATCTCTCACACTGCTTACAGAGATACTTTTCATTCTACAAAAGGAATTGATTGATTCATATACACTTCCATCCTCCCAAATAAATTGTCGCTGTTTCGTAATCTTTCTAATATAATCAATCGCCTCATCATAATCGCTGTCTTTATTTCGGAACCTATAAGAATGCACAGATTGAACATTAATATTGTATTTTTCACAGCACTCTTTCAAATTTTTATACTCATCACCTCTATAGTAAAATACATCCGTTTCCAGACTTTTCTTCCTTTTCAAACAATGCCGGAATGCTTCTTGTGCCGAACAATTCTTTCGCCATGCTCTATTGCGCACCGCTTTTAATGACACATTAAATTTCGTACAACATACCGATAAAGATGGATATAAAACGGACTCCCATTCCAACTATTCCTCTGCATTTTTTGTATAATAATATTCAACCGCCTCTACCCTACTCTTTTTTGTTCTCCACATGTAACCATAAACGCTGCTGACATTTATACCAAGATTGCGGCAGCAGTCACTCAAATCATGATAAATACTATCCCGGAATACAAATGTTCTGGAATCTATTTTTTGTCCTTCCTGCCTTTCAATACGATTGATATAAAATTTCAAAGCTTCTTCTCTGGATATTCCGTGCCGTTTTGCGTATGCCGACACATAAGATGCATTGCATCCAAATGCTCTGCAACATGATGTAAATGTAATATATTCCTGTCCGCAGAAATATATTTTTCTTTTATTATGATAATTCAAATAGCTGGAAAGCGCATGCCGCAGCAGAAAATGCTTTCTTTTTGCATATCGCCGGACGCAGATCGGTTTAATCTCATATGCCATGCAACATGCGGCGAAACTGTCATAAGTCACATGGTTATATGTAAAACGATTATATTTATAATACTGATAATAAATGCTGAGCGCCTCCTCTTTTGATATTTTATTTTTCTGCATATAAGTACATAGGGATTTATAGTTTATATTGTAATAATCGCAGCATTCTTTTAAATCTGTCCACCTCACTTTCCTCCTTTATTACAAAATATTGCAAAATGGTATAGATCAAAAAATCCTTGCCGGACATCTCTGCCTGACAAGGATTTTTTTGATACTTTTTATTATTTCTTCTTTAAGAGGACATTTATTTGATTTATTCTCGAGAAACTTCTTACGCTTCTCTTTCCATTCCCATTCCTTCTGCAAGCTTCTTGCTGAAAACGAGTACGACTGCACCAAGGATAGCTACAACCGCACCGATTCCGATGAAGAACGGTACTTCGCTTCCTTCTTTATAGAAGTTAACGAGGATCATGTTAAGAGCAGCTCCTACTGACTGAGACATTGACCATACTGTCATCATCTGTGTTACAAAGGCTTTTGGTGCTGCTACTGCTGTAATGGAGTAACCGATCGGGCATGTAAATCCTTCAGCAACCATCAGTACTGCATAGAACAACACGATCCACCATGCATTTACTTTTGCATCGCCTGGGTAGATGACATAAAGGAGTGCAATGATCATTGCGCCAAGTCCCCATAAAATCGTTCCGAATCCCATCTTTGTTGTTCCGAACGGCTGTTTCTTGCCAAGTTTTGTCCAAAGCATAGTAAGAATACTACCGAAGCAAACGGCAAAAATTGCCGGGATTGTCTGGAAGGAAGCTGCCGGAATTTCTACTCCGAAGATCACACGGTTTACTTTTTCTTCATAGAAGATAGCAAGGATTGAAATTGTCTGTGTCCAGATCAAAAGTGTAACGGCGTTACAAATAAATGGCGGAAGCAGGCAAAGTACTTTCTTTTTCTCATGCTTTTCTGTCTTCTTGCTTGAGTAGATGAATACAAGATAAGCAAGTGGGATAAAGATAGAAATAGTACTTACTACGTTTGCAAAGGAAGATATTTTCAGCTTTCCTGTTGCAAATGAAACTGCTAAAGCTGTTCCTACAATAGCAACAACAATAAGCATTTTTACAACGAAAGAACGTTTCTTATCTTCCGGAAGCGGATCATCCGGTTCCAGACCGATATTTCCGAAGAATTTTTTGTAAGTAGCAATATAAGCAACAGTACCTAAGAACGAGAGAACTGCTGATATTGCGAATGCTGCGTGGTATCCACATTTCGCTGCGATTACACCTGCAAGAGCCGGAGCTGCTGCACCGATGTTGGAAATTACGTAAGATATTGTGAAGGCACTGTCACGTCTTCCATCGTTCTCATCGTAGAATTTACCGATCAGAGTTTCGATACATCTTCCTGCGAAGAGTGAACTGAATACCATACATCCCATAGCTGCTGCATATCCTACTACCCCAAGTGGAAATGCAAGTAAAGTATAACCGATAAATCCGGTAACTCTGGCTACAAGCAGTGACCTACGACATCCAAGGATACGATCGCAGACATAGCTTCCGATGATGGTTGTCATCCCGACTACAGTTGCGTATAAAGAAATCAACTGTGCTGCATCCGCTTTATCGAATCCAAGACCTGCAGGTGCATTTGCATACAGGTAATAGATCATTACGGCATTCATTGCGTAGCTTGAAAAAGATGAACAAAGCTGTACAAAACTGAGAGTCCCCACCCCCCTAGGCTGACCTAAAAACGCGGTCTCCTTTTTTAAGGCTTCATCATATTGATTCATTTTTATTTTTCCTCCAAATAACATATACTTCTCATTCAATAAAAAACAGTTTATATTTTCCCCAATTTTTCCTGCTGCCCTCCTTTTTCCATGATTATATTCACTTGTTTTTATCTTGAACCTTTCTTGTATCTTACTGAATTTTCCCAAAATTGTCAACATTTTACATTTAACAAAATGCATTTATACTCATTTTTGTAACCATACACAAAAAAAGATGAAAAGAGTTTGGTTTCCCATGACTCTTTTCATCTTAATTTCGTCATTTTTCACATATAAAAAAAATGCTTAAGTCCCTTTTACAATACATGAAACTCCGGCTTTTCCTCCCCATATACACCCCAGAGCACCACTCCTCCAAAGACGATCGCAAGGCATAAAAGTCCTGAAAACATCACCATAAACGGCAGGCAGATCTGGCCACACAGTTGGAACGGCTGATCCCGGTAATCCCAGATCCCGATCTTCAGCCATTTATTACAGATAATCCCCGTCATGAATTCCAGGGATGTCAGGAAAAGCACTGCCCGGATAATCTGAATCCACATCGCTCAGACCAGTGCATTACCTCGCCCTGAAAACTACAAAATGTCAATGTAACTCCCCCAAGCACAAACATGGTCCAATGAGAAAATCCACGAAACCAGATCTCGATCAGATAATAGATGCTTCCCCCTGCTGCTATCAGAAAGACTATTTTCACTTACCCTTTTACTCACTCTTTTCACCATAAAAAAACGCCCTCACTATGCAAATCTCTTACATAGCATGAGCGTTTCTTTTGGATTTTATCACAAATCATTGGATTTATTTACAGAGTTCTCCCATATAATAGAAACCTTTTGCCTCTTTTAAGTAAACTGTCACGATCTTACCGATCATGCTTTCATCTCCCGGGAAATGTACCAGGAGGTTGTTGCTCATTCGTCCTGTCACCAATGACGGATCATGATCGTTGACACTTCTACCAGACATCCTGTGTGGTTCCCTGATGTACAGAGCATACTTCCGCTGAAATCTGCTGCACCTCTTTTAAAAGGCGATCAAAACGGTCTTTTACCACGTCGTCAGGAACTTGATCTTCCATGCTGCCGCAGGGGTTCCTGTTCTCTTGGAATAGATAAAAGTAAAGGCACTGTCATAACGCACCTGTCTTACAATATCCAGAGTATCCTGGAAATCTTCCTCTGTCTCCCCAGGGAATCCGACGATGATATCCGTTGTAAGGGAAATATCCGGCACTGCTTCGCGGATCTTTCTTACCACCTCAAGATAATGCTCCTTGGTGTAATGGCGGTTCATCTTCTGCAGGATCCTGCTGCTTCCTGACTGAACCGGAAGATGCAGATGCTTGCAGATTTTCTTGGAATGTGCCATTACATCAATCAGTTCATCTGATAAATCCTTTGGATGGGAAGTCATAAAGCGAATTCTCTCCAGTCCTTCAATCTTCTCAATCTCCTGAAGAAGCTGTGCAAATGTCATCGGCTCTTCCAGATTCTTTCCATAAGAGTTTACATTCTGACCAAGGAGCATAACTTCTACCACACCATCTGCCACAAGTCCTTCAATCTCGCGAATGATATCTTTTGGATTACGGCTTCTCTCACGTCCACGCACATACGGTACGATACAGTAGCTGCAGAAATTGTTACATCCGAACATGATGTTAACACCGGATTTGAAGGAAAATTTACGTTCGCTCGGAAGATCCTCCACAATCTTATCGGTATCCTTCCAGATATCGATCACCATTCTCTCAGATTCAAATCTTGTCACGATCAGTTCTGCAAATTTATAAATATTGTGAGTTCCAAAGATCAGGTCAACAAACCGATAGCTCTTCTTGATCTTCTCTACAACAGTCGGTTCCTGCATCATACATCCGCAGAGTCCGATGAACATATGCGGATTCTTTTTCTTCTTTGCACCAAGCTGTCCCAGACGTCCATAAACACGCAGATTCGCATTTTCACGGACAGTACAGGTGTTGTAGATAACGAAGTCTGCTTTCTCTTCATCCGGCTCTTCCTTGTATCCGATCAGTTCCAGAACACCGACCAACTTTTCGGAGTCACGAGCGTTCATCTGACAACCGAAAGTCGTCACGCAAAAAGTCAGATTTCTTCCGATCTCCTGTGCTTTTTCGCTTACATACTTCCGCGCTTTGGCAATGTAATAGTACTGTCTCTCCGGCTCAGTGACCGGAGCTTCTTTGGTAAGATCTATTGCATCAAAATCAATATTATTCATATGTTATTAACCTCTCTATACAAACTGGTTCAGCTCTGCATCATATTCATAATCAATGGATGCCAGTTTCTCTGTCAGTTCTTTTTTCTCAATCTGCATCTCCTGGCAAAGAGTATCCAGATCTGCATAAAAATCCCGTAATTTTGTATTGACCACAACTCAGAGGATCATTGGATCCTTTGGTAAATCTGCCATGTTTTTATCCTCTTTTTCTAATAATCTCTCGTTTTCAACACGGTATTCCGGATATAATCAAAAGTTTTCTCTTCCCCGTCTGCCGCGAGCATATAGAGAAGTTCTTCCAGAAGTGCCCTGGTATCCTTATGCATCCAGTCCCCTGCAATACCGTGAAGATAATATTCAAGCGGTGACGTATCCGTGTATTTATCTTTCATATAAATCTTGGATGCTGCGATCCGGTCCATCAACATCTCGACCACATACTTTTTGGGCATCTTCATCCCGGTAAGCATTGGTTCCCCTTCCAGTCCATAGTCAATCCAATATTCATAATGATGTTTATTGCGCCCTTTATGGTGCAGCCATGCCGAAGAATAGCCCTTTTCTTCTCTTTCTGCGTTATTCGGACTCCGGTTTCCCTGGAAATACCTGCACCCAACCCAGAACTCCGCCGGAGAGTACTTCGACATATCATGCAAAAGTCCCTGTCTGTAAAGTCCTACCTTAAAGCAGTTCTTCATAACCAGATATTTGTGATGTGTTATGGTGCAAAAATGTTTCCAGATTTTCATTCTTTAGCCTGCCTTCCAACAAAAACTTTGATCGTTCGCTCCTCCAGCTGAACCTTCTTATCTTTTACCGGAACTGCTTCTTTTTCATTCAGGACTCCTTCTTTTGTCCCTGCTATGCACACCCATTCCATTCCTTTTGGAAGGGAAGGAAGTGCAAATGAATGCGAAAGCCAGTGCATATTATATGCAATATAAAAGTCCTTCTCTGTACTTTCTTCATGATAGAATACACCAAGCTGTCTGCTTGCACGCCCTGCCGGCATCTGCCACGCATCCTCCCCATGATAGGAAATCTGAGGGATTCCGCTTCTGCCCATCGTGTCTTCTGATTTTTTCGCTATCTGCTTCATACAGGCTTTGCGAAGTGCAATCAATCGACATACAAATGTATATAATTCCTCCTGTCTGGAAAGCTGGTTCCAGTCAAGCCATGATATCAGATTATCCTGGCAGTATGCATTATTATTTCCTTTCTGGGTATTCATAAATTCATCCCCGGAAAGGATACACGGCATTCCCTGTGCAAATAAAAGCAAAAAGAACGCATTAAATATCTGATTCTTCCGCAACTCGTTAACCGCCTTTTTCCGGCTGTTCCCTTCTGCCCCACAGTTCCAGCTGTAATTGTAATCCGGACCATCCAGATTATTCTCACCATTTGCTTCGTTGTGCTTTCCATCATAGGAACTACATCACAGAGCGTAAATCCGTTGTGGCTTGCAATATAATTATACAGCTGTGTATCCTGATTCTTCAGCTGGCAGATCACATCCCGGATCATGCCCTCATCTCCCTTTAAGAAACGGCGCATCACATTCTGGAATCCGTCTTCTTTTTTGAGGATCTTACTTTTCGCAAGCACAGGATCCTTTGCAAGTTCATCCGGATTGCAGATATATGGATTCACAATAAATCCATCCACATGATACTGCATCACCCAGTAACGCAGACAATCTAAAATCAGAGAAAACGTAGTTCCCTCTGTGAAAGGCATCTCAAGAATAACTTCAATCCCTGCAAGATGCATCTGACGAACAAGTGACTTCATCTCATTCACCGGATCTCCTGCCGCATATGATGCTTTTGGTGCAAAGAAATATGCTTTTCCATATCCCCAGTAATTCACATGCCTCTGATTCTCATCAAATTCATAAACCGGCATCAGATGGATCTGGTTAATCCCCAATTTTTGAAGATAGGGCAGTTTCTCCGTAACTCCGTCAAACGTTCCTTTGTGTGCGACTCCGGACGAACTGTGTTTTGTAAATCCACGGACATGAAGACTGTAGGCGATCACATCTTCCTTTTTCAGATGCGGAAATTGCGACTTTCCCCAGTCAAATGTATCTGTTACGATCCGGGTACGCAGTTTTCTCTTTTCCTTTCCCTTTGACACAGACCAGTGTTCTCTGCCTGAAAATGCTTTTCCATATGGATCCGAAACTATCTTTCCACCGATTTTATAACAATATTCATAATCTTCCGGTTGTTCCAGCACCACGGAGAGAAAGTGCAAATTTCCTGCCACATCAGAGTATGGCATCTCCTGTGAAAATACTGAAGCCCTGGCACCTTTTTTTATAAATGATCAGTTCACATGTCTGTCCTTCCGGAACTGCTACCGAAAAATTCGCTGTCTGTCCTTCCACAGTACATCCCTGTGGAAACGGAAATCCCACTGCTGTCTTCATATCCACTGTTCCCCCTGTTACTGCCATCCGTCAACTCCATACATATCTACATTCGAGGCATCAATAAAAAATACATCCAGATACGTTGTCTTTTCATAATCATCCCCGTTTAAAATAGCAAAACCGATTTTGGCCGATTCTTTTCCGAGTTTGATCGGTGATTGCGCACTTGTTCCGCGAATCAGGGAATCCGTCTTCTGAAGTTCTTTTTTCAGATCTGGAGAACCATCCACCCCGTAAATCTTTACATCAGTAAGACCGGCTGTTCTTGCTGCAACCAGTGCCCCAAGCGCAATCTGGTCGTTCCCGCACATTACTGCCGTAACATCCTTATTCTCTGCAAAAATCTTGTTAGCTGCTTCTCTTGCCTCATTCAAATCTCCACTGACATCTGCTCTTCCTACAATCTCAAATCCCTTTCCGGCAATTGCTTCCTCAAAGCCTGTAATTCTCTCTACAATAGAATTCTGTGTAAGACCTTCAAGAATTACAATCTTTCCACCATCCGGACTCTGCTGTATCAGATCTTCTCCACAAAGCTGTCCGGCAGCTTTATTATCCGAACCAATAAAGGCATCAATATAATCCGTATCCTTAACTTCCGTATCAATATTGATGATCTTAACATCGGCTTCCTTAAGTCTTCCAGAGCAGGTGTGATCGCATCTCTTGATACCGGACACAGAAAAATGGCATCCAGTCCGTCTTTGATCATCTGATGGATCTGCTCGATCTGGGTGTCTACATTCAGTACCGGATCTTTTGTCACCAGCGTACTTCCCTGTGCTTCAACTGCTTCTCTCAGTGCCTGCTCAAGTGTAATATAGTATGGATTTTCCATGGTAATACAACTAAATCCAAAACGATAGCTTTTTGCCTCTTCCTTGCTGTCATCGTCCTCTTCTGCTATTGCATTGTCCTGGCTTGTCCCAACATTCTTCTTACAGCCTGCAGTCATGCCAATACAGAGAACCATCACAAGAAAGATAGAAAAAATCTTTTTCTTCATATAGATAAACCTCCCTGAAACCTTTCTTTTATTGTATCTTTTTTACCGCTAATGTCAATACTTTTCCCCTTGCAAATATCCCCATACTCTGTTAGAGTGATAGTATCAGATTGAAAGGAGAACTGAACAATGGAAAAGGAACATAATCTGCTTGAATCCGATGTTGTCACACTGACACTTGATGACGATGTGGAAATCGAATGCGCCATTATCACAACTTTTAATATGGATTCTACCGAATACATTGCACTTCTTCCGCTTGATGAAGACGGTGGAAATGAGGACGGAGACGTATGGATCTATCGCTTTATCCGTGATACCACAGGTGGCTCCGATCATGATCTTCAGAATATCGAAGATGATGATGAGTATGACCGCGCTGCGGATAAGTTTGATGAATGGCTTGATACACAGGAATTTGAAGGCTTTGATATTGAAGAATAATTATTTTATTCTCTGACCTAAAAGCTCTTCCACAAAACGGGACGGTTTGATACTGTTCCCGTTTTTTTGTGTAATATAGGAAATACAGAGATTATTCTTCGCACGGGTTAGTGCTACATAAAAAAGTCTTCTCTCTTCTTCAATCTCGTCTTTCTTTTCTGCCTTCTGATGCGGAATCTCACCCTCATTGGCATGGATCACAAATACATCCTCAAATTCCAGTCCTTTCGCTGAATGGATCGTCATCAGCTGTACCTTATTCTCCCGCTCTCCTTTGATCTTCCTTGCCTTTGCCTGCTGTTCTTCCAGCTCCTGCGTATATTTTGCAATATGGATTTCCCATTCATCATAGGATTTGAAGTTTTTTACTCCTCTCCTCAAGCTCTGCCATCACATCCATCAGCTGCTTCCACGAAATCTGATGTTTTTCGGCATATTCCTTCAGAAAATCATCATATCCGATCTTTTTCCGGATATACTGGATTGCCGCATAAGGTGCCATATTCTTCATCATACGGACATCCACATCAAACTGGTCAATAATATCCAGCATCCAGTCCTTATCGCAATAAAATTTACGCAGATCCTCAAAATTTACCTGCCGGTTCTCCATACTGTTCCGTGCCAGATACCTGAGTGGTCGGTTACAGATTGTCAGGAAAAGCGACCTGTCCCGCTTTCCTGCTGCCAACTGCAAATATGCCATCATATCTTTTACAATAAAATGCCTGTAAAAATTGGTCACATAATCTCGCATTTCAAACGGGATACGGTGTTCGCTTAATATTTCCGAAATCATTCGCGCCTGGACTGCTGCCCGGAAAAGTACAGCAATTTCTCCCGGCTTTATTCCCTGGTCCATTTTTTTCTGGATCTCTTCCGTTACATACTGCGCCTCTTCCTGTTCATCCAGGACTTCCTGCACATGAACATTCTGTCCTCTTCCCCGAAATGACTGTACACGCTTATAAAAACGGGTATCATTATGCAAAATCACTCTTGCCGCTGCTCCGGTATAAATTCGGTAGAACGATAATTCACCGTCAGCGAAATGGTTCGAAGTGACGGGAATTCCTGCTTCATATAAAGCATCAGCTCCGGCTTTGCTCCACGAAATCCATAAATGGACTGATCATCATCCCGACTACAAACAAATTGTACCTCGGTGCTGCAAGCATCCGGATCACTTCATACTGCACACGGTTAATATCCTGGAATTCATCGATCAGGATATACTGGAAACGCTTCTGCCATCCTTGCAGAATCTCCGGCTTTTTCCGGAAAAGTGCATAACACTGTACCAACATATCATCAAAATCAAATTTTTTCAGTTCTTTTTTCTGATGCTCATAGCTGCGGAACACTTCTGCAAACTCATCTTGTGTAAGATACTTACTGTGAAAATCTTTCAGATGACAAAGTCCGTTCTTTACCATGCCGACTTCCCGCAGAAGTTCTCTCACCAGTTCCTCTTCATCTTCTACCTCAGGTGTTGATTCGATATCGGTCTGGTCTAAGACCTCCTGTAAAAGTACAGAGGACTCTTTTTCAGACATCAGATTATTCGCACCAATCCCATAGGCACATTTTAGAATCCCATAAAAAATACTGTGAAAGGTCCCAAACGTTACCGGATAATTTTTTCCGGCAGTCAGCCTTTCAAAACGTTCTTTCATTTCACGTGCTGCAAATCTTGTAAAAGTAATTACAAGAATCTGATCCGGGCGTACTCCGCTCTCCTCGATCAGATAACGGGTACGTTCTGTGACAATAAGCGTCTTTCCCGAACCCGGAGGTGCCAGCACCATACACGGTCCATTCCCGTGCTTTATCGCTTCATCCTGTCCTCTGTTTAGTTTCATGAACTCCCCTTCTCATATGTAATACAACAGAACGGATTCCTCTTCCGCATTACGCGAAAAAAGAAATCCGTCCCCCATGCATACTTTTATATCTGTATATTATCTGCTTAATAATTCTATTGCATTCTTGATTCTTTCTACAGATTCTGCCTTACCAAGAACTTCCATGATCTCAGTCGCTCCACCCGGAGTATTCTGCTTTCCTGAAACTGCAGTTCTTACCGGCCACATCACATATCCGTTCTTATTAACCTTTTTCTTCTGCAAATCCCTTCAGCAGCCCGAATAATGCGTCATTACTGTAATCATCCCATGCTTCCAGTCTTGGAAGAATTTCTTTTAATACTTCCAGAGAAGTCTCTTCGTTAGTCTTCATCTTCTTATGGCAATACATTGCAGTATCATATTCCGGAACAGCTTCAAAGAAATCAATCTGGTCTTTGATATCAGGAAGGATTTCGATACGGCTCTTGATCAGAGACGCGATCTTTTTCAGATCATAATCCTTTGTGATCACTTTCTTGATATACGGCTCTGCAAGTTCATAGAATTTATCAAAATCCATAGCCTTCAGATATTCACCGTTCATCCACTTCAGCTTATTGATATCAAATACAGCCGGTGATTTGCTCATATGATGATAGTCAAATGCTTCAACAAGTTCCGGCAGTGAGAAGATCTCTCTGTTATCCTGCGGACACCATCCAAGAAGTGCCACATAATTTACAATTGCTTCACTTACAAATCCCTGATCCAGAAGATCTTCGTAAGAAGAATGTCCACATCTCTTGCTGAGCTTTTTGTGGTTCTCATCTGTAATCAGCGGGCAATGTACATAGACCGGTACTTCCCATCCAAATGCTTCGTAAAGACGGTTGTACTTCGGTGCTGAAGAAAGATATTCATTTCCTCGGACAACGTGTGTAATATTCATCAAATGATCATCAATAACGTTCGCAAAATTATAGGTCGGATATCCGTCTGATTTGATCAGGATCATATCATCCAGTTCCGCATTCGGAACGGTAATATCTCCATAAATTTCATCATGGAAAGTTGTGGTTCCCTCTGTCGGCATATTGATACGGACAACATATGGCTTTCCGGCTGCAAGGTTTGCTTCTATCTCTTCTTTACTCAGATGCAGACAATGCTTGTCATAATTCACAATCTGTGTTCCATCCTCTGATACAGAAGTCTTCAAAGATTCCAGACGTTCTTTATCACAGAAACAGTAGTATGCATCTCCCTGTTCAATTAACTGCTTAGCATACTTCATGTAAATTCCTGAAGCCTGTCTTTCACTCTGAACGTATGGTCCGACACCGCCATCTTTATCTGGGCCTTCATCATGAACAAGGCCTGTCTTCTCCAGTGTTCTGTAAATAATGTCCAATGCACCTTCTACATATCTTTCCTGATCTGTATCTTCAATACGGAGCATAAAATCTCCGCCTTCATGTTTGCGATCAGGTATGCATATAATGCAGTACGCAAATTACCGACATGCATTCTACCTGTCGGACTCGGTGCAAATCTTGTTCTGACTTTTTTCATTTTAGTGTTCCTCTCTTTAACTTCTGTTTTATTTTCACTGTGAAAATAAACTATTCACAGTTCTCTATGACATTCAAATATATGTTCATCTTTATAATACTAACACATTCCCTTTTTTACTTCAAGCATTCCGAAGCCACTATTTTTCCCGTTTTTCTGTATTTTGCGGTTCCTCAGCTCCAGGAACGATCTTTCGGACATACTTCATGGAATTCTGCTTCCACTCACTCTTCTGAAAAGCCTGGAAAAAGGTATCCACGACAAAAATTGCAAGAGAGATCACGCCTGCGATCTCCAATGTCTGGATCAGATAAAATTCGGACATCGCCTCGTTCCCGTCGATCAGATAATGAACCGTCTGGTACATCCCGTTTCCGGGAACAGTCGGAAGAACCCCGGCAATCAGAAACAACGTAACCGGTGTCTTATAAACTCTCGCAAAAATATGCGAAACAACCGCAGCTGCAACTGCTGAATATAAAGATGCCATCACATCTCCCTGCCAAAATGTATTGCAAGCAGATAAACAAATCCACCAATTGCTCCTACAATACCAGCCTGAAGAACAAAGCGGCGCGGAACCTGAAGGAGAACCGCAAAAACTGTAAATAGATAAAAACGCTCCAAATACCCGGATGATCATTTCAAAAACAGTACTTGTTCATTTTTTGCTCTCCTTCCTGCTAAAAAATCTTTGCGCAAAGCGCCAGCCCAATACCAATTCCAATTGCAATCCCAAGTGCTTTTAAGAAAGCTTCCATCACTCTTGCACCACCGGAAAGATAATCCCCCCGCAAGGTATCCCTGACAGCATTGGTGATTGCCATTCCCGGTACAAGAGGCATGAAACTTCCTATCATAACAGTATCCATATTCATCTGATCACCCAGACCTTCTTTTAGAAGGCAGCAGGCAAATGCAACACCAAATCCTGCGAAAATATCCTGAATAAATGGGTGAAATTTCAGATCCTGTCCCGCTGATACAAAGGCAACAAGAAAAAGTCCTACAACGATGGCTGCCCCGGTATCTGCAATGGATCCACCAAAAAAAATTGTAAATCCCACACCAACCCCCATCATTGCCAGGTTGGTTGTCTTGCGGCTGAACTCGAACTGTTTTAACGTCGAAAGCTTCTCATATGCCTGCTCTAGTGTCAGATCATCTCCACAATACTGCCTGGAAATCTCATTAACATCTACGACGAGCTTTAGATTGGTATCCCGTTCTTCTACTCTCTTTGTAACAGTAACTGCCTTTTCGTTCTCCAGTTTGATCGTCGCGGAAATTCCGGTCATGATCACCAGAACTTCTGCCATCTCGATGTGATCCGCCGTCTTCAGTATATGATGCATGGTATCTTCCACACGATACGTTTCCGCTCCGCTTCGCAGCATTATTTCACCGGCAAGCATCGCCGTTTTCAGTAATAATTGCGTATCCATGACTTTCTCCCTCTCACTTTTTCGGATTTATAACTGTCATGATACTATTTCCTATTCTAAAAATCAACCAAAAATTTTTCGTACACAAAACAGTACAATCATTACTGTTCACAGTATCTGTGACAAATAATGTATAATCTTTCTGCAAAAACAGTTTTTCGCAAGGAAAAAGGCTTCCCGGTCTTATGACCGGAAAGCCCATCTTCCTGAATTAGAGTGAGAGTGTTTATAAAAAGGCAGATTTTATTAGTTAATATATCCGCTCTTTTTCAGTTCTTCCTCAGCTTTTGCGAGGTTTGCGTCTGATACACGGATGATTGGTCCTGTGCATCCCATTCCGCTTTCTGCGTAAATGCCGAGTTTCCACAGTACTTTAACTGCGTCTTCCAGATCCATAACTTCAATTCCAGGGATCTGTGCTGTTACGATTTCCTTCGGTGGCTCTTTAACTTCTTCTTCAGCCGCTGCCGGTTTCTGAGAAGCTTTGTGCTCATCAAGGATTTCTTTTAATCCAGCTTTCTTAACAGCTGCAAATTCTTCTTTCGCTACTTCAAATACTTTTCCTCTTACCAGCTGTGCTGCGTAACGGATCGCATTTGCGATAACCGGTGCTCCGGATGCTCTGGATACGATCATAACAAGCTGTTCATATCCTTCTCCGATTCCAGGTCCGTATCCGAATCCTGTTGCTTCAAAGCTTCCACCTGTTGTGAAAGAAGAAAGCATCTTCACCATGATATTTCCGGTAAGGGAATCTGTTACCATGATGTCCGGGGATGCCTGAAGGACGTCATTTCCTCTCATAACGCATCCGCCATCTGCTCTTCCTGATTCTGCAAATTCGATCGGATACCCGTTCTCCTGCAGTTTCTTCAGAGCTTTCTCTGTCTGACGTGCACCGTCTACATTCAGGATACCAACGGTCGGATTCTTCTTACCACAAGCTTTTGCAGCGATGATTCCGTAGATCGCATTTTGATCATTCCTTCAATACGGTCTGTGCTGGATGTTCCTGTTGTATTAGCGATGAACATTTCTTTTGCAGTTGCCGGTGTTACACAGCGTCCTACTGTAGATACACCGATCGGGAATGGGAAGTGCATGGTTACTGCTGCATCTACTTCTCCATTCTTCAGCATTTCTTCCATCTTATCATGACCTTCTTCATCGTTAGCCACTTTAACAGTTGTAACGCCTTCTGCTTCTAATGTTCCGATATAATATACATCAATTCCGTCTTTTGCCGCTTCAATTGCCGCTGCCATAGAGTTTTCTTCTCCATGTTCGCTTCCCATTCCGGTCAGTGCAACTTTCGGGCGCTTTCCGAAGCTTCCTGTCTCCAGTCCCTGCGCCATCTCCATAAAGGTGTCGGCAATCATTCTTTCAATACTATTTGCCATTTTGTTTGTCCACCTTTCTTATTCTTCTGTTGCCATGAGTGATGCTGCAAAATCTTTCATTGCTTTTGCGATCAGTCCTTTTACTTCTTCTTCTGATACACCACTGTTATCTTCTGCACCGGTATTTGCCTGGATTACGAAAGATACACCGTCGAAGAGGTTGGTCATACGTCCAAGGAACAGACTTCCTTTTCCGATGATCATGACTTTATTGATCTTTCCAGCAAGGATATCTTCTCTTGCGAATCCGATGTACGGTACACCTGAAGGAATATGTCCCTGAGTCGGAGCCCATCCTGTCAGTCCGTGTTCTCCTGCGAAGCTTGCAAGTTCTTTTCTATCAAGTTCGCCTCTCTTAACTGCGAGAGCTGCGATCATCTTGTAGTTAGCAAGCGGTACATCTCCGGCTCCTGCCGGTTTTGTGATATCCGGGTTCTGCATTTCCGGAGAGAATTTATCGATATCTGTGATCTTAAGTCCTGCTCTTTCCAGTGGATCAGCTACAAGGCTTCCGATTACGTTCTGCGGAGCACTTCCTGTTCCTACTGTATGGCGTCCAAGGATATCCAGTTGATTTCCGGGTTTACACCATCGTTTTCTGCGATGATTACACAGAATCCGCCAAGGCAGTCTTCCAGGATCGGAAGACCTTTCTTTACATGGTCTTTACCGTTCATACCAAGTTTTGCTGTACAACCACCAGCTGTTACAGCTACACATTTGTATGCGCCTGATTTTACGAGAGCTGCTGCTTCGATCAGTGCGTGAGATGGTCCGGCACAGAATCCACGTGAGTCAGAACCTGTTGCGTTCAGAAGTCCTGCAACTTCAGCTGCTGCTTTTGCGAAGTTACCGCCACCACGCTGGTTCATATCACCACAAGCTTCTTCTGCACAGTCGATGACATACTCAACGTCTGTCTTTTCGATTCCTGCGTTTCTTACACCATAGAGGAGGGCGAGCACGCTGGATGCCTTACTCATAATGTTTTCATGCATAACATGAGCTGAAAGGTTTGCATCAATGTCATGCGCTCTCTTTACACAGCCTACCAGTTTGTTTTCATGATACAGACCTTCAGCATGCTCTTCATTTACAAAATGTTCAATTTCTGAGATTTCAAATCCCTCGATTACTTTTTCTACGATATCATCTGTGATGATCGGATCTGCTGCAAATTTTTCTTTTGTAGCTGCTACAAATCCTTTTTCAAGCATAACAACTTCGAACATGTCGCAAGCCTGAGCTAAAAGAAGGAATTCGTCTTCCGGCATGATCTCACCGTATTTTCCGTAACGCTCTGCGCCTTCTTTTACTTTGTCGTAGTATGGAAATTCAACCTGGGCAAGGTCGTCCGGTGTTGCATTTCCGATATATACCTGATTCGGCCAATAATTTACACATGTATCATATGACCGAAGATGATCTCTAAGTTCTTTTAAATATTCTGATTCCGGATTAACAACTCTTTCTGTTGTCTGTGTTGTTCCGTTGTAAACTACCATTCCGGGGTATGTACGAGTACATATCCTGCTCCTTTAATTACACTGTTCATCGCTGGTTTCCACCTTTCCTGACATTCTCTTTTTACGAATGTCACCATCATTCATTTCTCCGTGATATGCGCGTATAATCTACCTGCCTGATTTAAAAGAATTTTGGCAGAATGCGCTAAACAAGCTTTTCATCAGAAGTGTATCACTGGCACACTTCTGATCTGCTAGGCAACTCACTAATGCAATACCAGCATGTTCCGATATGCCTGGCAATAAAACAGGCGACAGGAAGAATCCTGCCGCCTGTACCTCTATCTCAGATATTCCGCTTTGAAGGTATACCCCTCTTTATCTTAGAGGTATTTGCAATATTCGTCGCGGATTGCTGACATTTCGTCTACGATATCATCAACATCAAGGACCATTTCCATCATGCCTACCTGTTCATCGTAAACAGCCGGGTCAAATTCTTCTTTTAACTCTGGTTCACATACGTGATATGTCGTGAGTCCAAGCTGGACCCCTGTCAACGGACCTGCGAATGTCGGGTCTCCTGCTGTAACGGTTTCTGCAGCAAGTCCTGCTGCTTCTCCTTCAGCTGCGCCTACGATTACGACTACGTTTTCCGGGCCGTACTCCTCAGCAAATTCTTTTACCCTTTTCTGATTCTCCAGATCCATTGCGCCTGCGCTAGTTCAGACGAAACATTCTGTTGAAGAAAAAACTACATCTCCGCCAGCTGTCTTTACGCATTCTGCGATTGCTGGTCCCGGTACACCGTCACGGTCACCGATAATAACAACTTTTTTATCTTTTAAAATTGCCATGATGTCTTTTCCTCCTTCCTTTCTTTTAAAATTTTGTTTTGTTAATAGTTTTACACGCTTTACGCGATTATATATTGTGAGCACACAGACAGCTCTTTGCCGCCTGTGCGCGGCTCACCGAATTAAATTGGTTTAATGATTAGATATATTTCTTAATCATTGCTTCGATGCTTTCCTGTGTAGCATCATCTTTTACTACTTCTTCTACTTTTTCGCCATCTTTGTAAATAGCCATAACCGGAAGACCAAGGATCTTCTGTCCGATAGCAAGACGACGAGCTTTTGTTGTATTCAGAGATGTGAATTTGATCTTATCTCCGTATTTGTCTGCCATTTCATGTACGAACGGCATCAGAGCCTGGCATGGAACGCATCCATCACCAAAGAAATCTACGAATACATAACCTTCTGCTTTTAAGACTTCGTCTTCAAATGTTTTCTTATCTACTTCTAACATGTCAAATGTCCTCCTCACTCTATTAAAAAGTGTTTATTATTTTAACTCGTTAATATACTTTTCTGCCTGTGTAGCTGCGATTGCTCCATCAGCTGCAGCTGTAACAACCTGTCTTAAGCTCTTAACGCGGATATCGCCTGCTGCGAATACGCCTGGGATATTAGTGTGCATATCTGCATCTGTCGGAATATATCCTCTTTCATCCATCTCAAGACCTGTTCCTTCATAGATCTTTGAGTTTGGAAGTGTTCCGATAAATCCGAATACACCAAACATTCCGTCATCTTCATCAGCTACGATCTTAGTGAGTTCACCTGTTTTAACATTCTTAACAGTCATCTCAGAAAGGATTCCGTCACCGCCAACTTCTTCTACAACCGTATCCCACATAAAGTGAAGTTTTTCGTTCTTGAAAGCTTTTTCCTGGATGGATTTTGCTGCACGAAGCTCATCACGTCTGTGAATAATGGTAACTTTTCTTGCAAATTTTGTAAGGTACATAGCTTCTTCTACAGCAGAGTCTCCTCCACCTACTACGTATACTTCAAAATCTTCAAAGAAGTTTGCATCACAGGTAGCGCAGTAAGAAACGCCCTTACCCATGAATTCTTTTTCGCCTTTGCATCCGATCGGTCTTGCAAAAGCTCCGGTTGCGATGATAACCGTCTTTGACTGATATTCAGCCTTCGCACTCTTCAGTACTTTGATATCGCCGTCCAGGTGTACTTCGTTAATTACATCTGATGCTCTCTCAACGCCGAATTTTTCACACTGCTGTGTCATTCTTGCGATAAGAGAAGGACCGCTTTCCCCTTCTACGATCTGTCCAGGATAATTTTCGATGTCATCTGTGATTGCGATCTGTCCGCCATCTTTACCTTTCTCAATAACCAGTGTTGAAAGACGGCTTCTTCCTGCGTACAGACCTGCAGCTAAGCCTGCAGGTCCCGCACCCAGGACGATCACGTCATAAACTTTGCTCATAACGTTCTCTCCTTTTTTAATAAAATTACATGACCTTCTAACTATGATTTAGTTGTCAAAGATTGTCTGTCCGTCTACTTCTGTTGTAAGAGCTTTCAGAGCTTTTTCAACAAGACCCTTACGAAGAGCATACTCTTCATCTTTTTCAAGAGCCGGATTTCCAAGTGGATGAGGAATAGCAATCGTAGGAACGATTCTGTTCGCACCAACTGTCATGGAAATCGGAGTTACTGTACACATATGAACTACCGGGAGTCCAGCTGCTTCAATTGCTTTTACCATTGTTGCACCGCAACGTGTACAGGTACCTCAAGTAGAGGTCATGATAACTGCGTCAACACCGTCTGCTATAAGTTTCTGAGCATATTCCTCAGCGAAAGCTTTTGCAGAAGCTACGGCTGTACCGTTACCAACTGTTGTATAGAATTTGTTGTGAAGTTTTCCGATAACGCCTTCTTTTTCGAATTCACGCATAACGTCTACAGGAAGTACACGGTCTGCATCTTCGTTAGCGTATACCGGGTCATATCCACCATGAGCTGTTTCGTATGTTTCTTCTGTAAGATCCATAACGCCTGTGATGTCATATTCTCCGTAGTGAGAAGCATTTGAACTTTCGATGTGGTCCGGATTTCCTTTCGGAACGATTCCACCTGAAGTGCAAAGTGCGATTGTAGCCTTGCTAAGGTCTTTGATAGCCGGCTGTGGATCAACACGGTCGAATGATGGCATTGGATACTCTGTCTCGAACGGCTTGTCTGCCAGTTTCTTAAGGAGCATCTTAACAGCTCTCTTAGATCCACGTTCTTTTTCGAAGAAGTTTACACGAACTCCGTTCGGCATATAACCTTCCTGGCAAGAAGCACCGATCTTTTCGCCTTTAGCGATCTTAAGAGCAAGAGGAGCAAGTTTCTTAACTGCATCTCTCATACCAGCTGCGCTGTTCTTTGTAGATACTGTATAAACTTTGTTCTTGAACATATCAGCACCTGGGTTTTCTACATACATACCAGTTACTGCCGGGATTCCAAGTTCTTCCTGTACTGCATCACAGATAGTTCCGCAAGCAACACCGTAACGTCCAGCGTTGAAAGCAGGTCCAGCGATGAAGATATCAGGATTCTGGCTCTTAACCATTTCAAGAATATCAGCTTTTGCTTTGTCAAGGTTTTCATTGAAGTAAGAGTCACCACAAACGATTGTAGCTACGATCTCTGCTTCTTCTCCAAACTGCTGTGTCAGAGCCTGTCCAGGTCCAACGATTTCGCCTACGCGAAGTTCAGCAGGATAATCAGCTTTTTCTTCTCCACCGATCTGAGCGAAGAACTGATTGATATAATGTACAACTTTAATTTTACTCATTATCTTTACGTCCTCCATTCCTAACGTGCACTCAGATATCCAAATCCGGTTTCATTTGTAGCACCGGTAATGGCCTGAATTTCAACTTCGATTGTTCCATCTTCACGATGAGAATGTTCATTACCACCAGCAATGATTGTAACGAAATCTTCTGTTCCGATTACTTTATCCATCTTAGGAAGTACGATTACCTGGTTAGCATTTCCACCGGTTACAACTGCGTCTGCAGCCGGATCAGCGTCAGCGAGTGACTGAGATTTTCCGTCACGTCCAGCATATTCGTCTGTAATGATTACAGTCTTAACGCCTTCAGCTTCGATCTTCTTGCAGTTCATGATAAGGTCAGTATCCGGGTTTCCGAATCCTTCCTGTGAAACAATAACTGCATCAAGGTCTAACAGACGACACATTTTAGCTGTCCAGTCAGATGAACGCATCTTATCTGCAAGGTATACGTTTTCGTTTGTAAGGATCTGGCAAACAAAGTTGATTGTTTTTCCGTGTTCTTCAAAGAGGTCATGTACAACCGGGTTGTTTTCATGAACGTATGTTGGGTTTTTATCACATGCTGATACACAGTTACCAGATACAATAGCTCCGTCCATAACTTCTGTCGGATTCATGATAGTAGAGAGTGTTCTCTTAGCATCAACACCGTATACATATGTGTCATGAAGAAGTCCCTGGCTCTGAAGCATCTGTACATATGCAACTCTCGGAAGATTCGGGAATTTTTCTTTTCCTTCCATGATTCCGTATGTCTCATATACTTTTGTTTCATCTGGTGTAAGTTCACGAGCAAGTTCTCCAAGGTAAACTGCTACTCTGAATCCAGCAAGACGAACAGCTTTTTCATATTCATGCTGTTTGATTCCTTCAACCGGTTCGCAGACAACAACTAAGTTGTTCAGCTTTGAAAATGGAGTGTATTCTGCACCTGGGCCTGACATATCGATGATACCTTCCTGGAAACCAACGATCTTACCAGCTGTTACAACAGCCATTCCCTTTAATGCATATGTCTTACCACTTCCTACAGTGTCAACTTTTGCGATAACGCCCGGGAATACTCCCCCTCTTCCTTCAACTTTAACACGTGGTTCAATAACATCTTTAACCGGTGTGATACGAACGCTTTCACCTGGTTTTGCGATATCAAATTTAACACTTTTGATTTTTTCGTCCTCGAGAACGATTGCCTTTACAGCTTCTTCGTCAACATAAAGAACACCATTTTCGATCTTTGATTCAGATGCGAACTGAATGTCGTTAATAAAAATGTGACCTACTTCTAATTTCACTGTAAATTCCCTCCTTTTTTGAATGTGTTTGTTGTATGCTCAAAAGTACACCAAACCGCATGTACTTCTACAGCCTTTTTTCTAGCGCCAGCTTTCCGCTGACGGCAGAGCACTTGAGATCAATGTGTAATCTACAAGTTGAAAGTCTGCATAAACCTGTGGTTTATAAAGATCAGACTTAAACTGAAATTTGCCGCACGCCTGAATAGCGCTTGCAATGATCTGCATTGCCTGTGCATCCAGACCTTCCGGCGTTTCTGAGAGCATAACCGACTTATATGGAGTCTCATTCGGTTTTACGCTTCCGGACAGCGGATGTGTCAAAAGTCGGTATCCCTGGAAGATCATCTTCTGAACTTTTTTAAGTGTGTCCTCATAAGAAAGTTCTTCGTATTCCACATGATAATCTTCCCCCAGTTTTTCTTTTACCAGTGGATTATTTGTGATAATCATAAATCCAGTATTCATAGCCGCTTCTTCCTTTCGTCCCCTGTCCGTTTATGCGGTCTTTTTTGACTCCCTGTGTCTGAAATACTCCAGATAATTTTTTAACATATATCTGGTATCAAAAAAGGACGCCAAAACAACTTCTCTGTTTTAAACGTCCTTTCTGTCTCCTTATAAATTCGGTAATTCCGGATTCAGAGTGTAGTACCTTTCCCGATCCTTTTGCCTGAAAGTTTCACCATTCAACGAGCTTTACTGCTCTACGGTTTGCATCTTCGGCGACCATTTATCAAATATCTTTATAAATGATTCTCTCGCAGGAAATATCAACCTACTATCTAATTGACTGCATCTTTTTATTTATTTTGCAGCATCTTTCTTGCTGACATGATTACTATAGCACACATTTATACAAAATGCTAGTCTTTTTATAGATTTTTTTGTATATTTCTTATTGTTTTTTTCTATAACTATTTTTCAGTTATTATACAAATTATCTATTTGCCTTTTTTCTGATTTGGCAGGAAATTATTATAGTAATCGTCATGCGTCTTCTTAACAAGACCACTGAGTGCTACCAGTGCAATCGCATTCGGGATAACCATCATACTGTTAAAGCAGTCTGCCATATTCCATACAAGTTCTACTTCCTGAAGTGATCCAAGTGCTACGCAGATACATACAATGATTGAGTAAATTTTAACAGCTTTTGCTCCAAACAGGTAACGGATGTTTGCTTCACCGAAGAAATACCATCCGATGATCGTTGAGAATGCGAAGAATAACATACAGATCGCGATAAAGATCTCACCGAACTTACCATATAATGTAGAGAATGCATACTGGCTCAGCTGTGCACCCGTAAGACCAGTCGTTCTTGAACCGGTTGTGATAATAACAAGTGCTGTCAGGTTAAGAATTACGAATGTATCAATGAACACACCGATCATAGCTACAAAGCCCTGTTCAACCGGATGTTTTACTTTTGCTACTGCATGTGCGTGTGGTGTAGAACCCATACCAGCTTCATTGGAGAAGAGACCTCTTGCCACACCTTTCTGTACTGCAAGCTTCAAGGTTGCGCCCATTGCACCACCTGCTACTGCTGCCGGTTTAAATGCACCGACAATAATGTCATGGAATGCTGCCGGGATTGCTGTAACGTTTGCAAAAATTACGATCAAAGAACCTACTATATAAAATGCTGCCATAATCGGCACGATCAGTTCAGTAACTTTTGCGATTCGCTTCATACCACCTGTGAATACAAACAAAGAAACAACTGCTACAAAAATACCCATTGCAATCTTCGGAATTCCGAATGCAGTGTTCCATGATGCTGCGATTGAGTTAGACTGAACTGCATTGCCCATGAATCCAAGTGCAAAGATGATCAGCACTGCAAAAATAGCTGCCAGAACTTTTCCGAACGTTCCTTTAAATGCTCCTCGTATGTAATATACCGGACCACCGGTTACGGTTCCGTCATCACTGACCTGCTTGAACTTCTGAGCCATAACCGCTTCTGCGAAGATCGTTGACATTCCGAGGAATGCGCTGATCCACATCCAGAAGATTGCTCCCGGACCACCGACTGCAATTGCAGTTGCAGCTCCGGCGATATTACCGGTACCAACCTGAGCAGCAATCGCTGTTGCAAGTGCTTGGAAAGAAGACATTCCGTCTTTTCCGGCATCCCCTTTCTTGCTAAAAAGTCCGCCAAAAGTTCTGTTCCATCCATCTTTAAAACCACGGATTTGGATAAATCCAAGCTTAAATGTGAACAGCAAGCCAATACCTACAAGTGCTATGATCAGCACCGATCCTGTTAGGACATCATTTACCTTTAATACTAAATCGTTCATACTCATACGGTAACCCTCCTTTTTAATAGACATCCCTTATAGTTTTTATCTGTTGAATCTATAATAACCTATTTATAGTTTTTATGCAATATTTTCAGTTAACTTATTTATTTTTTGTGTATTATCACCATGTTATTGCGATAACATAATAAATTTGCTCTAAATAAGTGCGTTTTTTCGCGCTTTTCTGTGTTTGTCAAAAACTCAGTTTTCATATTTTTCGTCAAATTGTCTAATTAATGACGATTTAATATCTATGCATTTCCATAAGATTTATAGATTCTTTCGGATGAACGCATTAATTCTTTACTATATTGATATTTCAAAGAAGTTATTTTCAGACCATGAAACATAAATAAAAAGCAGGAAACAATCTTCCGTCTTACCCGGAAATCTGCTTCCTGCTCTTCCATTCTGTTTATTCAGTTATTCTATACATTGATCTCTGCTTTTACACCAAGCAGCTCTTTATTTTCATCCAGGATCGGTCCGGATTCACATTCTTAAGGAATGCTTTCGACCTGTTCTTTGA
>ENA-OQAZ01000374-OQAZ01000374.1-human-gut-metagenome-genome-assembly--contig:-NODE-374-length-25474-cov-3.034560_pt1 | contig 25474 bp, 34 predicted proteins | sample MGYA00242737_ERZ504531 | MGnify/ENA primary metagenome ERZ504531 (study PRJEB26092, sample SAMD00036244) | human gut metagenome | host: Homo sapiens | study: EMG produced TPA metagenomics assembly of... | reverse complement strand
CAACTCCTACTCTGTGGAGGGGTATGCGCTGTGCGGCACCCGGGGCTGGCTGTTCGATGTGGGAGAACCCCACGATGAAAAAGTGATGAACCGCGAGATCGGGCGCTTGAAAATGAGCCTGGATGCTGCGGAACCGGGGTTGGAGAAGCTGGTGTTCCTGCATTACCCGCCGGTCTACACCGGCACCAGCGCCCCTGAGATCGTGGCCACCTTGAAGCCTACGGCATCACCCGCTGTTACTACGGCCACCTGCACGGAAACGCCATCCGGTACGCGGTGCAGGGCGATGTGGACGGCATCCGGTATAAGCTTGTCAGTGCCGATGGCCTGCGTTTCTGCCCCTATCGCATCAATTAAAGGCGGGAAGTGTGGGCAAAAAGAACAAAAAGTCAAAATTTGGTCTGGCAATTGTGTCTGGAACGTGCTATAATAAGTTTTGACGCGATTGTTGCACCCAATTGAGCGCGCGCGTCCCCGCATTTCGCAAACAGAAAATACAGGACGCGGTGCGCGGTTGCAGGAGACAGGAAAGAAAACCTGTCCCCAACGCAATAGAATTTTTGAGTGGAGGATACACAAAATGAATTTCATCAAGTGCGAAAAGCTCGAGAAGAGCATGGCAGAGCTGCAGTTCTCTATCGACGCTGAGGCCTTTAAGGCGCAGTGGCCGATGTCTTCAAGAAGGAGGGCAAGAAGTACTCCGTGCCCGGCTTCCGCAAGGGCAAGGCTCCCCGTTCTCTGATCGAGAAGATGTACGGCGCTGATGTCTTTACCTATGATGCCATCAATGAGCTGTTCCCCGCTGCTTACGAGGCAGCTGTGAAGGAAGCCGGCATCGAGCCCGTTGGCCGTCCCGAGGTTTCTGTGGATGCTGCCAGCGAGACCGAGGGCGTGACCCTGACCGTCAAGGTCGCTGTGATGCCCGAAGTCAAGATCGGCAACTACAACGGTCTGACCGTTGAGAAGACTGTCCATACTGTTACCGACGAGGCCGTCGATGCAGAGCTGAAGCGCGTGCAGGAGCGCAACGCCCGTGAGCTGACCCGTGAGGTGCTGCTGAGAATGGCGATATCGCTGATATCGACTTCGAGGGCTTTGTGGACGGTGTCGCTTTTGAGGGCGGCAAGGCTGAGCACTACAACCTGACCCTGGGCAGCGGCTCCTTCATCCCCGGCTTCGAGGATCAGATCGTTGGCCACTCCGCCGGTGAGGAGTTCGACGTGAACGTTACCTTCCCCGAGGAGTATCAGGCTGCTGAGCTGGCTGGCAAGGCTGCTGTCTTTAAGATCAAGCTGCACGAGGTCAAGTACAAGGAACTGCCCGCTCTGGATGACGAGCTGGCTAAGGACTGCTCCGAGTACGACACTCTGGAAGAGTTCAAGGAGTCCATCCGCAAGAACAATCAGGAGCAGCTGGACAAGCAGGACGATCTGGCTGTTGAGAACGCTCTGGTCGATCAGGTCATCGAGAGCATGGAGGGTGAGATCCCCCAGGCAATGTATGATGCCCGCATGGACGAGATGGTCAACGACTTCGCATTCCGCGTGGAGCAGCAGGGCCTGCGCCTCGAGGACTACCTGAAGTATATGGGCCAGACTATGGAGCAGTTCCGCGCTTCCTTCATGCCGCAGGCTGAGAAGCAGGTCAAGATTCGTCTGGCTCTGGAGGCTGTTGCTGCTGCTGAGAACATCGAGGCTTCCGAGGAGGAAGTTTCCGCTGAGATCAAGCGCATCGCTGACCAGTACAAGATGGAAGAGGACAAGGTTCGTGAGCTGGTCAATGTTGACGACCTGAAGAAGGATCTGGCCATCAACAAGGCCATCGACTTCATCAAGAGCCACGCAAACATCGTGGAGAAGGCTGCTGAGGAAGAGAAGGCTGCAGACGCTGAGTAATCAGCTCCTGTGTTCCTTTGAAGCGGGCAGTATGCTGCACGGTTTCAATCAAAGGTTGTAAAAATTGACCGATACGGCAGAACCGGCAGGGAAACCGTATCGGTCAATTTTGCAAATACTATATTCCATTTCAGGAGGCGAACTTTATGAGTTTTGTTCCTTACGTTGTGGAACAGTCGTCCCATGGCGAGCGTTCCTATGATATTTTCTCCCGTCTTTTGAACGATCGCATCATCGTTCTGAGCGAGGATGTCAACGATACCTCCGCCAGCCTTGTTGTGGCACAGCTGCTGTATCTGGAAGGGCAGGACCCGGATAAGGACATCAGCCTGTATATCAACAGCCCCGGCGGCTCCATCAGCGCCGGCATGGCCATCCATGATACCATGCAGTATATCAAGTGCGATGTTTCCACCATCTGCATGGGCATGGCAGCTTCCATGGGTGCCTTCCTGCTGGCAAGCGGCACCAAGGGAAAGCGTTTTGCACTGCCCAACTCGGAAATTCTGATCCATCAGCCGCTGATCGGCGGGCAGGGCGGCGGCCTTTCCGGCCAGACCACCGATATCAAGATCCATGCCGAGCACATGGTGTATATCCGCGATAAGATGAACCGCATGCTCAGCGAGTACACCGGCCAGCCGCTGGAAAAGATCCAGCTGGATACCGAGCGCGACAACTATATGTCCGCACTGCAGGCAAAGGAATACGGCCTGATCGATGAGGTCATTGCCCACCGCTGAGCCGCGACATTTAATTTACCCAGGATAAGGAAAAACAGCTATGGCAAATAACAATTCCGGCAGAGACAAAAACGAAAAGGATCTGGTCTGCAGCTTCTGCGGAAAGCATCAGGACGAAGTGGAGCGTATGATCATCGGCCCCGGTGTCAATATCTGCAGCGAATGCATCGGCCTGTGCCACGACCTGCTTTCCGACAAGCCGGATCAGCCCAAAAGCGCCCGACCGGCCCGCGGTGCAAACCGTGCACACATCCAGCCTGCGGACGATCTGGATATCAACATCCTGACCCCGGCTGAGATCAAGGAAGGTTGGATCAGTACGTGATCGGTCAGGACGAGGCAAAGCGTGTGCTGGCCGTCTCGGTCTACAACCACTACAAGCGCATCCTCAGCGGCAAGGGCAGCGATGTGGAGCTGCAGAAGTCCAACGTGCTGCTGCTGGGTCCTTCCGGCGTGGGCAAGACCCTGCTGGCACAGACTCTGGCAAAAATGCTGGGCGTTCCCTTCGCCATTGCCGATGCCACCACCCTGACCGAAGCCGGTTATGTGGGCGAGGATGTGGAGAACATTCTGCTCAAGTTGATCCAAGCAGCGGATTTTGATGTGCAGAAGGCACAGATCGGTATTATCTATATCGACGAGATCGACAAGATCACCCGCAAGAGTGAGAACCCCTCCATCACCCGCGATGTGGGCGGTGAGGGCGTGCAGCAGGCCCTGTTGAAGATTTTGGAGGGCACTGTGAGCAATGTTCCTCCGCAGGGCGGCCGCAAGCACCCGCAGCAGGAGTTCATCCAGATCGACACCACCAACATCCTGTTCATCTGCGGCGGTGCATTTGATGCTTGGATAAGTATATCCTGCGCCGCACCGATAAGTCCGCACTGGGCTTCGGCAGCAGCCTGAAGGATAATTCCAGCGAAGCGGAGAAGGCTCTGCTGCGCAAGGTGGAACCCCACGATCTGTCAAGTTCGGCCTGATCCCGGAACTGATCGGCCGTCTGCCGGTCATTACCGTGCTGGACGATCTGGACGAGGACGCTCTGGTTCGCGTACTCAAGGAGCCGCGCAACAGCCTTGTGAAGCAGTATAAGGAACTTCTGAGCATGGATAATGTGGAACTGAACTTCACTGATGAAGCACTCCACGCCATTGCCCGCAAGACGATCGAGCGCAAGACCGGTGCCCGCGGCCTGCGCAGCGTGATGGAAAGCATTCTGCTGCCCATCATGTACGAGGTGCCCACCGATACTACCATCATCCGCGTAACTGTGGATGAAGATACCGTGGAAGGCGGCGAAGCACATCTGGAATACGGCGCGGTGCGCAAGCGCTATAAAAATCAGGTCGCTCTGAGCTGACGCTTTTAGCGTACAGCAGGGGAGCAAAGACCCGGCATTCAAGCTCTGTTTCAAAAGCTTTTTGCTTTTGACAGGGCTTTTTGCTTTATTATTCTTGTTTCCGAGGGCAAAATGTACTATAATATTAAGGTCTGGAATGGCATGGGGAACGCTCCCTGGCAGGAATGCTCCGCAAAATGCCGCTCTGGCGCTATGGGTAACAGGAAGTACGATAAAGGAGTGTGTTTCTAATGGCAAATTATCTTGCAATGAATCGTGATGAACTCACTGCCGAAAAGGCAGCGCTTGAAGCAAAGTACAAGGAATTTCAGGCCAAGGGCCTCAAGCTGAATATGGCCCGCGGCAAGCCCGGCCCTCACCAGATGGATCTGGCTATGGACCTGCTGAAGATGAATGACTATACCACCGATGCCGGTACGGATGCCCGCAACTATGGCGAGCTGGAAGGCCTGCAGGAGGCCCGCGTGCTGTTTGCGGATGTCTTTGGCGTAAAGCCGGAGGAAGTGTTCGTGGGCGGCAACTCCAGCCTGCAGCTGATGTATAACCTCGTCAATATCGGCTATGTGTTCGGTTTCCCGGAGTCTCCGTGCCCCTGGTCTCAGGTGGAGAAGCGCAAGTTCCTCTGCCCGGTGCCCGGCTATGACCGTCACTTTGCTATTACCGAGGAGTTTGGCTTTGAGCTGATCAGTGTGCCTATGACCCCCAATGGCCCGGATATGGACATTGTGGAAAAGCTGGTGGCCGAGGATCCTGACATCAAGGGCATCTGGTGTGTGCCGCAGTATTCCAACCCCGATGCTACACCTACAGCGATGAGACCATCGAGCGTTTTGCCAAGATGAAGACCGCTGCGCCTGATTTCAAGATCTTCTGGGATGAAGCCTATATCGTCCATCACCTGACCGATGAGATCATCGAGACTCCGGTGCTGCTGAACGAGAGCAAGAAGTACGGCAACGAAAACCGTGTGTTCATGTTCACTTCCACCAGCAAGATCACCTTCCCGGGCGCAGGCGTCTCTGCCATTGCCTGCAGCGAGAGCAGCATGAAGTATATCTGCAAGCGCTTCTCGGTCATGATCATCAGCTACGACAAGATGAACCAGCTGCGCCACGTCCGCTTCCTGAAGAACAAGGAAGGTGTGCTGGCCCACATGGCAAAGCACCGTCGTCGTCTGGTGCCCTGCTTTGATGCCGTCAAGACCGCGTTCAAGAACAACCTCATCCCCTGCGGGGATATTGCCCACTGGACGGACCCCAAGGGCGGCTACTTCATCAGCCTGTATGTGATGCCCGGCTGTGCAAAGCGCGTGGCGGGTCTGTGCAAGGATGCGGGTCTGACCCTGACCGGTGCCGGTTCTGCATATCCCTATCACAAGGACCCCGAGGATTCTCACCTGCGCATTGCGCCCACTATCCCAGTCTGGACGAGGTGGAAACCGCTTCCGAACTGCTGTGCATCTGTGTGCGTCTGGCTGTGGCAGAAAAACTGCTGGCTGACAAGGCAGACTAACATTTTTTGATTTTATCTCCTCTGTGCGGCCCGTCTGGGCCGTCAGGGGAGTTTTGTCGCAAGAAAGCCGGCACGACGGCCCCCTTGCGGAAATGATAAGGCCCGCCGGAGCAGGCGGTCCGCACTAGAATACGGGCGGCAGCTGCAAGAACTGCTGCTTTTGGAGGTTCCCTGAATTTTATGAAAACAAAAGGCAAAGCATGGCATCTGATTGCCACAGTGCTGTTGATCGTGGTATTTGTGTATACTGCGTTCTTTGGTGTGTATGCCAAGTACGGCGATACGACCACGACCTACATCAAAGGTGCAAAGGATATCCGCTTCGGTGTGGATATCAAGGGCGGTGTCAACGTCACCTTTGTGCCGTCGGATGGCTACGATGCTACCGAAGAACAGCTGGAAGCAGCCCAGCTCGTCATTGAGAACCGTCTCGTGGCGCTGAACGTGACCGACTATGAGCTGTATGTGGACAACAATTCCGACAGCCTGATCCTGGAATTCCCGTGGCAGTCCGGTGAGACGGATTTTGACCCGGAAGCTGCGATCGATGAGATCGGCACCACCGCCTATCTGACCTTCCGCGAGGGAAGCAGTGCGGACGGTGAGCTGATCCTGGACGGCTCCATGATCGAGAGCGCCGCAGCTCAGTATGGCCCCGTCAGCAATGGCGGTGCTTCGGAATATTTCGTCTCCTTGAAGTTCACCGATGACGGTGCCAAGCATTTGGCGATGCTACCACAAAGCTGGCTGCATCGGGCGGCACCATCAGCATCTGGCTGGACGATGAAAACGTGAGCACGGCTACGGTCAATACTGCTATTACCGATGGCTCTGCCATCATTACAAGCTCGGCTTCCAATCCTTTCACGCAGGAGCAGGTCGTCAAGATGGCCCGCCAGATCAACTCCGGCGCACTGCCCTTTGCACTGACGGTGGACAGCTATTCCACCGTCAGCCCCAGTCTGGGCGAGAACAGCCTGAGCGCCATGGTTCTGGCTGGCCTGATCGCCTTTGCACTGATCGTGGTGTTCATGACGATGCTGTACCGTCTGCCGGGCTTCCTTGCATGTATTGCACTGGCTGGTCAGGTGGCAGCAACGCTGGCGTTCGTTTCCGGCTACTTCCCGGTGTTTGAAAGCTTTACCATGACCCTGCCCGGCATTGCAGGCATCATCCTTGCCATCGGCATGGGCGTGGATGCCAATGTTATCACGGCAGAACGCATCAAGGAAGAGCTGAAAAACGGCAAGTCTCTGGATGGCGCGCTCAAGAGCGGTTTTGCCCGCGGCCTGACCCCCATCGTTGACGGCAACGTGACCATCGTCATCGTGGCCATCGTGCTGATGGGTGCCTTTGGCCCCTCGGACGGCATGTTTGCAAAGGCACTCCACTTTGTGTTCTTTGCCTTTGGTCCCTCCACCGCAGGCACTATTTATGCCTTCGGTTACACGCTGCTCACCGGCGTGCTGCTGAACTTTGTGTTTGGCGTGTTTGCTACCCGTGTGATGATCCGCGGTGCGGCATCCATCAAGGCACTGCGCAACCCTTGGCTCTACGGTGCAGAAAAGCCCGGCAAGGAAAAAGCCGAGAAGAAGCCCGTCGACTTTGTGGGCCTGCGCAAGCGCTTCCTGACGATCTCCTCCTGCCTGATGGCAGCCATCGTGCTGTGCGCTGTGGTTTTGGGTGTCCATCTGGATACCGAGTTCACCGGCGGTGCATGATCACCCTGAGCTACGAGGGCAGCTTTACCATGTCGGATGTGCAGAAGGTTGCATCCTCTGCATTGGAGAATAACGGCCTGACCCTGCAGACCGGCGAGAATGTTGCTACCGGTGGCCAGACCCTGAAAATCTCGATGCCCGGTACCGAAACAGTGACTACCGAGCAGGTGGCTAAGCTGCTGGACAGCCTGAATGAAAGCTGCCCGGACAACAATTTTGAACAGCTGTCGCTGAGCAACGTCAGCGCTGCCATGGGCACCAAGTTCCTGCAGAAGAGTCTGGTTGCCGTGGTGTTTGCACTGGTGCTGATCCTGCTGTACATCGCCCTGCGCTTCAAGAACATCGGCGGCCTGACCGGCGGCATGATGGCAGTGCTGGCGCTTGTGAACGACCTGATGGTGGTGTTTGGCACCTTTGTGCTGCTGCGCACCGCGCTGGATGGCAACTTCATTGCCGCCATGCTTACCATCCTTGGCTACTCCATCAACGATACTGTTGTGGTCTACGACCGTATCCGCGAGAACCGCACCCTGATGGGTAAAAAGGCATCCTTTGAAGAGCTGGTGAACCACTCGGTGAACCAGTCCGCCCGCCGCACCCTGATCACCACCATTACCACGGTGATGGCGCTGGGCGTTATGTGCATCGTGGCAAAGCTGTATGGTCTGGACAGCATCTTTACCTTTGCGTTCCCGCTGATGATGGGCATGATCAGCGGCGTGTACACTTCGCTGTGCGTTTCCACCTCTGCGTGGGTGCTGTGGAGTGAGCGCAAGCCCAAGACCAAAGCCTAAAAACACAGCCCGGTCAGACCGGACAGGAGGAACAGAACATGAAGTGTCCCTATTGCGGAGCCGAGGAATCCAAAGTGATCGATTCCCGCCCCACCGAAGACAGTGAGCGCATCCGCCGCCGCCGCGAATGCCTGAGCTGCCATATGCGCTTTACGACCTATGAGGTCGTGGAGACTGTTCCGCTTGTGGTCATCAAAAAGGACAGCTCCCGTGAGCCGTTCGACCGGCAGAAGCTGCTCAACGCCATGGTGCGTGCCTGCGCCAAGCGGCCGGTCAGCTACGAATCGCTGGAGCGTGCGGTAAGCAGCATTGAGCAGACGCTGCTCAGCTCCTACGACCGTGAGATCCCCAGCGTGCGCATCGGTGAGCTGACCATGCAGGAACTGAAAAAAATCGACGAAGTGGCATATGTTCGCTTTGCATCGGTCTACCGTCAGTTTGCAGACGTGGAAAGTTTTTTCAATGAGCTGAAAAAGCTGATGGGCGACCGCAAGGAACCACAGAAATAATTCGCATCAGACACCGGCTTTCGCCCAATGGGGCAGGGCCGGTGTTTTTGTTTATACCAGCCGGTGCGAGAGCCATTCCAGTGTTTCCACCTGTACCTGTGCGCGGCGCAGCTCACCAAAGGCTTCCTCTGGGGCACCCATTTCCAGGTGTCCGTCCGCCGCCCGCAGCGCAGCTTCCAGCTCGGTAAAATCTGCTGTGCGCAGCAGGTGGTTCATTTTGGTGCGCATTTGGTCGCACCGGTCGGCACCATCAGCAAGCGCCTGCCGGGCGGCAGGGTAGTTGGCATTGCGGATGGCTTCGGCGGCGGTGTCAAGGTCTGCCGAGATCACATCCGCAAAGCTCTGCACCTTCCAGCTGCTGTAAAAGGCCACGCTCAGCAGTACGGCCACAATGGCGATACATGCATAGATCCGCTTCATCCGCTCACCTCAATGGGAGCCGCCGGCACGGCGGTTCTCTTTTTTTAGCAAAAAATAATCCTCGGTCTCGTTGCCGATCAGCAGCAAAATTTCTTCCGGCAGCAGGGTGTTGGCCTGTGCCGTGCGTTCCAGCCACGCGCGGTCCTTGCCGCACCAGCGCAGGTTGTCTTCCAGCACCTGTCCGTCCAGCACAAAGGGAATGGTGGCGTTGGTATGGGTCACCTTCAGCTGCAGGTCAGCAAGACGGGCTGGCTCTTTTTCTGGCCGCAGTGCTGCCGAAAGGGTGCCGTTCGTCTCGATCACCGCGTAGGAGACCTCCCGTGGGTCAAAAATATTTTTACCGCGCAGCGCTTCCATCAGGTCGGTTGTGGTCAGCCGTAACATCCGCAAGGCTTTCTGATCGATCTGCCCGTCCAAGATCACCGTCTTTGGTCTGCCGGAGAGAAAGTTGAAGAATTTCTGGCTGCGGAAGCTCAGCACGGAGCCCAGCAGTTCCAGCGCTGCAATGAGAAACAGCGGGATCAGGCTGGATGTGATGGGCACCTCTTCCGATTCAATGGAGATGGATGCCAGATTGGAAATGAGAATGGTGGACACCAGTTCTTCGGGCTGTAGTTCGCCCAGCTGGCGCTTGCCCATCAGCCGCATGGCAAACAGAACGCACAGATAAATGATGATAGTGCGGCAGATCAGAAGCTTCAAGTAATAAGACCTCCTGTCGTTTCTGGCGGAATGGATGCCGCTGCAGCCGGGCATACTGCTGTGCAAAGGAGTGGTTGGATGCGGCAGTTATCACAGAGCCTTGCGGCAAATCTTGCGGTGCTGGACAAAATGTTTGGCACCTCTGCGGATTATTATGCCAAGGAGATCACGATTTATCATTGCAGGGGAAGCATCCTGCTGTTTGACGGCATGGCAAGCTGGATTCTTTGTGGGAGCTTTTACTGGATGCGGCCAGCCGCCAGGCACCGCCGCAGCAGGCAGGCCAGCGTTGCACCGGGCCGCAGGTCTTTGAGCTGATCCTGCACGGCTCAGCCTTTCCGGCAGAAAGTGAGCCGGTAACAGATCTGGCTGATCTGATCAAACGAATGACGGCAGGCATGGCGGTCTTACTACTGGACGGCTGCGCAAAGGGCATTGCCTTCTCGGTGCAGGGACTGAAGTTCCGCTCGGTAGACGAGCCTTCCGGGGAGGGCAATCTGCGCGGCTCACGCGAAGGCTTTGCCGACCTACTGCGGGTCAATCTGAGCCTGCTGCGGCGGCTCATCCGTACCGAACATCTGGTGCAGGAGGTGGCGCAGGCCGATACCGAAATGCAAACGGAATACGCCATCTGCTACTGCAAAAACAGGGCAGACTCCGCCATGGTGATCCGTGTGCGCAAAGCGCTTGCCGCTGCAAAGCCGGAGCTTTTGCTGGATTCCAGTTACTTTGTGCCGTGGCTGCTGCCGGGCAAGGCGCGGCTGTTCACGCCGGTAAGCTACACCGAGCGGCCTGCCGTGGCGGCGGCAAAGATCTGTGAGGGCAAGATCGTGGTGCTGGTCAACGGAAGTCCCTCTGCATGGTGCTTCCGGCTCTTTTCTGCGAAAATTTTGAGTGCTTGGACGATTATGCATCCACGCCGTGTTTTCCTCTTTTCTGCGCATCCTCAAATATGTTTCGTTCTACCTCACAGTATTTCTGCCGGGTGTGTTCGTCTGTCTGGCGGTCTACCTGCCGGAGCTGATCCCACCGCAGCTTCTGTACAAGATCGAAGCGGCGGAGAAGGCCACACCGCTGCCGCTGTTTGCGGAAATGCTGCTGGTCATACTCATTTTGGAGGTCATCCGGGAAGCAGGTCTGCGGATGCCGCAGTCGCTGGGGCATTCGGTCAGTCTGGTGTCCGCGTTGATCATCGGCGATGCTGCCATTGCCACCGGGCTTATGAGCACGCCGGTGATCTTTGTGGCAAGCATCACGGCCATCGCGGTGTTCGTCACGCCCTCTTTGTACGAGCCTGCTACGCTGCTGCGTCTGGGTGTGGTGCTGGCTGCAGGTCTTGCCGGGCCGGTGGGCCTTGCGGGGGCTTTTTTTGCAGTTCTGCTCAGTCTTTCCGGCACAGCCTGCCTGCAGGTGCCATATCTGGCGGCGCATCCATTCCCGCAGCGGCCCATGGAAGAGGATGGCATCATCCGCCGCAACTACCGCCGCCTTTCAGCGCACGACTTAATATCTGGCAGAAACGGGAGGGAAAATGATGCAAAAACAGAAAGGCTTTTCTGCTCCCGTGCTGGCACTGAGCGTGTGGACAGCTGCGCTGGCAGAAGAAATGCAGACCGGTATCTCTCCGCGTGGATGATCATTCATGGAGCGGTTCAGGCTCTTTTGCTCACATGCATCAGTGGGGTGTTCTCTGCCTGCTGGCAACGGGCAGCCATGCAGTGGATCTGGCTGTTTTCCGCAGGAGCATGGTTTCTGGCAGAGTTGTTTGGAACCGTAATGCAGGCCCAGAACATCTGCCAGCAGGAGTTTCGCTCCATGGCGCTGATCGGCCTGCTGCCGCTTTTGCTCTGGGCAGGGTGGTGTATTCCGCCTTCCGGCTGGGATGCTCCGGCACGGGTGCTGTGGTGGTTCGTGCTGCTGGGTGGGCTGGTCTGTCTGACAGGCTTGCCGGGCAGATGGACTGGGCGCACCTGCTGACGGCAGATGCTGTGCAACTGGCCCGCTGGCCGCGTGTTCCGCTGTATGCGGAGTATTTGTTCTGGCCGCTTCTTGCAGGTTATGAAGAGCCGCGCAGCATGTCCTGGCTGCCATGGCTCACCTTTCTGGCACAGGCGGGTCTTACTGCCGGGATGTGCCTCGTATTTGGCGCAGCGGATTACCCGGCACAGGAACTGCTGCGGGCATGGAGCGCAGATGTTTTCTCCCGCATGGATGCGCTGCTTTTGCTCATCTGGCTCACCTGCGCGATCTTCCGCACCGGCTTTCTCTGCGCGGCAGTGCGTACCGTGTGGCAGCGCGCGGTGCAGTGCGGGAAAGGAGCGGTAAAATGAAGCAGAAGAAACTGCGCTCTCTCAGTGCGGTGCTTTTGATCGGGTGGTGCCTGATTTTTCTGCGCTGCGAGACCACCGAAAAAAGCATGGTGCGTGCGCTGTATCTTGCTCAGAAGGAACAGTCCATCACCGTAGGGCTGCTGTATCAGGCTCCGGAAGCCGCCGCCGATGCATCCGAGGCTTCTGGGGCTGTGCAGCTGCAGTTGGCGCAGGCGGACACGCTGGCAAAAGCGCTGGCGGCGGCGCAAAAGCAACTGCCGCAAAAGGCGGATTACCGCCTGTGCGATTATCTGCTGATCGATCAAGATGCATCGGCAGAGCTGCTTGCAGCGTATGAGCGTACGGTGCTGGAAAACAGGCAGGGCAGGGTATCGGCAAAAGTTTCTGTGCTGGAAATGGACGATGGCTTTTTGGAGGAACTTCCAGCGGAAAAGCAGGAATTTCCGAACAAACTGCTTGAGCAGCTCAAGCAGTGCGCAGACCAGATGCCGAGGCTTTACCAGTATCAGGACGGAATGCTTCTGCCGCAGCTGCGGGCAGAGAAACAGGAAGTGGCACTTGCAGATACAAGCATCCTCTGGCGAGTGGAAAACAGCATTGAGCTGGAGGCCCGGCAGGCGGAAACAGCGCGGCTTTTGCGGGAAATGGGCGGCGTGCATACTTTCTGGCTGGAAGGTGAGCCGGTAACGGTCCGCCGATGCAGCGTGTCTGTCACCCTGCGGGAAGAAACTGCCAGTCTGCGGCTGGACTGTCAGCGCAGCTATGATACGCCGCAGCCAAGCGCCGCACAGTGCGAACAGCTGGCAGAACTGTGCACGCAGACGGTGCAGTCTTTCTGGCAGCAGGGCATCGACCTTGTGCATCTGCAGCAGCGCAGTGCATTGCAGAACGGTGTGGGCAGAGAAAAGATCACAATAAAAAACGCCTGCCCGCAATTGCAGGCAGACGTGAGATTTTTACCGATGTGATTCAGTTGGCAGTGGGGAAGGTGACAGTAATGGTAGTGCCCACATCCACCTGACTTTCCAGCTTGATGCGTGCGTTGTGGATGCGTGCGATATGCTTGACGATGGCAAGGCCCAGACCGGTACCGCCGGTAGCCTTGCTGCGGCTCTTGTCCACACGATAGAAGCGCTCAAACACGCTGGACTGTGCTTCTTTCGGGATGCCGATGCCGTTATCGGCCACAGTCAGGTGCAGTGTCCGTCGCGGCTGCAGGCTGTGGTGATCTGTACCTTACCGCCGGGACGATTATAACGGATCGCATTATCGCACAGGTTCTGGCATAGCTCGTCCAGCAGGGCACGGTTGCCGTGCACAAGAGCACTTTCGCCCAGACAGTTCAGCGAGATGTAAGCCCGGCGGGCATTCAGCTTCTGGCGCTCTACGCAGTCCTTGGCAACGGTAAGCAGATCCACTGTCTCCATCTCCGGCTCAGAACCGGCTTCGCTGGCGTTGTCCAGACTGGAAAGCTGCAGGATATCGTTCACCAGCTGGATCATACGGCTGGCCTCCACATGGATCTTCTGGGCAAAGCCCGGCACATCCTCAGGCTTTGCAATGCCGGTCTCGATCAGCTCCGCATAGCCGGAAATACTGGTCAGCGGGGTCTTCAGCTCATGGCTGACATTGGCAGTAAACTCCTGCCGCATCTTTTCATTGTTCTCACGGAGGATGCGGTCAGAGTGGATGCTTTCGGCAAAGGGGACAAGCTCCTTATAGGGAACATTGTCCTGAATATGATCCAGATCTTCGGTCATGCTCAGCACAGGGGAGACCAATGCACGGGTGAGCAGAGCTGCCAGCACAGCGGCGGCCAGCATGAGTGCAACGCAGCTCAGCACGATGGCAGGCAGGGTCGAATCATAAATAGACCAGACCGTTTCTGCATCCTGTGCCATGCGCAAAATCTCACCGTTGGGCAACAGTACGGCATAGTAATAGGTCTCGTAGCCCATGGTCTGGGAGTCGCGGATGTCCCGGCCCACACCTTCGGTCATGGCCTGACGGATCTCCGGGCGGGAGAGATGGTTCTCCATGGGCTGATCGGTAGCAGATTCAAATAGCACGCTGCCGTCCTGCGAGATCAGGGTGATGCGCAGATCATTGGTAACAAAGGACGAAAGCTGCTGCGGGTCCTGCACCAGATCATAACCGGCGCTACCAGATCGGCTTCCCGCTCAAGGCTGGTCCATGCCTGAGCCGTGAATGCCTTGTGAAAAACAAAGATGCAAAGCGCCGCCGTGAACAGCAGACCAAGGAAGCCCATCAGGAACAGGCGGTAGCTGATCTTTTCTTCCATGCTGCGCAGCTTCATTCTTCACCGGCCTCCTCTTCATCGGTCAGCTTGTAACCCACCTTGCGCACAGTGCAGATGTATTTGCCGGCATCCCCCAGCTTTTTGCGCAGGGTGCGATATGCATATCCACAGTGCGGCTCTCCACCGAAATGTCGGTGCCCCACACCACCTGCAGAATGGTCTCGCGTGTCACCACCAGATTGGTATTTTCCAGCAGCAGGCGCAGCAGGCTGTACTCCTTGTAGGTCAGCTCCACCGGCGTTCCGCTCACAGTCACGTTGTGACGGGCATTGTCCAGCAGGATCTCGTGAAAGCTGAGTACGTTGGGACGTGCTTCCGGAGCCGAGCGGCGCAAGGCGGCGCGCACCCGGCTCAAAAATTCCATGATACCAAAAGGCTTTGAGATGTATCATCGGCACCGCAGTCCAGCCCGCGCACGGTGTCCAGCTCACTGGACTTAGCCGTGACCATAATGATGGGCAGCCTGCGCAGGGAAGGGGTGTTGCGCAGCTTTTTCAGGATGGAAAAACCGTCCTCACCGGGCAGCATCACGTCTAAGATCACCAGTTCCGGCTCTGCAGCGTGCATGGCCTGCCAGAACGGCTCAGAGCTTTCAAAGCTGGTCACTTCGTATCCGCTGGACTGCAGGGCATACTGTTCCAGCTCCCGGATGGCGGCATCGTCTTCAACAATATAGATCATTTGTCAAAATCCTCCGCAGATTGATTTTCAGGGAAGAGATAGCGTTCACGGTAACGGTCAAGACGGCGATGGAATTCCTCACTTTCCTTGGTGTCATTGCCGTGACGCAGCTCGTTGAGGTATGCGTGGGTATCAAAGCTGTCCTGTGCAACCTCGATTTGTGCAACGGCTACGTTGCTGCAGTGGTCGCACACACGCTCATAGTTGGTCAGCAGGTCGTCCAGCACAAAGCCATATTCAATGGAGCAGCTGCCGGCCTGCAGGCGGGCAATGTGGTGGGCCTTGATGGCACGTACCAGCTCGTTGACCACGGCTTCCAGCGGTTCCACCTTGCTGGCAAGATGCAGATCACCCTTGCGGAAAGCATCAGTGGTGCGGTTCAGAATATCCTGCACCGCATCCTCCAGCACCTGCAGCTCGTCGCGGGCATCCTGCGAGAACTGGATTTCTTTGGTGTGCATCTCCTCGGCAGATTCCATCAGGTTTACGGAATGGTCGCTGATGCGCTCAAAATCGCTGATGGTGTGCAGCAGGGTATTTACGCTCTGGCTGTCGGCATGGTTCAGCTCACGGCTGGAAAGCTTGACGAGATAGGTGCCGAGAGCGTCCTCGTAACGGTCTACCTGCGTCTCTTCCTCGCGGACTTTCTGCGCAAGGGTGTCGTTCCAATCATGAGTCAGGCTCATGGCCTGCATCACGCCCACACGGGCAAGCTCTGCCATTTCAGCAGTTGCAGAGCGTGCACGCTCCACGGCCACGGCAGGGGTGTTCAGCAGGCGGTCATCCAGCAGCGCAAAGCTTTCCTTTTCCGGCGAATCCGGAATGGTGAGGATGGCCAGCTTTTCCAGCAGGTTTGCAAAGGGCAGCAGCACCAGCGTTGCCACGATATTGAACACCGAGTGCACCACAGCGATGCCCCATGCCTCGATGGTGGTGTTCACAAAAGCAAAGTGGCAGACCGTATTCAGGCCGTAAAAGCGACAAGGAAGATGGTCACACCGATGATGTTGAAGTACAGATGGACCATGGCAGCACGGCGTGCATTCTTGTTGGCACCCACAGAGGAGATCAACGCGGTAACGCAGGTGCCGATGTTCTGACCCATGATAATGGGAATGGCACTGCCGTAGGTGATCACGCCGGTGGCGCTCAGCGCCTGCAGAATACCCACGCTGGCGCTGGAGCTCTGGATGATGCCGGTAACAAGGCACCCACCAGAAGCGACCAGAAGGGGGTTGGAAAAGCGGGTGAACAGGCTGGTGAACCATGCCTCGTTCTGCAGGGGCAGGACGGCGTTAGACATGGTGGTCATGCCAGTCATCAGCACGGCAAAGCCGATGAGGATGGTGCCCACGCCTTTTTTCTTCTCACTCTTACACATATACAGCAAAATGCCGATAAATGCAAGCAAAGGACTGAAAGAAGTGGGTTTGAGCAGATTGATGAGGAGGCTGTCGCCCTGCAGGCCGGAAAGGCTCAGGATCCAGCTGGTGACAGTGGTGCCCACATTGCTGCCCATGATCACGCCGATGGCCTGATGCAGCTCCATGATGCCGCTGTTGACAAAGCCGACCACCATGACCGTGGTAGCGCTGGAACTCTGGATCACAGCGGTGACGCACAGGCCAAGGAAAAAGCCTTTAAGGGGGTTGTCAGTCAGCTTGCTCAGGATCTTCTGCAGCTGGCCGCCGGCCTGCTTTTCCAGTGCTTTGCCCATGATGTCCATGCCGAACAGGAACAGGGCAAGACCTCCAAGCAGGGAAAAGACATTGAAGATGGTCATAAAGATTTCCTCACTTTTGTTTGACGTGTTTTTGATGTGTTTCTCCTGATTTTGAGTATACAGATGCAATGTAAAATCCAAAATCGAGGGAATGTAAAATCCGTGTAAAGGTAAGAAAAATGTAAAAAATCAGTACATGGCTGCGCTGCTGCGTGCATTCTTGCCGGGCTGCGAAAAAGCCGCCCGCACAATATTGTTTTTTACCGATCGTTCTATTATAATAATAAGAAGGAATCCTGCACGGTACCTGACAGCAGGCAGGGCTGTGCAGCAAAAGGGAGCACAGGAGGAACAAGAATGGGCACATTCAATGTCTCGCTCAAAACGCTGACCGACCGTGTCAGCATGGAAGTTGTCTATACGCCGAAGGAACTGGATCAGATCTGTGTGGAGATCGCCGAAGTGAACCGCCCGGGTCTGTTTCTGGCGGGCTATTATGATTATTTTGATAAGCTGCGTCTGCAGATCATGGGTCTGGCCGAGATGAACTTTCTGTCCGGCCTTTCACCGGAAAAACGCTACGAAGCGCTGGATCAGCTGTTCCGTCAGCAGCCGCCGGCTGTTATCGTCTGCCGCAGCGAAGAACTGACCCCCTTCCCGGAGATGCAGGAGCTGGCCCAGAAGCATGGTGTTGCACTGCTGCGCTCCAACGAGACCACCTGCACTCTGATGGGCAGCCTGATCAGTGTGCTGAATCTGGAACTGGCACCGCGTATCACCCGCCATGGTGTGCTGGTGGAAGTGTACGGCGAAGGCATCCTGATCCTGGGCGACAGCGGCATTGGCAAAAGCGAGCTTGCCATCGAGCTGGTCAAGCGCGGCCACCGCCTTGTGGCAGATGATGCGGTGGAGCTGCGCAAGGTGTCCAACCGCCAGATCATGGGTACTGCCCCGGAGAATATCCGCCACTTCATTGAGCTGCGCGGCATTGGCATCGTCAATGTGGCCCGTGTGTACGGCGTGGGCGCGGTCAAGCTGAGCGAAAGCCTTGACCTTGTGGTTCAGCTGGAAGCATGGGACCCCACTAAGAACTACCAGCGCACCGGTCTGGAAAACGAATACTACGACATTCTGGCGTCAGTATTCCCAGCACCAGCATTCCGGTCTCACCGGGCCGCAATCTGGCTGTCGTGCTGGAAACTGCAGCCATCAACAACCGCCAGAAGAAGATGGGTTACAACGCAGCGCGTGAACTGCTGATCCGTCTGGGTCTGGACGATAAAATGGATTGATCCCACACCGCAAAAGGAGCAAGTTATCATGGAACGATTCAAGCAGAAACTGCAGGCAGCGGCGATCCCGTTCAGGAAAATGAACCGCTTGCGGCGCACTGTACCTTTAAAATCGGAGGCCCGGCACAGCTGTTTGTCATGCCGGAAAACGAGCAGCAGCTCTGCAGTGCAGTTGCGCTTTGCAAAGAGCAGGTTGTCCGCTATTACCTGCTGGGCAACGGCAGCAACATCCTGTTTGCGGACGAAGGCTTTTCCGGCGTGGTGATCGATGTTTCGGCACTGGACGCAGAGATCGCGGTGGGAGATACAGTCCTGACCGCAGGCGCAGGTGTCCGCCTTGCGGCACTGTGTAAGGCGGCACTGATGCATGGCCTGTCCGGGCTGGAATTTGCCTACGGCATCCCCGGCACGGTGGGCGGTGCAGTGTATATGAATGCGGGTGCCTACGGCGGCGAGATGAAGGACGTGCTCACCACAGTGCGGTATCTGGCGGCAGAAGGCGAGGTCAGAGAAGTGCCTGCCGCAGAGCTGGATCTCCGCTATCGCCACAGCATTTTTGAAGAGAACAGCGGCTGCATCCTCTCGGCACAGTTCCATCTGCAGCCGGAAACGCAGCGGACATCCGTGCAAAAATGGATGAATTGATGGCCAAGCGTGTGGAAAAGCAGCCGCTGGATAAGCCCAGCGCCGGCAGCACCTTCAAGCGCCCGGCGGGTGCTTTTGCGGCTGCGCTGATCGACCAGTGCGCCTGCGCGGCTATCGCCACGGCGGCGCAGCCGTCAGCGATAAGCACTGCGGCTTTGTGGTAAACCTTGGCGGCGCTACCTGTGCTGATGTGCTGGCACTCTGTGACGAGGTGCGCGCAATCGTAAAGGAAAAGACGGGCTACGACCTTGAAAAAGAGATCCGGGTCGTCCGATAACGGAAAAAGCAAAAAAGGAGCAGTAGATCAGATTATGGAGCTGTTGATCGTCAGCGGACTTTCCGGTGCAGGCAAGTCGGTGGCTATGAATGCGCTGGAAGATATCGGTTTTTTCTGTATAGATAATGTTCCGGCCGGACTGCTGCCCAGCATCACTGCATTCTCGGAAGCGGGCGACAGCAGCTGGAGCGGTGGCTCTTTCCATGGATGTGCGCGGCTGCCGCACCAGCGAAGAGATCGAGCGTGCGCTCGACAAGCTGGATGAGCAGGGTGTGGATTATAAAATTCTATTTCTGGATGCCCCGGACGATGTACTCATGCGCCGCTACAGCGAGACCCGCCGCCGCCACCCCATCAGCATTGCCGAGGCATTTCCACCCGGGAGGCTTTGCAAAGGAACGCAAAATATTGAAGCCTTTGCAGGAGCGTGCAGATTACGTCATCAATACCGCCTTGCTTTCTACAGCACAAAACAAAGAACGCATCTGCGATCTTTTTGCAAAAAATGGTGGAGCCAAGGGTGCCATGCGCCTGACCGTGATGTCCTTTGGATTCAAATTCGGCATCCCGCCGGAGGCAGACCTTGTGCTGGATGTGCGCTGCCTGCCCAACCCCTTCTACGTGCCGGAACTCAAGCATAAGACCGGCCTTGATCAGGATGTGGTGGATTTTGTCATGAGCCACCCGGAAGCGCAGGAACTGCTCAAGCGGTATGAGAACTTTTTGCAGTATGCACTGCCGCTGTACGTCAAGGAGGGCAAAAGCCAGCTGACCATTGCGGTGGGATGTACCGGCGGCAAGCACCGTTCCATTACATTTGCGCGTAAGATCGCGGAGTATTGCACGCAACTCGGCTACGAGCCGGGCGTGCAGCACCGCGATGCCAAACGCTGACAGAATTCGAGGAAGTATGAGTAGTTTTGCATCCCGCGCGCGGGAGGAGATCGCGCAGCGCAGCATCCAGAAGGATTGCTGTGTGCGTGCGGCAGCTTATGGCATTGCGTGCTTTGCCAAATATTTGATGCAAAGGGTCTGGTGGTGCAGACCGAGCAGCAGGAGACGGTGCAGGCTGCCCAGCAGCTGTTCGCACGCTGCGGCGTGCAGGGCGAGATCCTGCACAAGCAGCGACCCAGCGGCGTGCTGTATGAGTTCAACATTCGCGCGCCGGAGCAGGTGGCCCGGGTGCACGAGCTGTTCGGCACCACGGGCAGCGAGACCAGCCTGCAGATCGATCCCCGCCTTATCCGCTGCCAGACCTGCGTCAGTGCGTACATTGGCGCAGCTTTTTTGTGCAGTGGAACGGTCATTGATCCGCAGAAAGAATATAATCTGGAATTTCTTACCTCCCGCACCAATCTGGCACGGGACTTTGAAGCGCTGCTGGCAGAGCATGAGTTTGCACCGCACCGCACCCGCCGCAACGGCGTGAACCTGATCTACGTCAAGACCGGGGCCAATGTGGAACGGCTGCTCAGCTTTATGGGCGCTGGAAACGCTGCAGAGGAAATGCATGCGCAAAAAGCCTTCAAACAGGTGCGCAACCAGACCAACCGACAGACCAACTGTGATACGGCAAACCTTGGCAAAACGGCCCGTGCCAATGCGCAGACGCTGAAGGCCATCCGCTTTCTGGAAGAGCAGGATGCCCTTAGCACTCTGCCGGAGGTACTGCAGGAGGCCGCTGCCAAGCGGATGCAATACCCGGATCTTTCGCTCACAGCGCTGTGCGGCTGCTTTGAGCCGCCCGTGAGCAAATCCGGCCTGTCGCACCGGATGAAGAAACTGGAGGCATTGGCCGAAACGCTGCGGCAGAATCTGGAACAGGAGGCAAAAGCATGAGCGAAGCATTAGCCAATACCCGGCCTTTTGTCCATCTGCACATCCACACAGAGTACAGCCTGCTGGATGGTGCCTGCCGCATTGACCAGCTGATGGATCGCGTAAAAGAGTGCGGACAGACCGCCATTGCCTGCACCGACCACGGCGTGATGTACGGCTGCGTGCAGTTTTATAAGGCTGCAAAAAAGGCTGGCATCAAGCCCATCATCGGCTGTGAGGTCTATGTGGCCACCCGCACCCGCTTTGACAAGGTAAATAAGATCGACGGCAACAACCACCTGATCCTGCTGTGCAAAAATGAGACCGGCTACAAAAACCTGATCAAAATGGTGTCGGCCGCCTTTGTGGAGGGCTTTTATTCCAAGCCCCGCATTGATAAGGAACTGCTGGAAAAATATCACGAAGGTCTGATCTGCCTGTCGGCCTGTTTGGCAGGCGAAGTTCCACAGGCCATTCTGGCGGGCGATTATGAGCGCGCCAAAGCAGCAGCGCTGTGGTATCGAGACTCTTCGGCGAGGGAAACTATTATATCGAGCTTCAGGACCATGGTCTGGAAGAGGATAATACTGTGCTGCCGCAGCTCATCAAGCTTGCACGGGAGACCGGCATTCCCATGGCAGCCACCAACGACTCCCACTATCTGCGCAAGGAGGATGCCAAAATGCAGGGCATCCTGCTCTGCATCCAGACCGGCAAGACCATTCAGGATGCGGATAAAATGGAGTTCCAGACCGACGAGTTCTATGTCAAAACGACAGACGAAATGTACGAGCTGTTCTCCATGGTGCCGGAAGCCTGCGAGAATACCGCCAAAATTGCCGAACAGTGTAACTTTGATTTTGATTTTGGACACACTAAAATTCCATATTACAAAGCGCCGAACGGTATGGATAATCAGGCGTTTTTTGAAAAGCTCTGCTGGGAAGGTTTGGAGCGCCGCTACGGCCCCAATGTTCCGCAGGCCAACAAAGACCGTCTGGAATACGAGATCGGCGTGGTCAAAAAGATGGGCTACACGAACTACTATCTTATCGTGTGGGACTACGTGAACTACGCCAAGAGTCAGGGTATCCCGGTAGGCCCGGGCCGTGGCTCCGGCGCAGGCAGCATTGCGGCTTACAGTGTGGGCATCACGGATATCGACCCCATCCGTTATAACCTGATCTTTGAGCGCTTCCTGAACCGGAGCGCGTCAGTATGCCAGATTTTGATGTGGACTTCTGCTACGAGCGCCGTCAGGAAGTGATCGATTACGTCAACCGGAAATATGGTGCCGACCATGTGGCTCAAATCGTTACCTTTGGCACCATGGCCGCCCGCAACGCCATCCGCGATGTGGGCCGCGTGATGGGCATTCCGTATCAGCAGGTAGATGTTGTGGCAAAGCAGGTGCCCATGGAGCTGAAAATGACGCTGAAGCGTGCGTTGGAGGTATCGCCGGAACTTAAGCGGATGTACGATACCGACCCGCAGGTCACAGAGCTGATCGACACGGCCTTGAAGGTGGAGGGCATGCCCCGCCATGCTTCCACCCATGCGGCGGGTGTCGTCATTACCCCGGAGCCTACGGACTACTATCTGCCGCTGGCCACCAACGACGGCCTGCCTGTGACCCAGTTCAACATGACCGAGATCGAAGAACTTGGCCTTTTGAAGATGGACTTTCTGGGCCTGCGCACGCTGACCGTCATTCATGACGCGGAAACTGCTGTGCAGAAGCACCACCCGGAGTTCTCCATCCAGAAGCTGGATTACGACGACCCGGATACCTACAGGATGCTGGGACAGGGAGACACCGAGGGTGTGTTCCAGCTGGAATCTTCCGGCATGAAGCAGGTGCTTGTGGGCCTGCAGCCGCAGAACCTAGAAGACATTATCGCTCTGATCAGCCTGTACCGTCCCGGCCCCATGGATTCGATCCCCACCTACTTGCGCAACCGCCACGAGCCGGACAAAATCAGCTATAAGACCCCGCAGCTGGCCCACATTCTGGATGTGACCAATGGCTGCATCGTCTATCAGGAACAGGTCATGCAGATCTTCCGGGAGCTGGCAGGTTTTTCTTTTGGTCAGGCAGACAATGTCCGCCGTGCCATGAGCAAAAAGAAACATGCCGTCATGGAGGCCGAGCGAGAGCACTTTGTGTACGGCTGCACCGATCCCGGCAACGAATGCCCCGGCTGTGTGGCAAACGGCATCTCTGAGAAAGTGGCCAATGAGATCTACGATGAAATGTCCAGTTTCGCTTCATATGCGTTCAATAAGAGCCATGCGGCCTGCTATGCCTATGTGGCATTCCAGACGGCCTACCTCAAGTGCCATTATCCCAGTGAGTTCATGGCGGCTTTGCTGACCAGTGTGCTGGATAACACGGATAAGGTCATTGAATATTCCGGCGAGTGTGCCCGCCTTGGCATCAAGGTGCTGCCGCCGGATGTGAATGTTTCCAACGGCGGCTTTACGGCGGATGGAAGCGGTCAGATCCGCTTTGGCCTGAATGCGGTCAAAAATGTGGGCCGCAACCTGATCGAGAATGTGGTGAAGGGGCGGCAGAATAAGCCTTACACCAGCCTTTACGATTTCTGCAAGCGGATGCATGGCAATGAACTGAACCGCCGGGCAGTGGAGTGCCTCATCAAGGCCGGCGCATTCGATCATCTGGCAACAACCGCCACAGCCATGTGGAGCCGTAGAGGGCATTCTGAAGAGCATTGAGACCGACGCTCGGCGCAATCTGGATGGACAGCTGGATCTGTTCTCGGTGATGAGCGGGGAAGCACAGAGCGGTGCTTCCGAGGATAACTATGAAATAAAGCAGCTGCCGGAGTACAGCCATAAGGAGCTGCTCCAGCAGGAAAAGGAAGTCAGCGGCCTGTATCTGTCCGGTCATCCGCTGGATGCTTACCGGGAACAATCGGCACGCATTGCATCCCACACCATCAAGGATCTTACAGGGGAAGATGCCCATGTGAAGGATGGAGAAAAAGTGCGCATTGTGTGCGCGGTGGTAAAAAGCCGCATGATGACCACAAAGTCCAACAGCATGATGGCTTTTACCAGCGTAGAAGACCTGACCGGCACCATGGAAGTGATCGTATTCCCAAAGGTGCTGGATGCTTTCCGGGATTCACTGCACGAAAATGCAGTCGTCGTGATCGATGGCAGACTGTCGGTACGGGAGGATGAAGCTTCCAAGCTGCTGGCAGAGAGCATCGTCCCGGTCGAAAATTACGATCCGGCCCGACTGGATAACGGCAGGCCGGACCCGATGAAAACGGCAGCAAAGAAGCTGTATATCCGTGTGCCTTCCCGCAGCAGCAGGAATATGCAAAGGTGGTCAATCTGCTTGGCATTTTTGATGGGGACATGCCGGTGCTCCTGTATCTGACCGATACCAAGCAGTATCTGCGTGTGCCGCGCCATCTGTACGCATCCGGCCATCCGCTGCTGTTCAAAGAGCTGGAAAGGCTGGTCGGAACGGACAACATTGCAACAAAATGACATTTCCGTGCACGAATCTTAACGCAAATCCGGCGGGATGGCTGTTTCCAAAATAAGGCGTTTGTGTTATAATGATTCAAGGCAAATGAAGTGCTTTGGACAGCGTTAAAACGGAGAACGCTGTGATACCATTGGGTAAATGAAGAAACAAATTGGAGGGAAACTCTCGTATGGAAAAGCAGATCAAAACGATTGGCGTATTGACGAGCGGTGGTGATGCTCCTGGCATGAACGCTGCCGTGCGCGCCGTAGTCCGTACCGGCCTGCATAAGGGTTACCGCATGATCGGCATTCAGCGTGGCTACAATGGCCTGCTGAACGGCGAATGCTTTGAGATGAACCTGCGCAGTGTGTCGAACATCATCTCTGCAGGCGGTACCATTCTGTATACCGCCCGCTGTCTGGAATTCAAGACCAAGGAAGGTCAGGACAAGGGTGCAGAGAAGTGCCGCGAACTGGGCATTGATGCGCTGGTGGTCATTGGCGGCGACGGTTCTTACCGCGGCGCTCGTGAGCTGGCCCACCGCGGCATTCCGATGATCGGTCTGCCCGGCACTATTGACAACGATATTTCCTGCACCGATTACACCATTGGCTACGATACCGCCATGAATACCGCGCTGGAGATGATCGACAAGCTGCGCGATACCACCCAGAGCCACGACCGCTGCAGTGTGGTCGAGGTCATGGGCCGCAACGCCGGTTATATTGCTCTGAATGTTGCAATTGCTTCCGGCGCTATGGCTGTTCTACTGCCGGAGAAGGAATTTGACATGCAGCGTGATATTCTGGATAAGATCGCTGAGACTCAGAAGACCGGCAAGCGTCACTTCATTATTATTGTTGCCGAGGGTGTCGGCCATGCACAGGAAATCGCAAACGAGATTCAGGCACGCACCGGCATCGACTCCCGCGCCACCATTCTGGGCCATGTCCAGCGCGGTGGTTCTCCCACTCTGCGTGACCGTGTGAACGCTTCTGCAATGGGCTACCATGCCGTGTGCCTGCTGGAGCAGGGCAAGTATAACCGCATCGTCGGCATGAAGGGCGAAAAGCTGGTGGATTACCCTGTGGATGAAGCTCTTGAAATGACTAAGACGCTTGACCCGGTGCTGATCGACGTGTGTAACACCATTTCTATCTGATATTTGGACTGAATTGAACGTAAATACGTGAAATACGGCATCTACAGATTGGGATAAAATGTAGA
>ENA-OQAZ01000373-OQAZ01000373.1-human-gut-metagenome-genome-assembly--contig:-NODE-373-length-25494-cov-3.940474_pt1 | contig 25494 bp, 24 predicted proteins | sample MGYA00242737_ERZ504531 | MGnify/ENA primary metagenome ERZ504531 (study PRJEB26092, sample SAMD00036244) | human gut metagenome | host: Homo sapiens | study: EMG produced TPA metagenomics assembly of... | reverse complement strand
GGATTTAATGTTTGGTGGTAAAGCTGTAGGGTTTGCTGGAGCTGAAAGTTTGATGACATGAAGAAGAACGCTGCTGTAGAAGCACATAATAAAGCAGTAGATGCTTATACTAGAGCTTTGAATGAAAATCTTAAAGATGAATTACAGAAAGCACAAGAAGTGACTGAGAAGATGCAGTCTATGGAGATTATGCCTATTAACTACTATGTACTGGTTAAACCATACGCAAAGAACCCTTATCAAAAGATTGAGGTTACTAGTAGTGGCTTAATTATCCCAGAATATACTGGTAAGTTTAAGAATCCAGATTCTGGTGAGGAAGACCAAGAGGAGAATCTATCAGTTGTAGCTAATGTAATTGCAGTGAGTCCACTATGTAAATTCATTAAGGAAGGAGATGATATTTATTACAGACGTGCTTGCGGAGTTCCAGTTCCATTCTTCAGACAAGGGTTTGAGGTTGTAGCTGAACAGCAAATTCAGGCTGTAATCAATGGAGGATTAACAGAACGTTTTAAGAATATTGAATAATGGAAGAGAAGGTTTATTTTATGCCAGGTGAGGTGGTAACTCTTAAACAAGATATACCTAACAAACCTGTAATGATTGTGGTTAAAAAGGAAACTATGAACATAAGGACTCATGGTGTTCCTAATGTTTCAGAAGATTATTTTAAAGGTATTAGATGTAGATGGTTTTCTACGGAAGGCGTTCTACAGGAAGCAATCTACAATACTAAGGATTTAGTTAAAGTATGATAAGTATGTTTCAACAGGGTGGGCAGATGAATGACGAGCAAAAAGCATTCACTGCCTATCTTATTAAAGTCCTAAACCCTAAAGATGCAGCGGACTTTGAGAACAAAGTAGCACAGCTATCAGAAAGTGATTTAAAAGAGTTTTATAAACAATACAAAGCAATGGAAGGTAATCAAATTTCAATGGCTAAGTTAGGAGCCAAATTAAGTTATGTTCAAACCCTTAGAGGTGAATGCCCAGAAGGATACGAGGTTGAGAAGTATATGGCTGGGGGTTGTGTTAAGTGCAAGAAGAAAGCTGAGGGTGCTAAAGTAGTAGATATATTTAAAGAATAAGTGTGGAGGTAAGGCTAAGAAGAGAGTTAAGAAAGACCAAAAAGGTGCTGTAGTTAATAAGGCTGATACTGTTCATACAAGTAAGGGAATTTATAAATGTTAGTAACAAGAAACTTCCTACAAGAAAATGACTCCCGCTGACTACAAGAAGTTACCACACAATGAAAAAGTAAAAGTTGACCTCAAAGACCAAGAGAATGGTAGGGGTGGAGAAGGTGCTCATGTAGTAAAGAATAAGGGCATCGGTAAAAACTTCTTCGGAGGCTCAATCCAAAGACGTATAATTAAACAATAATTGTTATGACAATATTTCTATATGATAATGTAAATCACGAATTAAGGCTAAACGAACCAGAGATTCTTCTTATTAAGGAGTTCTCCGAGTTATGGACTAATGATAGAAATATCACCAAAGAAGACCCAAAGGGCACTAAGAAAACTAGAGCCTTTAGAGAGTTCACGTATATGTACCTAATGATTGATTGGCAATCACACTATTCACAATTTACTGAAGCTGAACGTAATGAAGCAGCTAAACAAGATAGTGGTATTACAGAGGAGGAATTTAATGACCCTCTATTTAGGGCAGCGTGTAGAAAATATAGAGAGATACAGGAATCAGCAAGAGACATTAAATTAATAAGGGCAGCTCAGAATAAGGTAGATGAACTAATTGATTATTTCAATGAAGGTTCTGATTTACAGGAACGTGACCCAATTACTGGTAAGCCTATATTTAAAGCTAAAGATGTTATTGGGGAAATGTCATCTATATCTAAAGTATTGGATGAATTAGATGCTTTAGAAGCTCGTATTAAGAAGAAACAGAAGGCTGCTACAGGTCTTCGTGCTGGTGCAGTTGAAGGATATGTACCTAAACTAAAGTAACATGGCACGTGGAAGGAAACCTAAGAATAAATTACCAGAATCCCCTACTGTCCAAGCCTTAGTTGAAAAGGTTACAGAAGTAGGGGAACCTACTGGTGTACTAGAAGAGAAGCTCTCAGAGTTTCAATGGGATGTACGAATCGGAGACCCAATAGACTACTTTGACTCTAATTTATCTTATGAGCTTACTGGTTACAGACCTATTGATGGAACAAGAGGACTAGACTTTGACCAGAGTGTTTATGGAAGCTAGAAGAACTAAAGCCTCTACTGGTAAATATTGTAATGAACCAATGTTTGGTAAGGCTTATGGAGAGTTCTGGGACCAAGAATATGATAGGTGTAGAAATGGTATGACTGTAAATGGTTATACTATTACTGGTGATAATTACTTCTTTATTAATTACTATCAGTTACCTAATCTATCATCTGCAACTAAGGCTGGTGGTGGTCGTTCAGTAGACTTCCCCAATTTCTTTGTTAAACAGTATGAGTACTTCCATTACATTGAACTATGTAAGGTGCTGAGAAAGAACGCTATTGGATTAAAAGCTCGTGGTGTTGGATTCTCTGAAATAGCTGCTGCTATTCTTATTAATGGTTATATTACTAGACCACATTTTAGAGGAGTAGTGGCTGCACAGCAAGAAGGTTATGTTGATGATACCCTTAGTAAATGCTGGATGCAGTTATCATACCTAGATGATAATACTGAGGATGGTATGAGAAAACTAAGGCAGGTTCACAACACAGCCAAATGGAAGAGGGCTTCTAGTAAGAATGTAGATGGTGTAGAATCTGGATGGATGTCTGAGATTGAAGGAATTACAGCTGATAAGCCTAATAAGATTAGAGGTGACCGTACTGATATTCTGATGTACGAAGAAAGTGGTTCTTGGCCCAATTGGAAGAAAGCATTCATTCAGGGTGATGCCTTGATTGATATTCAGGGACAGAGATTCGGTATTAAGCTGGCTTGGGGTACAGGTGGTGATAGTGGTCCTGCATTAGAAGGTGTAGCTGCTGCATTCCATGACCCTAGAGGTTATGATGTACTCCCATACAAACATAACTATACTAAGGAAGGTACTTATGTAGAAACTGCATATTTCATTCCTGCATATACTATTGTTACTGCTCCTGGGTATGTAGACCACAGAGGATGGACAGACCCAGAAAAGGGTAAGGAGTTCTACATGGCTAAGAGAGCTACCAAGATTGCAGACCCTAAAGGTTTAATGCTATACTCTGCTGAGTATTGTTTTACACCTGATGAAGCATTAGCTTTGGAAGGTGATAACCAATTCAATACTGTATTATTAACAGAACAGTTAGCTGCTATTAAGTTACATAAGATTACCCCACAAGAGCTTAAACCTAAATGGGGACAGCTAGAATATACATTTCAAAACAATGTACATTCTGAAGAAGCTAAGAATGGAGTAAGGTTTATACCTAGTGATAAAGGAAAGGTTTGTATTATTGAACATCCCATTAAGAGTGAGAATGGTTCAGACTTCAGAAACTTATATGTGGCTGGTATTGACGGTATTGATATGGGTATGAATGATACATCAGATAATACAAGAGACCCATCAGACTTCTGTGTAGTAGTAAAGAAAAGGTGCTTTGGTTTACAAGAACCAATGTATGTTTGTATCTACAAAGACAGACCTAATAATCTTGAAGAGGCTTATAGAACAACACTCAAGATTCTTGAGTACTATAACTGTAAGGCTTGTCTTGAATCTACTCGTATTAGTATTCTTACTTGGTTTAGAACTAAGAAGAAAGAGGAGAGATTCTTAATGAGAAGACCTAGAGCTACACAGTCCGATATACAGGCAGGTAGAAGTAGACAATTTGGTGCTCCTGCAACTGAAGCTGTTATTCAACATCAGTTAGACCTTATTGATTGCTATATCAATGATTACTGCCACAATATGTGGTTTGAACCAATGATTAATGAACTTATTACTTATTCCTATGAGAATAAAAGAAAGTTTGATATTGTAGCAGCGATGGGTATGGCTGAGTTAGGAGATGAAGAGTTAAGTGGTATTCCACCACAGGAGGCTGATAACGGAGGGAGAAAGTTGAGACTATTTGGTTACTGGACTGATGAATATGGAATTAAACACAAAGGGTTATTCCCGATAAACAGTCTATAGTACCTAAGTTTAATCTATTCCCAACACAATACTATGACGACACAGGACATCGAACAAGCAATCCGAGATTTAATTAAATCTCTATATTGTAAAGAATATCAGGGAGTCCTAAAGGTTTACGAAACCACTTACAAATTTCCAGGAGAAGAACCTGAGCACGTGGGATATAGAATGGACCTTGGACTCAATAAAGATGAAAAGCCACTGTCCATTGCGTGCGATGGTACAGCTGAAGAATTTATAAAGTTTATTGAGAAGGAATTAAAGGAGCGAAGTTTAGTTAGAACTAAATACTTCACTGCTATACAATTATATGATTACGAAGATGGGTGCAAACAAAAGAAGTGATGATTATTTGATAGAGAAGATTGACAAAGCTGTAAATGAGTTAGTCTTCAACAAATGGAAATTACAGAAGGCATACAACTATTATAACGGTAAGAGAGATGCCGAGCAATTTAGGTATCTTGAAGAAAACTTTGGAATAGGTAATCCTACTTCTATTGAGTTCACTCCTCTTATAAAGAAACACGTTGATGCTTTAATTGGAGAGTATTTAGATATTCCAATTCTTCCGAAAGTATCTTGTAAAGACAAGGAAACAATCTCTAAGATTACTAGGCAGAAGGAATTAGAGATAAGTCAGCAAGTATATACATTCTTACAAAAGCATCTAAATAACCAAATACTGTCCTTTATAGGTGGAGGTAATGTTAGTGATGCATCTGTTGAGGCTGATATTGAGAAACTGATTGAGGATATTAATAATAACTTTATTAGTGACTATGAAATAGCAGCTCAGAATGTTATTGAATATGTAATTCAGTCTAGAAATACTGACTTAGCTAATAACTAAAGGCGTTACTGTTAGACTTACTTGTTACTGGCTGTTCATTCTACAAGGTTAAACCGTCAGCAAGTGGTACTAATATTAGTATTGACGTTCTCAATCCATTAAATACATTTGTTGATAGAAATCCAGAGTCACCTTATGTAAAGGATAGTTACAGAGTTGTAATTAGGAAATGGATGACCAAGCAGCAGATACTAGTTGAATATGGTAAGGATTTGAGTGATGAAAGTAGAGCCGAGTTAGAGGATATGTACGAACACTACTCTGATAGTTCTTATATGTATATTAGAGCTATGGAGAATCAAGTTGGATGCAGACCTATTATGGAAGGCGAAGGAGCTGGATTAGATGCTGGTAAAGGTATTGTTCCAGGATTCCCAGCTGATACTTATGAGTCATTTAACTATAAACTATTGCCTGTTTATGAAATAGAATGGATTGACATTGACAAAGAAGGAGATGAATATATTCAGAATAGATATGAGGGAGTAAGAATAGGACAATCTATATACGTTCTTACTGGTAAATCAGAGAATGTTATTAGGACTAAGGATGCTCCAACTAAATGTGGATTATCTGTTAATGGTGTATATCTTGTTAATAGAGACAATGTTCCACAATCCTTAGTGCTACAATGTGCTCACCTGCAAGATAAGTATGACTTAATTACATATTTCAGGGATAATATTCTTGCTAATAGTGGTACAGATGGTGACTGGTTAGACTTATCAATGCTTCCTACTATATTAGGTGATGACCTTACTGAGAGAATACAAAAGTGGATAGCCTTTAAAAAAGACTGGAGTTGCTTTAGTAGATACAAGTCAGGAAGGTAGAGCATTTAATAACAATACCTCATTTGCTGGATTTACTGATACTATTAAGGTTCAAACTATACAGGCATTTGACCTAGCCTTACAAAGAGTAGAGGACCAAACATCATCTATTACTGGTGTATTTAGGGAAAGGTTAAATGGTATTCAACAGAAAGATGCAGTTAGTAATGTAGAAGCTGGAGCTAGAAACTCCTATACTATTACTAAACCTTTCTATCAGACTATGGATACGTTGTCAATAGATATACTTAGAGATTGTATTGACATGGCTAAGATAGTATGGAAGAAGGGATTAACTGGAACTCTAATTCTTGGTGATAAGTTGCAGAAGGTATTTACAGCATTACCAGAGCATTTTACCCATACTGATTATGATGTACATATTGTACCAAGTACTCAGATTATGAAGGAGATGCAAAACATACAACAAGTAATTATAGAGCTTATTAAGAGTGGTCAATTAGACCCCGATATGATTGTAGATGCTCTAACAGCTAGAAGTCTTACTGAACTTAAAGTAAAGGTTACTAAAGCCTTTTCTAAGAAGAAAAAGGAGATGAATGAGATGGGGCAATTACAACAGCAGCTTGAACAATTACAACAACAGAATCAGCAACTTCAACAACAACTTCAACAGGCTCAAGGTAAGATTGAAAGTCTTAATGAGGCTAAGTTGGAAATTGAAAGACAGAAGGTTCAAAACGAAGCTGATATTAACTGGTACAATGCTAGGACTCAAAGAGACAAGTCACAGAGTGATGCTGAGAATGATACTAAGAGAACAGATATTGAGTATGCTCAACTGTTTGATGGTAATCAAATGAATAACGAAGTTAAAAACGCATAAGAATGATAAATCTCAATCAAAATGAAAGACCAACCTCCCTGCAAGTAAGTAGACTATATCTACTGCCTGCAGGTGACTTTGAGTTACCTTATGGAAGTAATGCTGTTCTTGTTAAGAACATTACTGATGATAATGTAACTGTAGAGGTGCTATTAAAAGATTCGGAAGGTCAGTACGTATCTACTGTATTCTATCCAGGATGGAATCCTGAATTAGTTATAGGGATTAAAGCTGTACCTGAAAGTACATTACAAGTAGGTAACTAACATGGGAATTTATATTGGCATTGGTAACCATATTGGGAGGGCTAATTTAAAGGTTATCTCAGTTGTAGTTAGAATTATAGACAGAGGTACTGGATTACCCTTAGTAGGTGCTATAGTTATCTTTAAGGGTAAGGAGTATATAACTGATGCCAATGGACAAGTAATATTAAAGGGATTTGAGAATAGTAGTTATCCATTAATAGTTAAACGACAAGGACATGAGTCCTATATAGTGGATAAGTGGAAACTAGAAAATGGAGATATATATCTCACTGATGTTACTAGAAATATTCTTGCTGAAATTGGCGTTAATATACTTACAGAAGATGGAGGTCTAATCTTTAGAGATTTGGCAAACATTATATTAGAAGATGGTAAATTTATGGTTACAGAAAATGGTGATTTAATTTTATTTGAATAATGGCAGCAACTGACATTAAAATCTCTCAAATGACCCCTGCTACAACACTAGCTGGTGATGAGTTAATTCCTATTGTTCAGAATGGGGCTAATAAGTCAACTACTGTTAATAAGGTAATTGAAGGTTTAGCTACTGAACAATGGGTAACTGATGCAATAGCTGATGCAGGAGGTAAGGTTCTTGTTGTTACAGAACTACCAGCTAAGGGTAATCCCAATACCATTTACATGGTTCCTAATGAAAGTTCTAGGGCTAATGATGTATATGATGAGTATATATGGATGGTTACTACTGAGAAAACTGGTTGGGAGTTCTTAGGTAATAAACACGTAGAAGTAGACCTTACAGGTTACTACAACAAGACACAGGTAGATAAAGCTATTGAGGATTCTGAGGCAAGAAGCACAGCTGCTATTGCTCTAAAAGTTGATAAGGTAGACGGTAAGCAGTTATCTACTAACGACTACACAACAGCTGAGAAGCAAGAAGTGGCAAAGATAGCTAACAAGGTGGATAAGGTTGAAGGTAAACAATTATCTACAGAAGATTATACAACAGCTGAGAAAACTAAGCTGGGTGGGATAGCTGACAATGCTAACAACTATACACACCCCACCACAGCTGGTAACAAGCACATTCCAGCAGGAGGTACACCAGGACAAATTCTGGTAAACACTGGAGATGGCACAGCAGAGTGGCAAGACAATCAAGGTGGAGGAGGTGGAACTATTGATTACACAGGTCTAGAAGATATTTATTCTTATGGTGTAGAGTGGGATACTACTGTAGCTGACCCTGCATTAACTAGAATTGGTAATCCCCTACTTCACAAGTCACTACCTATACAATCACAATACAAGGGCTGTGTAGCTAACAATGGTGTGATTAACTACTATCTAGACCCAAATGATTGGAGTAAGAAGATTACAGGTGAGGATTCAGTACTTGATGGAACTGATGGTACAGTAAGAGTACACACACCTAAGTTCTATGGTAAATCTGGAACTAATGTACAAGACTCCAATAAAAAATGGGTGAGAATATCTACCATTAAGATGGATGATACTTGGATAGAGATTCCTGAAATGTTAATTGATGCTTATAGAAGTACAGTTGATACTACAACTTCTGCAACTCCAAAAGCAGTCTCTGTAGTTAATACTACTGCCCAATTCCGAGGCGGAGGTAATAGAACTGCTAATGATACGTACCTAGATACAGATGCATTCAGAAGTGATTTAGGTAAACCAAGAACTAACATCTCAAGAGCTAACATGAGAACTTATGCTACCAATGCTGGTTCTGAAATGCTATGCTATGAGTATTACAAGTGGATATTCTACTGGGCTTGGGTTATTGAGTATGCAACATTTAACTCTCAAGCTGCATATAATGCAGAACTAACTGCTGAAGGTTATCATCAAGGTGGTTTAGGAGATGGTGTTACTACATGGGATGGAACTAGCTGGAATAACTATAACGGTTATTATCCTTTAACTCCATGTGGATATTGCAATGAATTTGGTAACTTTACTGGTGTTAAGGATTTAGTAATTCCTGAGACTGTAGTAAGTGAAGCTACAACAGTAGCTACTAAGACATTTAAAGTTCCAAGATGGAGAGGATTTGATAATCCATTCGGAGACATCTGGACTAACTTAGATGGTATCATTCTTGAAAGAACGGCTGCTAACCAACCAAGTAGTGTATACACTACGACTGACACATCAGCATTTGGTGATGATAACACTGCCAAGGGCAAGATGACTGTTGCAGGAACAGAGGTAGCATCTGATGGTTACATAAAGGCATTTGACCTTGGAGAAAAGGGTGAGATAATCCCTTCTGCTGTAGGTGGTTCGAATACGACATATATGTGTGACTACCATTATTGCAATACATCGAGCACAGCATTAAGAACGCTCCTCGTTGGCGGCCGCGCTTTTCATGGTGGTGATGCTGGTCTTGGCTGCTTCCATTCTCATACTGGGGTCAGCATTGCTTATACTACGGTAGGCTTCAGGACACTAAATAAAGTAGTTTAATAATTATATAAGATAACAATACGAGATTAAGGGTGCTGTTTACCTATATTCTGTTGGTGCTGGACAAGAAAATTATTACAAAACACTCATCGTTAGCAGCAACGCTAATAATGGTAGTAATGCTAGTCTTAGCTACTTCAATTCTAATAATGGAGTCAGCAATGCTAATACTAATGTAGGCTTATTATATATTTCTTTAGGTAATTTGTTTTATTTTACAGTCTAAACAGCACCCTTGCCTCTTGGCAAAAGACAACGTAGTATTTAATAACAGGGTGTTAGTAGGTTAATTCTCGAAAGCTTCCACAATAAATATATAAGACTTGAGCGTATAGGCTATTTACATGAACAGGTATATGATATAGAGAATATTGAGAAAGCAGATGATAAAGCTAGAAAGCATAAATCAGTAAGATGGGGAATCCTCAAACATGATAAGAATAGAGAGGAAGAGAATAGAAGACTTTCGGAACAACTAAGAGATTTAGTTTATGAAACTTCTGAGTATAGTACATTTAAAATATATGAACCCAAAGAAAGGTTGATATTTAGATTACCATACTATCCAGATAGAATAACACATCATGCTATTATGAATGTAATGGAACCTATCTGGACTAAGATATTCATCAAGCAAACTTATTCTTGTATTAAGGATAGAGGTATTCATAATGTAGCATACGATTTAAAAGCAGCTTTGGTAAAGCATCCAAATGAAACACTCTATTGTTTAAAGATGGATGTAAAGAAGTTTTATCCTTCTATCGACCATGACATATTATGTGATATAATCAAACGTAAGATTAAGGATAAAAATTTATTAATCCTGCTAATCGGAATCATTTATTCAGCGGACGGCGTTCCTATTGGAAATTATCTTTCTCAATTCTTTGCAAACTTATACTTAGCTTACTTTGACCATTGGGTTAAGGAAGAATTAAAATGTAAATTCTACTTCAGGTATGCTGATGATATTGTAATTCTCAGCAGTGATAAGGACTTCTTGAGAAGAGTACTCATAGCAATAAAGATGTACTTAAAAGAGGTTCTAAATTTAAGGTTGAAATCAAATTACCAAATATTCCCAGTAGATGATAGAGGTGTAGACTTTGTAGGTTATAGGTTCTATCATACCCATGTATTATTAAGAAAGTCAATTAAGATTAGATTATTCAAGCTTATTAGAAGGTATCAATCAGGCAAGATTGATAAACAAGAATTAAGAAGGAGAATGCAATCATATTTTGGTTGGCTAAAGTTTTGTAATTCTAAGAATCTATTAAGGAAGATTCAAAGAGATACAGGTTTAAGATTCTCTAATTGGGATGGGAAGAAATCTAATATTTCAAGATTTTATAACAAGTACATTCATATTGTAGATATAGTTAGCTATAGTAAGTGTTTTAGAGTTAACTTTGTATACAATAATAAATCCTATTACTTTGAGAGTAAGAGTAGGAATCTATTCTACTCTCTAACCAGATATTCATTCCTAGTAAATTTTAAAATAAGACCTTATGTTAGAACCAAGAAGAATAGAAATGGATGTGCAGCCAGACTTAATAGAGAAATTAGGTAATGGTACATATTACTATAACTATGATATTAAATCAAAAGAGGTTAATGTTACAGACCCAGAAACAGAAGATGTAACACAAGAGACAAGGTGGACATATGTTCAGGTTCATCTACATGGTCAACCAGACCACAAAGAATGCATTAAAGCTATTATTAGACAGTATGTAGACCAAGATGAAGAGTTTGATTTAATTAACAGCTCCAATAGTATTGTTTTAGGTTTATCTGATAATCAAACTGATAGACAGAAATACCTAGATTATCTTACACTGGTAGGAGAAATCAAACTAAAGTAAGAGCTGACTTCAACGTATAATTATGGATTCAGTATTTAAAATATGTAAGAAGGGAGCTTGCGGTATTACGATTACTGGATTGGAAAGGGATAATGACGAGTACTTAAATGAAACTGGTGAAATTACAGTAAGTACTCGTAATTATGCCTACAGCCAAACTATTACTCTTAATGCTATAACAAGCATTAAATCTTCTGGAGACGAAGTAACACAGAAGTATGATATTGTGGAACACGTTATAGACTGCATTGATGAATCTGAATTAGAGATGCCTATTGATGGTCTATATGAAGTTACACATATTATACTACCTACAGATGTGTGGCTAAAGTATGTACTGGAACGAGACTCTACTGCTTTAACTGCATATAACTCTGTATATTACTATGATACACAGTCTGAATCATTCATGAAGTATGTTGATGAAGAATCTATTGCAGTAACAGTAGAGGAGATATTAGAGGTAAACGCCTTACCTCCAGCTACTATTACTGAGAAGACTACTACAATCATTAGAGGTGATAAGAATACATTCTGTGTTTGTCATATCAATGAATGTTTCTATAGACTGTGTAAGAACCTTCTAGGAGATTTACCAGGAAGATGTAAGAATAGAACTGACGATGTTAAGATGCTAATCTATAATAGAGATATTATATGGATGGCTATTAATGTTATCAAATATCTAATTGAGTTAGGTCAATATTACGAAGCTCAGAGAGTCTTAGAAGACATAACTCAATGCGGAGGAATATGCAAAGATGTTATGGTTGATAAAAATACTATAGGAGGAGGTGGTTGTGGATGCAATAACTAACCTAAAGTTGAAAGTAATCAAAGACTTTGACAAATTCCTCAAAAGGTTAAACAAGGGATATGTGGAGAACTATGATATGATTCTCCACCAAATATCCTTCATTCAGACTTGTCAATACTTTGATAAGATAGATGGAATATATGAATTCTTAATGAATAATTAACATGGCAATAGAAAGGGATACAAGACGTTATGCTGTATTCATGATTTGAATAATTATTTCAAGAAGAAAGACCTATTAGGTGGGTTAACTGAGTTAGAGCAAGAGCAACTAAGAAAGAATATAGGTATCATTGATTATACTGGAGAAGGACAATCCAAACCCTTAGAAGTCACCTATGCAGTACTCAATGACAATATAGGTAAGAAGAGCTTGGTAACAGGGGCAAGGTATGTTATTACAGACTTTCAAACTATATATTCTTCTAATGTTACTAATAGTTCTGGTCAGAAGGTTACGTGGGGCATTAACAGCTCCACTAACCCCTCACCTATTTGGAAACTGATTGTTACAGCTATTACTAATAATAGATTAGACCCAAGAGTTGTTATTGATGATGATAAAATGAAGGATTGGGTTATAGAATATGACCCGACTCAGGAACTCTCGAAGATGGTGTTACTACTAAGGGCAAAATAACATTTCTTAGAGACAATCATTACAACTCAGCACACTATGACTTTAAGAATATAAAGTTTAGAAGAACGGCTGAAGAATTAGATAATACTAATCTTAATCTTGGGGCGGCATATGGAGACTTTTATACATTCTCAGATTTAACTGGAGGAGTTATTACTGATAGTTCAGAATTACACAATACTAAGCACAATGAACTAAAGCAAGGATGTACTAACAATATATTCTTGGGAGATACATATGACAATGTATTGGAAGCTGACTGTAAGGGTAATACATTTCTTAGAGGTTGCCATGATACAACTTTAAGGTGGAACTCAGTTAATAATATGTTTAATGAGAATGTATGTTACATGGAAGGCTCATTATATAATAAAGTATTTCCTATCGGTGATACTAGTTTATCAATGACAATTACCAAAACCATTCATAAGGTTAATGAAGCAACTATTATATCCTTCTTAGACCCTATGACATATGCCTATCAAATTATACAAATCTAAAATATGGCAGAGTTTATACGTCTTGACGAACAAGAACAAGAGGCTCCCATTTTACCTGATTACCCACATTCTATCTCCAATATAAAGCTAGACACCAAGATAATAGATGGAGTTATAGAAAAAGAAGAAGTTGAAGGAATCTGTGCTGACTATGGTGTTATTACTATAGAGAAGATAGATGGGGTAAAAATAGAAGAGGAAGGAGTAGAACACATCTGTATCAAGGATGATTGTGATACTTCTAAATATTATGGGTGTGCTGGTGGGGACGATGGATTTCAGAAGGAGAATTTATTCTCAGAATTAACTGATGAATACCAAAGAACAATAGCCAGAATTAACTCGGTATAGCAGATGAATATGCTCTAAAGTGGGGAAACATCAAAGGTAACTTGTCTAATCAAAAAGATTTATATACCTTTGTAACTGATTCAATAGCCTTCGACATTAATAAGGTTATTGATGAGATTAATCTTAAACTCGCTCAATGGGCTTGCGAGATAGAAATTAGATTTAAAAACAAAGCTGACATATTCTCTCCTAACTTTGCTGGAACTCCAACTACTACATTACCCCTGATGACAGATAATTCTAATAGAATTGCATCTACTGAATGGTTAATGCTAAAATTGCAGCTGCATCTATTGATGATAACGTCAAGGCTATATCTCTAGACCCAGAGTATATGTGTTATGGAGACGAACCTACGGATGTAACCGTTACTTGGGAATATTATAAGGATGTTGTAGAACAGTCTATCAATGATGTTGTACTAAGTCCTGATGTAAGAGAGTATACTTTTACCAACAGGACTACATCTATGGTAATTACTCTAAAGTATAAGTACGAGGATATTAGTGCTACAAGAGTTGTTACATTTGACATTAAATATCCAAATTACTTTGGAACTTCTCCAGACTATACTAAGTTAGACAGAACTATTGATAATGTTTATACAGTAAATGCGGGAGCTAATGAATATATATACGTTATGATTCCTAACGGAGCTAATACAGTTCTAGGAGTTAGTAGCATTATAGGTGGTTTTAAATTACTTGGAACTCAAGAAATATTTAGCAACCTATATTATATATTTAAGAGTGCCCAACCTGGATTGGGAGAGACAACTGTAGAAATACTTGACCAGAGTGGATATAATCCAGAGAGTATTGATACAACAACTATACGAGAGCTATTAGCTGCAAAAGCTGACAAACATACTGTATATACTAAAGAGGAAGTAGACGATAAACTTGCAGCTATTGAGGGTGGTGATATTCAACTTAATAACTACTATACTAAGAAGGAAGTAGATGATAGGATTCCAGACGTTTCTAATAAAGCTGATAGGAGTGAGATACCTACCAAAGTTTCTCAGTTGGAGAATGATTCTGAATACTTATCAGAAGTTCCAGAAGAGTATGTTACTGATGAAGAGTTAGAGGCTAAAGGTTACTTAACCCAAGAATTAGAACCTCAGTTTGCTGCCAGTGCTGCTAAGAACATAAATCAGCAGGACATTGATAATTGGAATAACAAGGTTGATAAACAAGCTGGTATGGGTTTATCAGAGCAGAATTTTAGTATAGAGGAAAAGGCTAAATTAGCTGGACTGACTAACTACAATGATTCTGCTGTTAGGCAACTCATAACAAACTTAGGCTCAGAAGTTGAGAAGAAAGCTAATAAAACTGATATTCCAGATATTAGTGGTAAGGCTGATAAGACTGAAATACCTACTAGAGTTTCTCAATTAGAAAATGATAGTGGTTATTTAAATTCATTACCAGAGAATTTAGTTACTGAACAGGAATTAGAGGATAAAGGTTACTTAACAGAGTTTACAGAAACAGACCCTACTGTTCCTTCATGGGCTAAACAACCTACTAAACCTACATATACATTAGAAGAACTTGGTGCTGAATCTGCAGGCGCAGCTGCCGATGCTTTACTTAATGCTAAAGAATATACTGATGGAAGGCTTAACATAATCTTAGAAGGTGCTGACCCATCTTACAATACATTCAAGGAATTAAGTGATGCTATATTAGCTCAGAATACTACCATAGGAGGTATTAACACTGAGATAAGTAGTGTGAAGAATACTTTGAATAGTAAGGCAGACAAGTCAGAACTGTTCTCTAAGGATTATAATGACCTTATTAATACACCTGTTATCCCAAGTATTGAAGGTTTAGCTACTGAACTTGGGTTCAACAACAAATTGCTGCTATACCTGGAGTTGATTTAAGTGGTTATGCTTTAAAAACCGAGATTCCTAACTTGGACAATTATGTACAAAAGGAAGCAGGAAAGGTTCTAAGTTCTAATGATTTCACAGGAGAGTTAAAACTGAAGCTAGAGTCACTAAGTAACTACGACGACAGTGAGGTTAAAGGGCGCTTAGCTGACTTAGAGAATGCTGCAGATACTCATCTATGTGAGATTCCAAATAGTATGTATATTTCTGAAACTCCGTCTAGCTATTTTGAGACTTTTGAAGAAGCTTTGGAATTTGGAAAGAAATTAGCTGAATGTAGAATCATAGCATTAGAACATGAACAGAAAGACTTTCTAACATCCTATTCAAAATCTGGATATAATGCAAACGATACTAGCGGAACTAGACACATAGATGTAGTTGCCTATTTTCACTATAACATATCCACCGACCTTAAGGTAGAATTTAACCTTACGAATGGGGATACAACTCAAGAGTATACATACTCAAAGGAGTTTATACCAACGATTATTAATGACTTAGTAACTAATAAATCAGACGTGTCTTTATCAAGCAGCTCAAGGAAAAATACTAATGGATAAACTTACAGCATTAGAAAGAGATAGTTAATAATATTACTACTAATGCTTCTATAATACTTGAATAACATGGCAGATGCAATGGTAAACAATAAGCAGGTAAATTTCTGGAGGGGTGATATGACTCCTCCAACTATTTACCATATCTGGATTAAGGATAACAGTAAGATGCTGTTATATGATGGTGAGAAATGGGTTGTATTCCTTGATAATAAGGAAATTATTGACATATTAGACAAAATCCAGGAGATGTTGGATAATATGCAAGATAAGATTGACGAGATTGGAAACAAGACCGTTAATAGGAAGCCCATTAAAACCAATCCAGTTTTAGATGGTACTGACATACTTGTAAATGCAACTGGTAACTATGTGATTCCTACTGAAACGCTGGCACAAACAGCTTTAAGATTAGACAACTTACTAAGTACTAAAATAATTGAATAATGGTTATAGATAGTAAGTTCGCCTATATTAAAAGGAAGGAAGTATTTGAACCATTAATTGATACTATTCCTAAAGGATTAAATCCGATTGTGTTTATAGAAGATACAAGGGAAATGTGGACTTGTGGAACATATTTTAGTATTGGGTATCCTAGTATTGAAATATCAGAAGTTAGTGGTTCAGTAAAAGTACAGATTGGTAATTCATTCTTCCTAATGTCTACTGCTGGAGAGAGTATTAGTGTTAGAAAGGGTGATGGTAACAGAATTATTATTAGTAGTAATGCTCTTAATAGGGTAGACACTGAACCACCATTGGAGTGGGATGCAGCTAATAGAAAACTGTTACACAAGACTAGTGGTGTAGTTCCAGGTTCTTATGGTCAATCTACTAATCTAGGAAATGCAAGTATCTTTGTAGTTCCTAATATTATAGTAGATGCTACTGGACATATTACACTAGCAGAAAACCATAACATAGAAATCAGAGATTATGTAGAACAATTAGCCCCGTCTAATCTAATGGGAGAAAGAAATATATTACTATCTTACAATGAGGCTAGTAATAATATGGATACCTCTCAGGTAAGAAAGGCTAATGGTTTAACATTTAATGATGCTACACAGAAGATGACCATAGCTGGAGGTATGAACTCTAACGGACCAATTAATGTAAATCATGGAGACTTATCAGTATTAGATGGCTACATTATTGGTAATCTAAAGGGTGATGTGCAAGGTCAGGCTACTCCAAAGATTCACTTATCTTTAAAGCCTGAATATGGTGGTGCATCTACTAAGTTATATGGTCATGTAAAGCTTCAAGATATTTTAAATACTAGACCTGACCCTTCTAGTGATAATGAGAACATTAATGATACCAATATAGTTGCCGCTATCGCTGCTTCTCCTTTAATGGTTTGGAATGCAATTCAAACAGCTAAGGATTATGCAGACAGTATTCTTGGCTCAAATAATGCGATGCTGTATAAAGGTGCAGTTGAGGCAGGAACAACAAGTCCAGGTACATTTACCCCTTCAGCTGATGTTGGTAATACTTATGTAGTAACATTTGGAACAGGTACATATACTGATAGTGTTGGTTACATTAATGGAGAGCCAGTAGAAATTGGAGATTTACTAATATGTAAAGAAAGTACTCCAGCTGCTACTTCCTCTACTTGGTCACAAGTAAAGAACAAGTGGACATTTGTACAAACTAATACTACAGGTGTAGTAAGTGGGCCTTCAAGGTCAGTAGTCGGACAAGTGGCTGTATTTGATAGTACTACTGGTAAATTAATTACTGGTTTAACCAATGGTAATGTAGGACAAGTACTTACTATTAATAATAGTGGTACTCCATCATGGATTACTCCAGTATCTCAAACATGGCGTGCTATTAATTATCAGAACTCTGGACAGGCAGCATCCCAAATCCTTAGTAACTCTACAGATTCTGGAGATTTGACTTTTGGTGCAGCAGGTAACATGAGATTGAGTTGGGATAATGCAACCAATACATTAACCTTCACTTCAATATCTGACAATAGTTGGCGTGATGTATTAGCTTATACACCTAGTTCCTATTACCTCAAAGTATTGGGGAGAATGCTGACTTAATATTCTCAAGTGATTTCTTGTGGATAGAAGGAGAATTAGTAACTGGATGGGCATCTGTAGACTCAAGTGGAAATATAACATATTCAAGATAATTCAGGAGGACTTAGTTCCTCCTTTTTATTAACTTTGTGATTACACAATATGCTAATTAAAACAAAATACATTGACTGTGCTAGTAAGAGTGTGTTTAATACATGGAAGTTACCTACAAGTGCAGCAGATACCAGTGGAGATATATACTGGTCAGCCATTGTCTATATACAAGACACTGGTGAAGTGTGGACTCATGGTAAACTATATGGAGGATTCTTCTCAAATGCAGACAGTAACAAAGTTAGTTTAACCATAGGAGGAACAACAAAGATATTAGCATTAGATGGACACGTTCAATCTTATACTACTTTAACGGGTAGTGGAACAACAGCTGACCAAGCTATCTTATCTACTGGTGTAGCTAATAAGTGGACTTTAAAGACTTTAGGTAAGAATGCATTTAGTAATGTAGATTACCTACCTGCTGATGCAACTGCCGTAGCTGCTGAGAAAGTAGTTAATGCTATGAGATTCCAATATAATGGAAAGGATATGCATTCATTTGATGGTTCAGTTGCCAGACTATTGAATATTATTCAAGGTGATAATGTATTCATTACTGGAGATAGTCAAGGCAATGTTACTATTGCTGCTGACCCAGGAAGCGATACAGTAAACACAGCTGGGGCTACTAACCTTATTGATAAGAAGTTATTTCTTATTGGTGCAGAATCTCAGACTACATCACCACAGACTTATAGTAATCAGTATGTATATATTGGAACTGATAACTGCTTATATAGTTTAGGTAAGAAAGTACTGACTGAACATCAAGCCATCTATAATTTAGATTTACAGACTCAAGTTGGAGATGCTGTTACTAAAGTAACTACATTTGACCCTAATGCAGCTAATAATTCATTTACTCTAGTTCAAGGTACTAACGTAACATTAATTCCTGATGCAACTAATAAAAAAGTAACTATTAGTAGTAAGGATACAACTTATGATTTCTATAATTTAATCTTTAAACAAGGAGACACTGTTGTAGATACTTATAAGCCAACTACTTCTCCTAATAAATCATTCAAAGCTGGAACCAATGTTACATTTACCAAGAGTGGTGATGAAATAACAGTAACTACTCAAGATACTAGAAATACAGCTGGGGCTACTGAAAAATTAGCTACTAAACTATTCTTAACAGGTTCATTAACTCAGACTGATAATCCGCAGACCTATACTAATTCTAAAGTATATATAGGTGCGGACAATAAGCTGTACAGTGATGGTAAGGTAGTTTCTACTGGAGACCATACTCATAATTATGCAGGAGCTACAACACCTGGAGGTCCCGCATTAAAAGTAGACTTAAATCCATCTGGATTGTTAGATGCTACTTATGGGAGTTATGGTGGAATACTCCAAGACTCAAATAATGGTCCTGCAACAGGTTCTTGGTCTAATAGAATTAAAATACTACATAATAATTCATCTGGTTATTACACTGAACTAGCACAAGCTATGACAGGTACAGCTGGGTTATGGCATAGAAGAAATGTTGCTGGAGTAGTAAGTGATTGGACTCCAGTAATTGATAAAGCTAACTTCCGTACATATCTAGATGATACTTATGTAATTAGGGGTAATGACCCTAATGTTCTTACTAACTATGTGAGATATTCAATAGCATCTGGTCTGACTATGAATTGGGAGGCAGGTAATGCAACTCCAACTCATATATGGGGTGCTAAGAACAGTGATAGTTCTAAAGCATATGTATTTAATGGGGATAACATTAGAGCATTTGCTAATGCAGTGAATAGGGCTGGTGATACAATGACTGGTACTCTAAAAGTAACTGAAATTCAGACTACAGGGGGTAATGGTCTTACAATGTATTCTGGCACTGATTGGACATATTTAGGACAGCAGGCTGGAACTACTTACATCAGAAGTGGTGCTACTGATGTATATCACAGAAAAAACGGGACGGACTATAAAATATGGGATGCTAATAATGATGGTTCTGGTAGTGGGCTTGATGCAGACTTACTAGATGGAGTACAACTTATACAAAAAGGAGGTAATAACGGAGTACTTAGGTCGTGGGCTAGAGGTTCTTATACTACGGTTAATCAATATTTTGGAAATGGGGTTGTTGTGGTAATAGACCCTAAACCTACTGATAGTAACGAACTGTGGGCTAACACAGCTATATTTAGTATAGGTGATGCCGCCACTAGGAACTGGCAAGTAGCGTATGGTTATGGCACAGATACAATAAAAGCTAGAAGAATATCTGATGGACCAACCTATAATGCTTGGAAAACATTTGCTTTTTTGGACTCTAATGTTGCCTCAGCTACTCGTGCGGATTACCCAACTGGATTTACTAGTAAACTATCTTCTGCAACTTGGGGTAATCAAGATGGAACCTTTGTCACTGGATGGGGTGGTCCTAGTAGTGCTGATATTCAGTTTAGAAATAATGGGGGTAAATTAAATGTTATTATTGATGGAACATTTTACCAGGATGAAGGTAGATACAAGGTTCTTGATACTAATAACTATTCATCCACACTTGATGCAAGGTATTTACTGAAAGGTAGTAGTGTAACAGCTGGAAATAACTCTAGCTGGCTTTCGTTCTCAAATGATGCGGGTGGTATAGGTGGTACTATGGGCACTAATGACCAATGGAGAATCTATGGTAGGTCTACTGCCTCAAACGCAGGCTACTTGGAAATAGCTACAGGAGATGATGCAGCAGAGCCTATATATGTTAGACAATATTCAGGCGTGTTTGCCACATTATCTAGAACCTTAACCCTTCTTGATGCTAGTGGTAATACTACTATGCCTGGTACAGCTACCGCTGGAAACTTTAGTACAGCTGGTAGATATATTACCTCATATGCATCAGGCACATGGATTAATTCAGTAACTAATGCAGCTCTTACTGTGAACATGGGTAGCACCTACGGAGGTATTTGGTGTGCCCCAGTAAAAGGAGGACGAGTTGCAATGTCTGTATATCCGTCATCTAATAATAACATATACTTGGGATATGCTTCAACTGCCCAAATAACAGCTGGGACTAATTCCTTTACAAAGCAAACTTATTGGAACGCTGATGATGGTATATGGAGAGCAGGCGGCTATGCTAAGGATGGTTCAAGTGATACTTATGTTCTGTTAGGGGGTGGAGGTCATGCCACATTGTCAGGCTTAGGTGGAAGCCATACTCACACTATATTTAGGAACAACCTAATGATTAAGGGTACTAATGGTATTTCTGACACAGCATCTATACATCTAGCTCTTGGAGATTCAGATACAGGTTTTAAATGGATTTCTGACGGTGTTGCTCAGATATATGCTAATAATACTGCTATAGGTCAATGGAACTCAACCTGCATGAATTGGTATAAAACCCCGCAAGTAAATGGTGTAGCTGTATCACTGACTGGTCATACACATAATTATATTACCAGTAGTGGATTAAGGACTGCCACAGCAAATGGAAATACTAGAGGTGAGTCTGGAGTACGTTTATATGCAGCTTATAATAACGGATACCCTACTACTTATGGTACAGTACTTCACCTACATGAAGGTAGAGGTGCTGCTGAACTTTTACTCGGATGGTCAGGAACAGATGGAGCACACGCTAACAATTACGTTAGAAGCAAAAGAGATAATGACTCAGGAGCGTGGTCAGGTTGGGCTACCATTTATACTACAGCTAATCTAGATATAAATAACCTTACAGCCAAATACCTTGTTAATGTAGCAGGTATTAGTAACCTAGACTCTCCAGATTGGTACAGTAATGGAGATGGTTATGGTATTAGTATGAACTTATATAATGGTTCTGCTTCAAATCAACCTAGTGGTGGAGACAATGCTAACAGTGTTCTTAACATATGTAACACTAAACATGGGACTAGTGGAGTATACGGATGGCAGATAGCATTTGAGAATCACAATATATTGGTTAGAAAATGGAGTGCAGGGAGTAAGACTGGCTGGTATACGTTGTGCATTCTGGAAACAGTAATATAAGTGATGCTCTTCTTAAATCTGGAGGTACTATGACAGGTGCACTTAACTTTGCAAACAACACCTGGAATAAGGTTGGAGATGATGTATATATAGGAGACCATAACATCGCTAACTATTTATGTATTAAAGCTAACTCTGGTACTACGGCTGGTATTAACTTCTTTAATAGTAGTGACGGTGATATAGGTAAATTAACTTCAGCTAATGGCACTCTGCAATGGAAGGGAACTAATGTATCTCTAAACGGACATACACATGATTTTATTAATTCTAAAGGCAATCTCAACGCTCAAACTGGAAGAACCCAAAATCTAGGTAATGTATATTCCTATAACACTGTGTCAGGTAACACAGGTGGTCCTACTACATATACGTCTATTATAGGTTTTGGTAGAGGTGCTGCTGGTACTGTAGAGATTGCTGGAGGTTGGACTTCAAGTATGGGACTATGGTATAGAGCATTAAGAGATGTTACAGATAATTGGTTTGGCTGGGTTAAAGTGTGGGATACGAAGAATTTCAACCCTGGGGATTATGCACAACTAAGTCGATTAAAGAAAGCAAGAGTACCTGGAGAAGTTATAGACTTCTATGTATATAGAGTGGGAAGCTACTATGCTACTAATACAGATTATACTACATTTAAGAATCAATTGTTTGATTCGAGTGGTAGGGGCAAGTCAAGTGTAACCTATTATGCGACTTATAGTAACCAGTATACAGTAGACCTATCCGACTTCGTATTGTGCTCTGGTAACATGAGTGGATACAGTAATGGTGCATATATGGCTGGTGCTGGTGAACTGGAGACGAATAGAGTAGGTCAATCAGCTGGTGCTAATAGTAAAACCATTAGTGGTCTTGAAATGCCTAAACACGCCCACTGGTTTGGACACTATAGGTCAGATAATGCTAATGACCGTGACGTATTTGGTCCAGATGGTCAACAGAACTGGTCCACAAACGGTACAAGCTCGGCTGGACAAGGAGGTAACTGGAGAACTGGTTATTCTGGTAGTGGTCAATCTAAAGACTGGAGACCTAAAACAGTATTTGTGTTTAAAATGATATACGCTCCTAAAACATGGTAAGTTATAAATATTTAAGACAATTTGTTTTGAATATTAGTAAATTATGACTAACTTAGCACTCGAAAACTTAAGAAGAGATTTTAGACTAAAACTAATTTTAAATAATTTTAATTATGGAGTTACTTAACAAAAGAGTAATGTACACTGTAAAGAATCAAGATGCTAACCTGAAGCTTGAGGGTGATGCACAGATTATGGGAGATAACATGATTACTACTTTCTCAGGGTCATTCTTCACACTAGAGGATGTTTTCACTGGAGGATTTAGTTACTCTGAAGAGGGGGAGGGATTAATTAACAAGAGTGTTAATAGCTATCCTGCAAATTTGGAAGACAAGGGCATGAACCTATTAGATGCAACAGTAGAAGCTTTAAAACAACAATTAACAGTTTAATTTTATGACACTAAATGAAATGATGATTAAGCACAACTTTATCACTAAAGTACTGCTTAGAGACGGAGACAAGGAACTTAGCAAAGACTTAAAGGTAAAGTTAATGGGTATGAGAATTGAGTTAGGTAAAATAAGAAAGCAACTTGAAGAGGACTTACAAGAAGCTGTCAAAGAACTAACTCCAAAGGGTTATCAAGAACTGATAATGAAAGAAGACAAGACAGAAGAAGATAAAGCTCAAGTTGAGGCTTGGAATAAGCAAATCAATGAGGAGTATAATGCTTACGTTGATAAGAGAGGAAAAGAGGAAGTACAAATTGATACCACATTGAGTGAAGATGAATTTGCTCAGATTATTGAGGTAAATGCAGGCAACGATGTTGAAATTAATGGAACTAAATTGAATGCAGCTGATTTCTTAGAAGTACTTTATAGCTTATTCGTAGCGTAATATAATAAACGAGGGCTGTGTGAATAACATAGCCCTTTATTTTTATCAGCATGAATGAATATATTGAGGTAATTGGTCAACTCAAACCCAAAAACAATGCTAACTTCGCATTAGCAGATGTTAATGACTTACGTGGTGGTTACATCCAAGTTACCAATATGAGTGATATGGAAGCCTTCCTTAGTACCAATAAACTAAAAGAAGGTATGCTGTGTTACGTTAAAAACTCCCCCGATGACAATCATATGTACCAATTCTATAGTGGAGTATGGAATGTATGGAAAGTGCAAGGAGGTGGAGGAAGTGGTGGGGGAGGAATGTCCATAGTGGTTGTAGAAACCTTAGAGGAACTATTAGACCGTGATGATTTAAGAGTCAAAGGACAAATTGTATTCGTTGATGAGATTAACGAGATACGATATTTTAATGGCTTTGTATGGGAATCCTTCTCTAAAATTTATATACAGGATACACCACCTGAAGATAAAGGAGGTATTTGGATAGATACTTCTGAGAATAAAGAGCACATGACAAGTAGTACTGTCATTCAAGACCTATTAAAGGTTATATCTGTACTACAAGACAAAGTAAGGAAGTTAGAGTTTGCATTTAACTGCCAGATAGATTCGGGTGATTTTACTAACAATCAGAGATATGCTTATGATGGTATGCCTAATGAAGAACCTGATTATGGTACTTCAGAAGAGGAGGATAATGCTACTCAAGAAGCTAATAAGGATATAGTTCTTGCTGATTCACCTGAGCCAACTGAGTATGAAGAGTATTTACCTAATGCTAAGCATATATGTATTAAAAGTGGTACGTATGCAGAAATGCAGGCTAATAAAGGTGATTTTCTACCTAAAGAATTGTTATGGTGTTATGATACTCAGACATTATGGATTAAAGACCCTAAGACTTATAAATTAATTAAAATAGGTAGCACAGGTGGTGGAGAAGACCCAGGACCTGGACCAGACCCAGAAACAATGGATGGAATATTAACCGAAGTCATTGGAAGTGGTAGTGGAGCTAAAACCAAGATTATTGGTATTGAGTTCGCTGACATGACGAATAAAGAGAATACATTCCTTATTCAGGTTAAGGATGGTAAATTAGATATACATGATTATAGATTAGATAAGAATACTTTAGCTGGTAATGCTCAGACTCAAGGTACTGGAATTTACTACACTACTCCATATTTCCCTATCATCCCAGAAGAGGTAGGTTCTAAAGACTCTCCAAAGATTTATGTTAATATGGTGTACTGCGGAGGAACATCAGAGGATAAGGACTTACATCCAGTAATCTCA
>ENA-OQAZ01000372-OQAZ01000372.1-human-gut-metagenome-genome-assembly--contig:-NODE-372-length-25618-cov-4.321878_pt1 | contig 25618 bp, 31 predicted proteins | sample MGYA00242737_ERZ504531 | MGnify/ENA primary metagenome ERZ504531 (study PRJEB26092, sample SAMD00036244) | human gut metagenome | host: Homo sapiens | study: EMG produced TPA metagenomics assembly of... | reverse complement strand
GTCTGTCATTCCAGCTGGTTCGAATTCCAGTAGGCCCTAGTCCTTTTTTATGGGGTATTAGCTCAGTCGGTTAGAGCACTTGACTTTTAATCAAGTTGTCCGGGGTTCGAATCCCGATGCCTCATTAGCGGAAAGCATTTGCTTTCCGTTATTTTTTTATCATCAGACAGGATGAAAACATAATTGAATATGCGGATATGGCGGAATTGGCAGACGCGCTGGTTTTAGGTACCAGTGGGCAACCGTGCAGGTTCAAGTCCTGTTATCCGCATCATAGCGCTCCGGGAAATTAGCGCATCGCTATAGCTGAGAGACTTTCTGTAAATTTGATTTTATAGAAGGTCTTTTGTATTTTCAGAATAATGCTCATAATAAAATGCCACAGATCATTACTGATGCATCTGTGGCATTTTGATGTGGAAATTTTATGAATGACTTTACAATTTTTCCCCTTCATTCACTTCCTCAATAAATACCTTTCCTTCCGCATGCTGTTCCACAAAATGAAACCGTAGTACAGCCTGGGGCCAGTTGAGGGTGATGATGGCTTTTTTGTCTCGGGTCTTTCCGGCGGCCTGGATCTGGTCTACAAGGTCGGACAGGATCTCGCGGGTGAGATAACCGCCTCTCCAGTGAAACGTGAATTCACGGCCCTTTTTGGCAGCCTGGAGGGCACGTTTGTATACGTCCTCCGGCTTTGTGAAGGACAGCTTTTTCTCGCGGTAGTAGAAGTGATTTCCGTCCGGGCAGGGAGGGGCCGGAGCAATCAGAGGCTCGTGGTCCCGGAAGATATTTTTGTCATCCAGGTTGAAATAATCATAGCGGATGCTGACGGAACCATCTTCGCTTTTGCCCAGAGTATTGTCGAAGGTGGCATCCAGGTGATAGTACTGTCCGTTGATCCGGACAATGTTCCAGGTATGACGGTATTTGATCCCTTTTTCCGGATTGTTCCCACAGATGGCGATAATACACCATACACCAAGGGCATCACAGAGAACCTTTACGGATTTGGCGATTCCCTCGCAGACACCGACACCATGGCCCAGAGGCCCGATGATCTCGTGGGAATATGGCTTTTTCAGCTTGTCGTAGCGGATATTTTCGCAGATGAAGTCATGGACATATTTTTCCTTATCCCACTCGGAAAACTTCATAGCGGGGCGCACAAGCTTGTCTACGCGGGCGCCATGGCTTTCTGGTGCTCCCGGATTTTATTTTTGTCGAAGATGTATTCAGGAATCAGTATCAGATTTGGCGAGTCCTTGTAATAACGGTATTTAAACCCCACAGCCCAGAAAATCTCCGGGTGATCAAGACGAAGCTGGAAAAATACATCATAGAGCCAGTTTCCATCGGTGGTTGGTACCTGCGGGATCAGGAACTCATCAGAAAGCTCCATAAGCCCATGAAGCATTGCACGGTACACGTTTTGTTTATCTTTCGGCATTCTGCTGTAGTAATATTCTTCAGTCTGTTTCATATATAAAAATACGGAGACTCCTTTCCGGAAAAATAGATTTCAATCAAAGATTATAGCATAAAAAAACATGCAGGACTATCGGAAAAGATATACCCTGCATGTTTTTTGTATTGCTATAGATCGAAAATAACTGTGAGCCTGGATCAGCCGTTATACAGCTGATAATACCGGCCTTCTGTGCAAGCAGCTCCTCGTGGGAACCACGCTCGATGATGTGTCCCTGCTCCAGGACCATGATGCAGTCACTGTTGCGTACTGTGGAAAGTCTGTGGGCGATCACAAAGGTCGTCCTGCCTTCCATCAGCTTATCCATACCATCCTGTACAAGCTTTTCGGTACGGGTATCAATGGAGCTGGTGGCCTCGTCCAGGATCAGGACGGGCGGGTCTGCAACGGCTGCACGGGCAATGGAGAGAAGCTGTCGCTGGCCCTGACTTAAGTTTGCACCGTTTCCGCGGAGAAGGGTATTATAACCCTGCGGAAGCCTGCGGATGAAACCGTCGGCGTTGGCAAGCTTTGCTGCTGCGATAACCTCCTCATCTGTGGCATCCAGCTTTCCGTAGCGGATATTTTCCATAACGGTTGCTGTGAACAGGTTGGTATCCTGAAGAACGATGCCCATGGAGCGTCTGAGATCATCTTTTTTGATCTTGGTGATGTTGATGCCGTCATAACGGATCTTACCCTTCTGAATGTCGTAAAAACGGTTCAGAAGATTGGTAATGGTGGTTTTTCCGGCGCCGGTGGAGCCTACAAAAGCGATCTTCTGGCCTGGCTGTGCATACATGTTGATGTCATGGAGAACGATCTTGTTGGAATTATAACCAAAGTCTACATCCTCCAGGACCATATCACCCTTCAGCTCGATATAATCAGTGGTACCCTCAGCTTTGTGGAAATGCTTCCATGCCCAGCGGCCGGTACGTTTGTCGGATTCGGTAAGAACACCGTTTTCCTCTTTTGCATTGACGAGAGTAACGTAGCCTTCATCCACTTCCGGTTTTTCATCCAGAAGATCAAAGATACGTTTTGCACCTGCAAGAGCCATAACAATACTGTTGAACTGCTGGCTGACCTGGTTGATAGGCATGTTGAAGCTCTTATTGAAGGTCAGGAAGCTGGCAAGCCCGCCAAGTGTGAAGCTGCCGATGCCGTTGATAGCAAGGATACCGCCCGCCATGGCGCAGATCACATAGCTGACATTTCCAAGCTGTGCGACCACAGGCATCAGGATGTTGGCAAAACGGTTTGCATTGTCTGCGCTGGTGAAAAGCTGGTCGTTCAGTTCATCGAATTTCCGGATGCTTTCGTCCTCATGGCAGAAGACCTTGACAACCTTCTGACCCTCCATCATCTCTTCGATATAACCATTGACAATACCAAGGTTGGTCTGCTGCTCCAGGAAATATTTTCCGCTTAAGCCCGCAAGCTTCCGGCTGGCAGTCATCATAATGGCAACCATAAGCAAGGTAACTACAGTAAGCGGAACATTCAGGATCAGCATACTTACAAGAACACTGACGATGGTGATCACACTGGAAAGCAGCTGCGGAAAGCTCTGGCTGATCATCTGGCGCAGGGTATCAATGTCGTTGGTGTAGATGGACATGATATCGCCGTGTGCGTGAGTGTCAAAATATTTGATGGGAAGCGTTTCCATCGTTGCAAACATATCGTTTCGGAGGTTACGTAAGGTTCCCTGGGAAACATTGATCATGATACGGTTATAAGTATAGGTGGCAATAACACCAATGGCGTAAAAGCATGCCACACGTGCGATGGCTGCAGCCAGAGGCCCGAAATCCGGTGTATCTGCTGAGAGAAGCGGTGTGATATACTGGTCGATCAGGGTTTTCATGAACATGGTTCCCTGTACATTGGCAAGAACACTGACAAAAATGCAGATCACCACGATCACGATATGGATACTGTAGTTTTTAAAGATATAACGGGCAAGGCGTCCCAGAAGCTTTCCCGGCTGCTCCGGTGTTCCCATACCCCTTGGGCCAGGACCGCCCGGGCCTTTCATGTTCTGTTTTTTCAAGCCGGCTCACCTCCCTCGTCAAAATCACCGGCGCCGCCGGTTTGTGAATGAAATACTTCCTGATAAATGGCGTTGGTCTTAAGAAGCTCCTCGTGGGTACCAAAACCGTTGATCTCACCGTTATCCATAACGATGATCCGGTCCGCGTTCTGGATGCTGGAAACACGCTGTGCGATGATCAGCTTGGTGGTATCCGGGATCTCCTCAGCAAAAGCGCGGCGGATCCTTGCATCTGTGGCAGTATCTACTGCACTGGTGGAGTCATCCAGGATCAGTATCTTCGGCTTCTTCAGAAGAGCGCGGGCAATACAGAGACGCTGCTTCTGGCCTCCGGAAACATTGGAGCCGCCCTGTTCAATGAAGGTATTGTATTTGTCTGGCATTTTTTCGATGAAATCATCGGCACAGGCAAGCTGGCATGCGCGGCGGCATTCCTCCTCAGTGGCATTTTTGTCACCCCATCGGAGGTTTTCCAGAATGGTTCCTGAGAAGAGTACATTCTTCTGAAGAACAACGGAAACCTGATTTCTGAGAGATTCCAGATGGTATTTACGGACATCGATGCCTCCTACGGAAACAGAACCATCCGTTACGTCATAAAGACGGCTGATCAGGTTGACAAGGCTGGATTTTGCACTTCCGGTACCGCCGATGATCCCTATGGTCTCGCCGGAGCGGATCGAGAGATTGATATCCTTCAGAACGGGTTCCTGACTGTCTTTCTTATAGCTGAAATTTACATGATCGAAGACGATACTTCCGTCTGGGACATCTGTTACCGGATCCTCCGGATCTGTGATGTCAGCAGTATCATTGATGACTTCCGTAACACGCTCTGCGCTGGCAATACTCATTGTCACCATAACAAAAACCATGGAAAGCATCATAAGGCTCATGAGAATGTTCATGCAGTAGGTGAGAAGGCTCATAAGCTCACCGGTAGTAAGGGAGCTGCCTACGATCATTTTGGCGCCGAGCCAGCTGATCCCCAGGATACAGGCATAAACGGTAAACTGCATCAGGGGCATGTTCATGACAACGATCTTCTCAGCACTTAAGAACATTTCGTATACTTTGTTGCAGGCTTTCTGGAATTTGCTGATCTCGTAGTCTTCGCGGACATAGGCCTTGACAACGCGTACAGCGCCGATGTTTTCCTGGACACTTGCGTTCAGGTCGTCGTATTTACGGAATACGGCCTGGAAGTATACAGTGGCCTTCTGCATGATAAAGATCAGACAGCCTCCCAGGAAGATAACAGCGACAAGGTAGATGCTTGCAAGCTTTGCGTTGATAAGAAATGCCATGACCATGGCACAGATCAGACTGGCCGGTGCACGGGTACACATACGAAGGATCATCTGATAGGCGTTCTGCAGGTTGGTCACATCTGTGGTAAGACGGGTGATCAGCCGGCAGTGCTGTATTTGTCGATGTTGGAAAAAGAAAAGGTCTGGATGTTGGTGTACATGGCTTTTCGGAGGTTTCTGGCAAAGCCTGTGGAGGCCAGTGCTCCGTATTTTCCTCCCATGACGCCGGACCAGAGTCCGCACAGGGCAAGAGCTACCATAACTGCACCCATCCGATAGATATGGCCGATATTTCCGGCTTCCACACCCTTATCAATGATGGAAGCCATGGCCAGGGGGATCAGAGTCTCAAAGAGAACTTCCAGGATCATGAAAAAAGGCGTGAGAAACGATGCCTTTTTAAACTCCCTGACCTGGGCCAGAAGGGTTTTGAGCATAAAAAATCTCCTTTCTTTACTGTTCAAAAGACAGCACTACTGGAAAGGATTCCGGGCTGCTATAGAACAGATATATTGTTCAGCTACTATTATCGGGGAAATTATTTTTAATGTCAAGATAAACATGTACGAAATGCTTGACACAACATCCTTTAAGCGGTATATTAAAAGTTAATATTCGCCTGTAAAACAGGGAAGGAATGGGATTCAGATCCTTCAGAGGGTCTATATAGAGTTAAATTTTTGCAGGGAGGATTTTGTATGGAGATCAGACAGTCAGCAGAGGATTATCTTGAATCAATTCTGGTTTTATCCAAAAAAGGCGGAGGAGTCCGTTCTATTGATATTGCGACCAGACTTGGTGTTTCCAAGCCAAGCGTCAGTCACGCAATGAAGCTTCTTCGTGAAGACGGTTATATTGCTATGGACCGTTACGGTACCGTGACACTTCTGGAGAAGGGGGCAGAGATCGCCAATCAGATTTATGAGCGTCACATTGTTCTTGCCAGGATGCTGGAGGGACTTGGGTTCCGGCCGAGATTGCAATGGAGGATGCCTGCAAGATGGAGCATGACATCAGCCAGGAGAGCTTTGATAAGATCAAGGCACATTATAATAACTTCATTAAGAAGGAAGAAGCAGCAGAATAAGAAACATGCATGCAGACAGGCAGCCGGAAGGTAAAATACCAAACCGGCTGCCTGTTTTTTATTTATTTTCTTTTTCCGGCAGCTGTGCCAGGATGATGGCTGCAAACATGATGACACATCCAAGGAGCTCTTTTATGGAAAGCTTCTGATCCAGGAGCACCCAGCCTGCAAGCACGGAGATGCAGGATTCAAGAGAAAGGATCAGAGAAGCAACTGTGGGATTCACATTTTTCTGGCCTACGACCTGCAGGGTGTAGGCAACACCGCAGGACATCACACCGGCATACAGGATCGGCAGCCATGCAGTGAGAATGGAAGAAATCTGCGGATGTTCCAGAATAAGTGCCGGGATCATGGACAGGATTCCGCAGACCAGAAACTGGATACAGGAAAGCTTTACACCGTCTGCCTTCGGAGAAAAATAGTCAATGATCAGAATGTGCAGGGAAAAGAGAAAAGCACATACCAGCATAAGAATATCTCCGAGGCCAATGGAAAATCCGTCTGTGATGCAGAGAAGATAAAGTCCGACCAGTGCCATGACAACGGCTGCCCATATAAAGGGACTGCATTTCTTTTTCAGGAAAATTCCGATGATCGGGACGATGACAATGTAGCAGGCGGTGATGAAGCCGGCTTTTCCTACAGTTGTGTACTGGATACCAAACTGCTGGAAGCTGCTCGCAGCAAAAAGAGCGGATCCGCAGGCAATGCCGCCCAGCCACAGGTCACGGCTGTTATATGGAGTGTCGGATACGGCTTTTTCTGAAAGTGTTGATGAGGATTCCGGTATTGCGGAATCTGTGGCAGCAGAGGATTTATTTCCGGAACGGTTCAGGATAAAGAGCACCGGAACCAGGACAGCGGCGCCGATCAGGGAACGGACGCCGTTGAAGGTGAAGGGGCCAACATATTCCATGCCTACACTCTGGGCAACGAAGGCGATTCCCCAGATCGTTGCGGCCAGAAGCAGGCAGAGAGAATTTTTCAGAGGCATTTTCTGTGAGTTCATAATAAAAAACCTTTCGTTTATTAGATATTATGTGATCAAATCTATTATAAGATCAAAGCAGTATATAACAAAAGACCCCGGGGAACTTATATAGCTTCCCGGGGCATTTTTATGATCTGTCGGAGCAATATCCGGCAAGATCAGTTCTGATTCTGGTTATTCTTAATTTCTGCAAGCTTCATGGCACGAACCTTCAGCGGCAGACCGAACAGAGTGATGAATCCGTCTGCATCATGGTGATCATACATATCACCGGTTGTGAAGGAAGCGAGAGACTCATTGTAAAGGCTGTACGGAGAGGTTGTACCATTCTTGATGATGTTTCCTTTGTAAAGCTTGAATTTAACCTCGCCGGTAACATATTTCTGAGTAGACTCAACAAATGCCTGGATAGCCTCACGGAGAGGTGTGTACCATTTTCCTTCGTAAACAACCTGTGCAAACTGGCTGCCAAGTTTTTTCTTGGCTTCCATTGTCTCACGGTCAAGGATCAGTTCCTCAAGCTGGTCATGTGCTGCCATCAGGATCGTTCCGCCAGGAGTTTCATAAACGCCACGGGATTTCATACCAACAACACGGTTCTCAACAATATCAACGATACCGATGCCGTTCTCGCCGCCAAGCTTGTTCAGCTCTGTGATGATCTCGGAAACCTTCATTGCTTTTCCGTTGAGTGTTTTCGGAACACCCTGCTCGAATGTCATGGTGATCTCAGTTTCTTTATCCGGGGCTTTCTCAGGTGTTACGCTTAATACAAGCATGTCATCATAGTTCGGAGCCTGGGATGGATCCTCAAGCTCAAGTCCCTCATGGCTGATGTGCCAGAGGTTTCTGTCACGGCTGTAGCTGTGGCTTGCATCAAATGGAAGAGTGATGCCATGAGCCTTACAGAACTCGATCTCATCTTCACGGGACTGCATGGTCCACAGATCTGTCATACGCCATGGAGCAATGATCTTGATGTCCGGAGCAAGAGCCTTGATGCCAAGCTCGAAACGGATCTGGTCATTTCCTTTACCGGTAGCACCGTGGCAGATAGCAACGGCACCCTCTTTACGTGCGATCTCAACCAGTTTCTTGGCAATGACCGGACGAGCCATGGAAGTTCCGAGAAGATAGGAATGCTCGTATACAGCACCAGCCTCTACACATGGCATGATGAAGTCATCGCAGAATTCATCAACGATATCCTCAATATATAATTTGGAAGCACCGGACATTTTTGCTCTCTCCTCAAGACCGTCCAGCTCGTTTCCCTGTCCGCAGTTTACACAGCAGCAGACAACGTCGTAATCAAAGGTTTCTTTCAGCCACGGGATCAGGGCTGTGGTATCAAGACCACCGGAATACGCTAAAACAACTTTTTCTTTCATAATATATGTCCTCCTGGGATTTTTTTGATTTTGTATCGCTCCGGACATTTCCGGGACGGTGAATTTTTTTACGTTATCTGGAAAAAATTATACCGTTTTACAACTTTACCAGAGTGAATAAATATTCATGTACAACAAAACAAAATTTTCGGCTGTCCTGTCGACATGGCTTAATATACACCAGATTTTATAAATATGCAAGAGATAATTTGAAAAATATGAAAAAAATTTTGCATAAAAATGCATCTGAAAGTAGGCGTTATTATAAGAAAATACAGGAAAAACAGAAAAGGCCGTGAAAAATCAAAAAAAATGACTATTGCATAATATGCAGAGAAGATGTATAATCTATCCATTGACAAGGCGGACATATGAACTGGCAGTACGGACAGCTTTAAGATGTCTGTCTGACCTGTGCAGAAGATTCAGATATCAGAAGACATGAAAAAGAGGCATAAATAAGAATAGCAAACGCTTCTGCATGGGGTATTAAGCTGTAGGAAAAACGGCAGAGGAGGAATGTGAAAGATGATTAAAGCAGGAATTATCGGTGCGACAGGATACGCAGGAAATGAGATCGTAAGACTTCTTCTTGGACACAAGGACGTTGAGATAAATGGTTCGGCTCCCGAAGTACATAGATCAGCAGTATGCAGATATTTATCAGAATTTTTTCAGGCTGGTGGATGCCAAATGTATGGATGACAACATGGCTGCACTTGCAGATGAGGTAGATGTGATCTTTACAGCAACACCACAGGGCCTTTGTGCATCCCTTATCAATGAAGAAATCCTTTCCAAATGTAAGGTGATCGACTTAAGCGCAGATTTCCGTATTAAAGATGTGAAAAAATATGAGAAGTGGTACGGGATCGAGCATAAGGCTCCGCAGTTTATCGAGGAAGCTGTTTATGGTCTCTGCGAGATCAACCGTGAGGATATTAAGAATGCAAGGCTGATCGCCAACCCGGGATGCTATCCGACATGCTCCACACTGTCTATTTATCCGTTGTTAAAGGAAGGCCTCATTGATCCGAACACCATTATCATTGATGCCAAGTCCGGAACCTCCGGAGCAGGAAGAGGAGCCAAGGTTCCGAATCTCTACTGTGAGGTAAACGAGAGCATCAAAGCTTACGGTGTTGCCACACACAGGCATACACCGGAGATTGAGGATCAGCTTGGATATGCATGCGGACAGGAAGTGATGATCAACTTTACCCCACATCTTGTTCCGATGAACCGTGGAATCCTGGTAACAGCATATGCCTCCCTGACCAGGGATGTTACCTACGAGGAAGTAAAAGCAGCCTATGACAAATATTATAAGGACGAGTTTTTTGTACGTGTCCTGAACAAGGATGTATGCCCGCAGACAAGAAATGTAGAAGGCAGCAATTTTGTGGACGTGAACTTCAAGATCGATCCGAGAACAAAGAGAGTCATCATGATGGGCGCTATCGACAACCTGGTAAAGGGTGCAGCAGGACAGGCTGTTCAGAACATGAACCTGATGTTTGGATTTGACGAGAACGAAGGACTGAAACAGATCCCGATGTGCCCGTAAAACAGGCGGATCACAAATAAAATATGGTGGATGCCGAAGGATTTTGACTGAATAGACTGAGATATTCGATCTGGTACAGCGGACAGGATCCGGCATCACCGTTGAGAGGAGATATATAATATGAAGATCATCGACGGCGGCGTTACAGCCGCAAAAGGTTTTAAGGCAGCGTCAACTGCAGCAGAGATCAAATATAAAGGCCGTACTGATATGGCTATGGTATTCAGTGAGGTCCCTGTGTGGCTGCAGGAACCTTCACAACCAATGTGGTAAAAGCAGCTCCGGTAAGATGGGATCAGGACATTGTATATAATCATCAGGGCGCAAGAGCGTGATCTGCAACAGCGGAATCGCCAATGCATGTACCGGTGAGGAAGGATTTGGCTATTGCAGGGAAACAGCCAAGGCGGCATCCGAAAGCCTTGGGATCCCGGAGGATAGTGTTCTGGTAGCATCCACAGGTGTTATCGGAATGCAGCTTCCTATTGACCGTATCGCAAACGGAGTAAAAGCCATGGCACCGAAGCTTGAGGGAAGCCGCGAGGCAGGCCTTGAGGCAGCAAAAGCTATCATGACAACAGATACCGAGAAGAAAGAGGCAGCGGTAGAGATCGAGATCGGTGGAAAAACCGTAACGGTAGGCGGTATGTGCAAGGGCTCCGGAATGATCCACCCCAACATGTGCACGATGCTTGGATTTATCACCAGTGATGTGGATATCACCAAGGAGCTTCTTCAGGAAGCACTCAGTGAGGATATCAAGGACACCTACAATATGGTATCCGTTGACGGAGATACCTCCACAAACGATACCGTCCTTCTCCTTGCAAACGGACAGGCCGGCAATCCGAAGATCACAGAGAAAAACGCAGATTATGAAGAATTCAAAAAGGCTCTTAACTACGTAAACACAACCCTTGCCAAAAAGATCGCAGGTGACGGAGAAGGTGCAACTGCACTCTTCGAGGTCAAGATCATCGGCGCAGCACCAAGGCAGAAGCCGTAACCTTAAGTAAATCCGTAGTAACCTCTTCCTTAACAAAGGCAGCCATCTACGGCCACGACGCAAACTGGGGAAGAATCCTCTGCGCCCTCGGCTACTCCGGCGTCCAGTTCGATCCGGAAAAGGTAGATCTCTACTTTGAGAGCAAAGCAGGAAAGATCAAGATCATTGAAAATGGAGTTTCTACAGGCTACAGCGAAGAGGAAGCTACCAAGATCCTCTCTGAAGAAGCAGTGACAGCCATCGCGGATATGAAGATGGGGGATGCATCCGCAACTGCATGGGGATGCGACCTCACCTATGATTACATAAAGATCAATGCGGATTATCGTTCTTGATGTAAGAACTCTGTAGAATGGTTTTTATGGGTGGATTTTGGTTGTAGTTTTGTTTCAGTTTGTAAGCTGAGAAAACCCTTAGGGGGAGCGAGCTCAAAGTTGCGAAGCCCGCACGCTCCCCCTAAGACCCCCCTCCGTTGGGCACGCTTGGCTGTGGTGTGTTGAACGTCAGTCGACGAAGACTGAGTGACGAACGTGAGGAACCTCAGGGCGGGAACTCGGAAGTTATGTCGTGTTAAACGTCAGTTGCCGAAGACTGCCTGACGGGCTGTTCGCCTTCGGCGAAAGCGCGTCGGAAGCGGCTGCTTGCAGCAGCCTGTCCACAGCAGGCGCTTTGCCCGCAACGCGGGCAACAGCCCGTTTCCCGTGGCCGGAGGGGAGGAGCGCGAGGAGGGGAAACGGCCTTCGGAACTCCGAGTGCTTCCCCTCCTCGCAAATCCCACAGCTGTCAGCTGAGACAAAATTACAACAAAAAACAAATCCGTCCAACACACAACAACAAAACCTTTTTCACCCCATATCATTTTTCAAAAAAAGGAGACACCCACATGGTAAATCAGAAATATCTTGACAAAGCAGAGGTGCTCATAGAAGCCCTGCCATATATCCAGCGGTTCAACCGCAAGATCGTAGTCATCAAATACGGCGGAAGCGCCATGCTTGATGAAGAATTAAAGCGTAACGTCATCAAGGACGCAGTCCTTCTGAAATTAGTCGGTTTCAAACCGATCATTGTTCACGGCGGCGGCAAGGAAATCAGCCGCTGGGTCGGTAAAGTCGGCATGGAGCCGCATTTTGTAAACGGTCTCCGTGTAACGGACAAAGACACTATGGAGATCGCAGAGATGGTTCTTGCAAAAGTAAACAAGGAGCTTGTTACTCTGGTAGAATCTCTCGGCGTACAGGCTGTAGGTGTCAGCGGTAAGGACGGCGGTCTTCTCCAGTGCAAAAAGAAGCTTTCCAAAGGCGAAGACATCGGCTACGTAGGTGAGGTTACAAAGGTTAATCCGAAGATCCTCCAGGACCTTCTGGAAAGAGATTTCCTTCCGATCGTATTCCCGATCGGCTTTGATGAAAATTTTGATTCCTACAATATCAATGCGGACGATGCAGCCTGCGCCATTGCAGAGGCAGTTGAGGCAGAGAAGCTTGCCTTCCTGTCCGATATTGAGGGCGTTTACAGGGATGCAGATGATCCCTCCACTCTGATCTCCGAGCTTCGTGTAGATGAGGCTGAGAATCTGATCTCAGATGGTACTGTGGGCGGCGGTATGATCCCGAAGCTGAAAAACTGTATCGACGCTATCGAGCATGGTGTAAACAGAGTCCATATCCTGGATGGAAGGATCCCGCACAGCTTACTGCTTGAGATCTTTACAAACAAAGGTATTGGTACTGCAATTTTAAAAGATGATGGGGAGAAATATTACAATGAGCATGAATGAACAGATGGAAGAATCTGAAGCCAGTATTCTTCATACATATAACCGTTTTCCGGTAGTTTTTGAAAAAGGCGATGGCTGTTACCTCTATGATTCCGAAGGAAAGGAATATCTGGATTTTGCGGCAGGTATCGCAGTAAATGCCCTGGGCTATCATTATCCGGGCTATGACGAAGCACTGAAATCCCAGATCGACAAGCTGATGCATATTTCCAACCTGTACTACAATGAGCCGATCATTGAGGCAGGTGCCAAACTTGTACAGGCAAGCCATATGGAAAAGGCCTTCTTCACAAACAGTGGTACAGAGGCCATTGAGGGTGCTCTGAAGGCTGCCAAGAAATATGCCTACGAAAGAGATGGCCATGCAGACCATGAGATCATTGCCATGAACCATTCCTTCCACGGCCGCAGCATCGGCGCTCTTTCCGTGACAGGCAATGCACATTACAGAGAACCCTTTGAGCCTCTGATGGGTGGGGTGAAATTTGCAGATTTCAATGATCTTGAGAGTGTAAAGGCTCAGATCACAGATAAGACCTGTGCCATCATCACCGAGACCGTACAGGGAGAAGGAGGTATTTATCCGGCTACAAAAGAGTTTCTGGAAGGCTTACGTAAGCTTTGTGATGAGAAGGATATCATCCTGATCCTGGACGAGATCCAGTGCGGTATGGGACGTACCGGACATTATTTTGCATGGCAGGCATATGGAGTACAGCCGGATATCATGACCTGTGCCAAAGCACTTGGCTGTGGTGTTCCGGTAGGTGCTTTTGTGCTGAACAAAAAAGCAGCTGCAGCCTCCCTGAAGCCAGGCGACCACGGAACCACTTACGGTGGAAATCCCTTCGTATGTGCAGCAGTCAGCAAGGTATTTGACATTTTTGAAAAAGATCAGATCCTTTCCCATGTGCAGGGACTTACTCCGTATTTTGAGGAGAAGCTGGACGAACTGGTTGCAAAGCATGACTGTGCAGAAACAAGAAGAGGCAAAGGTTTCATGCAGGGTATCGTGATCAAGGGGCGTCCGGTAGGAGACGTGGTGAAAAAAGCTCTTGCAAATGGCCTTCTGGTGATCTCAGCAGGAAGTGATGTTCTCCGCCTTGTTCCTCCTCTTGTGATCACAAAAGAGGATATCGACAAGATGGCAGAGATCCTTGACGAGTGTATGGAATAATAAAAAAATAACAGATACAAAAGCAGCAGTATTTTCCGGAAAGGGTAGTGTGCCGATGGAGAATACGGCTGCTTTTTTGTCAGAGAGAAAATGTATATAAATTATATAACAGATATAGAAAACAGTATCCGAAAATCTGGTCGTGTGTTTGAAAACAAACAAAAACTGCTATGATACACCGACAAAATGCACAAAAAAGAGAGAGGGTTCGAGTATAAATTGCACATCTACACAGTTGATTTTAGAACGCCATATGTTATAATTTCACTGGTAAAAAAATTTATGTGAGGGGTGAGAATTTTGAAAAAATTATTAACCGTCATGTGTACTTTTCTGACAGTATTTCTGGCATGTCCTGTGGGTGTATGGGCAGCCGGAAACGGTGGGACAGGATCTGGTGTGCCGGTGTGGCTTTGTATCCCTTTTGCGGGCCTTCTTCTGTGTGTTGCAGTGATGCCGCTGGTAAAGGGGGAATGGTGGGAGTCACATCAGCCCGTTGTGGTTGCATTCTGGATCGTTCTTATGATCATTCCGTTTGCAGTTGTTTACGGTGCCGGAAAAACTGCGGAAACAGTACTGGAGTGCGTGATCAATGACTATCTTACATTTATCATCCTGTTATTCGGACTGTTCTGTGTATCCGGTAACATTACAGTTGAGGGCGATTTTGCGGGTTCGCCAAGAGTAAATGTAGGACTTCTTGCACTGGGAACCCTGCTTTCCAGCTGTATCGGAACTACCGGAGCCAGCATGCTGATGGTCCGTCCGGTGATCAAAATGAATTCCTGGAGAAAGAGAAAGGGTCATATCATGATCTTTTTCATCTTTATGGTATCCAACATGGGTGGCTGCCTGACACCGATCGGTGATCCGCCGCTTCTGATGGGCTTCATGCGAGGAGTTCCGTTTTTCTGGAGCCTTCATCTTTTTCCGGTACTTATCTTTAATATGGTGATCCTTCTGTTTGTGTTCTATCATCTGGATATGCGCTCTTACAAGAAGGATATCGCAGAGGGACGTAAACCGGATATCAGCAAACCGGGTACCGAGTTTAAGATCGAGGGTCTTCATAATATCATCTTCCTTGTGATGATCGTTGTGGGTGTTATCTTAAGCGGAATGCTTCCAGGTATGCCTGTATTCCAGGATGCAGCCGGAAATGTAAAGGGCCTTCATATTTTCGGTGAGGTTACTTTAAGTTTCCCGTCGATCATTGAGATCGTCCTGATCCTGGCAGCTGCATTTCTGTCCTTTAAGACAACGGATAAGAGGATCCGTGTGCGGAACCATTTTACCTGGGGTGCGATCAAGGAGGTTGCAGTACTTTTCATCGGTATTTTTATCACCATGCAGCCGGCCTGATGCTTCTGAAAGCAGTAGGACCGAATCTTGGTATCACCGAGCCGTACCAGATGTTCTGGGCGACCGGAGCTTTGTCCAGCTTCCTGGATAATACACCGACCTATCTGGTATTTCTGACAACAGCGGGAACTCTCGGATTTACAAACGGAATCGCAACAACGCTGGGAACGGTTCCTGTAAAGCTGCTTTCTGCGATTTCCTGCGGTGCTGTATTTATGGGCGCCAATACATATATCGGCAATGCTCCGAACTTTATGGTCAAGACACTTTCTGACGAAAATGGTATCAACATGCCGTCCTTCTTCGGATATATGGCATGGTCCATTTGTTTCCTGGTACCGGTGTTCATCATCGATATGCTGGTATTCTTTTTATAAGGGAGGAGGATCAATATGCAGGATAATAACATTCGAGAGAAATGCAGAGAGCTTGCCACCAGACTTTATGAACTGGATGGCGAGGTTTATGAAAGCGTAGGATCTTCCCTTGGACGTACCTTCACCGGTGACAGAGAAGGCACTATCCGGAACTTAAGTGCTCTGATGTATACCAAACCGGACGGACATCTTCTTCGAAGCGAGATGGCACTGATCAGCAACATGGCCAGAACCATCAAGGATAAAGAAGAAAAAAGCCGTCTCATGAAGAAATATGATGAGATCTTTCAGGAGATCCTGACGCTGCCGGAGACTTTTGTTGCTACGGATATCATGGATAAGGAACGTGTGGCACTGAATCATATGATCAAGCGCAGGGAAAAAATCTCTGAGAATGACCATCTGGTCATCTGTATCAGCCGTACACAGGGAAGTGCCGGTAATGATATCGGTTTCGGACTGGCAGACAAGCTTCGGATCAACTATTATGATGTGGAGATCTTTGATCAGGTATTAAGGCGTCTTGAGGCGGAAAAGGGCGCGGTCAACGATGCGGAATATTTTGCGGATTTCAATAAATATGAGAAGAAGCATAAATTTGATCCCAAGGGCTGGTTCCGGGAATTCAACCGTTACCATGGTCTTCCGAAACAGGATGCGGTATTCTTTAACATGAGTGACCTGATCTGCGATCTGGCCTCAAAAGAGGACTGCATCATTATGGGAAGGTGTGCGGATGCGATCCTCAAGAACAATCACATTCCGCATATCAGTCTGTTTATCACAGCTCCTTTTGCTATCCGTGTGCAGCATGTTATGGATGTAAGGAAGATGAATATGAAGCAGGCAGTCCGTTTCCTGAAGAAGATGGACAGCAGCACAGACGGTATTACAATTTTTACGGCGGAGCTCAGTGGGGCAAGCCGGATAACTACGATCTTTGTATCAACAGTGCAAGCTACGGAATCAATGAAACGGAGAATCTGATCCTGAAGCTTTTGAATGATCAGATCCACTAAGAGATAAAAATATGAGCAGCACGGAAGAAAGAAAAAGTTCCGGAAGGGGTTTTTAGCTTAACAGGCTGCAAACAGAAAAAGAATCAGAACAGAGTTCCTGCATTCTGAGGTAACCTTCTGCCAGACAGAAATACCTCAGAATGCAGGAACTTTTTTTATATGTTGTTTATAAAAACTTAATCTTGATTAACTTTTTTCATTTAGGGGATTGACATTCGAAAAAACTTAGTATAAACTAACCTATGAGTTAGGGCTAACTAATTAGACTGAGTTAATTAATAGAAAGAAACGGAGGGATTCCATGCAGCCGATTTTATTTTTACAGTCAGGTGATACTGGCACGATCAAGCGTATTTCCGGAGCGGAGGATACAAGAAGATTTCTTGCAGGCCTTGGTTTTGTTGAGAATGCGGAAGTGACAGTTATTTCTCAGTTTGACGGCAATCTGATCGTAAATGTCAAGGATTCCAGAGTAGCAGTCAATAAGGAAATGGCCAGACACATTATGGTGTGACCGGACTGTGCGGCAGTGACCGGTAGTGGATTTGCCCCAAACTGCGGAAGGCGCAGTTGAGGATAGATTAGGAATTGGAATATGAACAGGGAGGAAAAGAGAAATGACTTTACGTGATGCAGCAGTAGGTTCTACAGTAGTTGTTTCCAAGATCACCGGCGACCCGGCTTACAAGCGTCGTATCATGGATATGGGAATCACAAAAGGCAGCGAGGTTTATATCCGAAAGGTAGCTCCTCTTGGAGATCCGGTTGAGATCACCATCAGAGGTTATGAGCTTTCCCTGCGTAAGCATGACGCAGCATGTGTGGAAGTAAAGTAAATACGCTTCGAAAAATGACAGAGCGTCAGGCTCTGACCTGAAAAAAGGAGGATGCAAAATGTCTGTAACAATAGCTCTTGCCGGAAACCCGAACTGTGGTAAGACTACAATGTTCAATGCTCTTACAGGCGCAAACCAGTACGTTGGTAACTGGCCAGGTGTTACTGTAGAGAAAAAAGAGGGTAAGCTGAAAAACCAGAAGGATGTAACGGTAACAGACCTTCCGGGTATCTATTCACTTTCCCCGTATACACTTGAGGAGGTTGTCAGCCGTGATTACCTTCTGAAAGAGAAACCGGATGTGATCATCGATCTTGTGGATGCAACAAACATCGAGAGAAACCTGTACCTTGCAACCCAGCTTCTTGAGATCGGTATCCCGGTTGTTATTGCTCTTAATATGGTGGATCTTCTGAAAAAGAACAACATCCATATCAATGTAAAAGGCTTAAGCTCCGCGCTTGGATGCCCGATCGTTGAGACCTCTGCTCTTAAAGGAACAGGCCTTAAAGAGGTTGTTGATGAGGCAATCAAATGTGCGAACCAGCACAGAGTACCATCGAAGCAGATGGAATTTCCGAAAGCAGTAGAAAAAGCTGTAAATGAGATCGAGGGATTTGTTCCTGCAAACATCGCTGAGGAGAACAAGAGATGGTATGCAGTAAAGCTTCTTGAGAGAGACAGCAAGGTAAAAGAAGGTCTGAACCTTCCGGCTTCTGCACAGTCCAGGATCGAGGAAATCGCTTCTGAGCTTGAGAAGGCAGAGGATGATGATACAGAGAGTATCGTAACGGACGGAAGATATCAGTACATCCAGAAGGTTGTTTCTGCAAACGTTAAGAGAAGCGGAAATAAGATGACGGTTTCTGATAAGATCGACCGTATCGTAACAAACCGTGTTCTCGGTCTTCCGATCTTTATCCTTACCATGTTCATCGTTTATTATGTATCGGTAACAACAGTTGGTACCATGGTAACAGACTGGACAAACGACAGCTTTGTGGGAACCATCCAGGGTGTTGTATCGGATGGACTTGGCAATGCCGGCGTTGCGGACTGGCTGGTAAGCCTTGTATCAGATGGTATCATCGGTGGTCTTGGTGCAGTGCTTGGATTCGTTCCGCAGATGGCAATCCTGTTCCTGTTCCTTTCCATCCTTGAGGATTGCGGTTACATGGTTCGTATCGCGTTCGTCATGGACCGTGTATTCCGTCATTTCGGACTTTCCGGAAAGAGCTTTATCCCGCTTCTTATCTCCTCCGGCTGTGGAATCCCTGGAATCATGGCTTCCAAAACGATCGAGGCAGATAATGACCGTCGTCTGACGATCATGACAGCAACATTTATCCCATGTGGTGCCAAGCTTCCTGTTATCGCTCTTATGGGCGGTATCATGACTGCTTATGCAACCGGTGACTACGTAGCTGCTGGTTTCATCACACCACTGATGTACTTTATCGGTGTTGTAGCAGTTCTTGTATCTGCTATCATCCTGAAGAAAACAAAACCTTTCTCCGGTAAACCTGCTCCGTTCGTAATGGAGCTTCCACAGTATCACATTCCGTCTGTAAAGACAGTTCTGCTTCATGTTTGGGAGAGACTGAAAGGCTTCATCATCAAAGCCGGTACCATTCTTTTCCTTGCAACCGTTATCATGTGGATCCTTTCCAGTATCGGAAATACAGGAAGCGGAATCGGATTTGTTGAGGACAGCAACGACAGTATCATGGCTATCCTTGGCGGCATCCTTGCTCCGATCTTTGCTCCTCTTGGATTTGGCAAATGGCAGCCGGTTGCAGCTCCATCTCCGGATTCTCCGCAAAAGAGTCCATCGTAAGTACAATGGGTGTTCTTGCAAACGTAGCTGGTGATGATGCAGAGGATACCATGATCGTTGGTGCAGCGATCAAAGCATGGTTCCCGACAGCAGTAGCAGCATTTTCTTTCCTGCTGTTCAACCTGCTTGATTCTCCGTGCCTTGCAGCTATTTCTACAATGGCACATGAGATGCAGTCCAGAAAATGGTTCTGGTTTGCAATTCTCTTCCAGAATATTTTTGCTTATGTTGTAACACTTTGTGTATACCAGATCGGTCTTGTTGTCACAGGTGCCGGTTCCTTCGGAATTGGAACGATCGTAGCGCTGATCCTTGCAGCGATCCTGCTCTTCCTTCTGTTCAGACCAGATCCGTACAAGAACCAGACGATGTTACAAAGAGATCTGTACAGGCAGCAGAGTAATTGAAAACCGGTCATACAGTAACGATCCGGTACATATGATAGCTTTGAAATGATGCTGTAAGAACAGCTGAAATGATAAGAAATGCAGGAGACCGGGGATGTAAATACCTGGTCTTCTGTGCTATAATAAGCCTGAAGAAATATGGAAGTTTTTTTACAAAAGTATTCATCAGAGGCTGGCAGCAGTTCACAGGCTGTACAGCGAAAGAAAGGGTGACAGATATGAGTATGATAGCGGATATTATTGTACTGGCACTGGTGATCGCATATGGCGTATTTGTAATCAGCTATCTCTATTCAAGAAAGAAACAGGGGCTCAGTTGTGTCGGCTGTGCCGGTAATACACGTACAGGCGGTTGTGCCGGCCATTGCTCCGGCTGTTCCGGCTGCTCCGGGTGCAATGGAATGCATAAGTGATCAGGAGGGAAAGAAATCATGGCAAATGCAATTGTTGTCATTGCTGTTATCATCATTATGCTGTTTGCCGGAAAAGGCGCATATAAACATCTGAAGGGCGAAGGCGCCTGCTGCGGAGGCGGCAGCAAGCCGGAGATTCCGAAGAAGAAGCTGGATGGAACCAAGCTGGGTGAGAAAACCATGAAGATCACAGGCATGCACTGTGAGAACTGTGTGGCCAGTGTCACAAGAGCCATCAACCGCATTGACGGTGCGGCAGCAAAAGTAAGCCTGAAAAAAGGTGAGGCAGTGGTTTCCTATGACAGAGAGATCTCCAACGAAGAGCTTAAGAAGGTAGTGGAAGACAGAGGATATCACGTAGTTTCTATCCAGTAAAGCTTTATCATAAGAATAACTTTGCCGCGGTTTCTGAGCCGGCAGATCAGAGAAGAGACTTCTCGGCGAAATGCTTAAAAATATTTCGCCTGGGGGTCTTTTTTTGTATAAAAAGTCAGAGTTGCAATTGACTCACTAATGTACACCATTGTATAATAAAAACAGAAAAATTCAGACGGAATGAAAGATTTTCTTTCTATCCGGATGAGGCATTAAAACAAAATACAGCAGGAAACAGACTTTGACGGCAAGGAATATCCGAGCAGGAATCGTTGTTCATCCGGCACAGCTTAACCGAATCAACTGCGAAGCAGTTATTCGGTTATGAACAAGCAGCAAATGCGGATCGCGAATATCCGCCTGACTATGTTTTGTGAGCGGAATACGGGACTCTTTCACCTTGTGCGTGAAAGAGCTTTTTTATGAAAAATACCTGCGGGAGCGGACAGAATGAATTAGGGAGGATTTTATGCTGAAGGTAGCAGTATACGGAAAGGGCGGTATCGGAAAGTCTACAGTGACGTCCAACCTGGCGGCGGCTTTTGCAGCATGGGGAAGAGAGTGATCCAGATCGGTTGTGATCCCAAGGCGGATTCCACCATCAATCTTCTTGGGGGAGAACCTCTACGGCCGGTAATGAATTATATGCGGGAAGAGGATGAGGAGCCGGAAAAGCTGGAGGATATTTCAAAGGAGGGCTTTGGTGGAGTCCTCTGCATTGAGACGGCGGCCCCACGCCGGGACTTGGCTGTGCAGGCAGAGGTATCATCGCAACCTTTCAGCTTCTGGAGGATCTGAAGCTTTTTGAGACCTGGAAGCCGGATGTAGTGCTTTACGATGTTCTTGGGGATGTGGTATGCGGCGGTTTTGCGGCACCGATCCGAGAGGGCTATGCGGAAAAAGTACTCATTGTTACATCCGGAGAGAAAATGGCGCTCTATGCAGCCAATAATATTTCCAGCGCTGTGCGGAATTTTGAGGATCGAAGCTATGCGAGGATCTTTGGGATCGTGCTGAATCACAGGAATGTGGAGAATGAAACGGAAAAAGTAAATGCTTTTGCAGAAAAAAACAATATCCCGATCGTGGGTGAGATCCCGAGAAGTGACGAGATCATCCGATGGGAGGATCAGGCAAAACAGTGATCGAGGGAGACGAGAATTCTGAGATCAGTGAGAAATTTTTTGCACTGGCGAGGAAGCTACTGGAAAGTGAAGAAACGGAGAAGGAGGATATATGAAAAAGAAAGCATATTTTGCAACTGCAGAAGAACTGGCCCGGGCCGGGCTGGAAGCGATCCCTCCGCAGATGATCTCCGGGAAACATCTGATCTACAGCTCTCCGGCAACTCTGGCATTTAACTCTCCGGGAGCGGAGGGCTTTGGCGTAAAGCGGGCCGGGCTTGCAGTGCCGGATTCCATTATGCTGATCGTGGCACCGGGATGCTGCGGAAGAAATACTTCTCTTATCAGCTCCATGCCGGAGTACAATGATCGATTTTTTTATCTGATGATGGACGAGACGGATATTGTTACAGGCCGTCACCTGAAAAAGATCCCGAAAGCGGTAAAAGAGATCTGCGACTGCTGTGAGAAGAAGCCGTCTGTGGTGATGATCTGTATCACCTGTGTGGATGCACTTCTGGGAACGGATATGGAACGTGTCTGCCGGAAGGCAGAGGAAAAGGTGGATATTCCGGTGCGTCCCTGTTACATGTACGCACTGACACGTGAGGGCAGAAAGCCGCCTATGGTCATGTGCGCCAGTCCTTATACTCCCTCCTTGAGCACAGAAGAAAAAGGGAAATGTGGTCAATCTTCTGGGATTTTTTTCGCCGCTGGTTGATGACTGCGAGATGTATGAGCTGCTGCAGCAGGCAGGCGTAAAGACCATCCATGAGATCTCAAGATGTAAGGATTATGAAGAATATCAGACCATGTCACAGGCCAATTTTAATCTGGTGCTTCATCCGGAAGCAAGGTTTGCAGCGGAGGATTTTCATGACCGGCTGAAGATTCCTTTTATTGAGCTTCGGAGGCTCTACCAGACAGATAAGATCGAAAATCAGTATCGTGCCTTGGGACAGGTTCTTGGAGTCTCTTTTGATCAGGAAGTGTATAAAAAAGCAGCAGAAGAGGCAGTGGAGCGATTCCGGGAGGTCTGTCCGGATGCGTCTTTTGCTGTAGGGGAGTGCATGAACGGAGATCCCTTTGAGCTGGCCCTGGCCCTGGTGCGGTATGGTTTCCGGGTGCCGGAGATCTACGGAACTATCACAGCCGAGAATTTTGTATACATACGGCATCTTGCGGAATTGAGTCCGGATACAAAGGTTTTTTCCAATATGGAACCCACCATGCTGTATTACGATCCGTCCGGGAGCGGAGTGAACCTTACCATAGGAAAGGATGCAGGATATTATCACCGGGATCAGCCAAATGCCGTGTGGAATCAGGACCGGCAGCCCTATGGCTATGCGGGGGTACGCAGGCTGTTTGAAACACTGACAGAGAAAGTTTTGCAGAAGGGAGAAAAGGTATGAGAGGACTTCGGAAATATCTGACACCCTTTGCACCGGATCAGTCCGGAGCCGTGTCAGTGCTGTATGAGCTTGGCGGGATCATCGTGATCTGTGATGCAGGAGGATGTGCGGGAAATGTCTGCGGCTTTGATGAACCAAGATGGTTTGAACAGAAAAGCGCGGTATTCAGCGCAGGACTTCGGGATATGGATGCCATCCTGGGACGGGATGACCGCCTGGTTGCCAAGCTTGTGGATGCAGCAGTAAAGGTGGAGGCAGGCTTTGCAGCCATTATCGGAACACCGGTACCGGCTGTGATCGGAACGGATCATCAGGCATTGCGGCGGATGTGCGAGAAGAAAACAGATCTTCCGGTGCTTACGGTAAATACCAACGGAATGGAGCTTTATGATGCGGGAGAGCGGAAGGCTTATCTGGAGCTTTTTAAAGCCTTTGCCCGGGAAAAGCTGCCTGTGGAGGCTGGTAAGACAGGAGTTCTCGGAATGACACCTCAGGATGTCAGTGACCTGAAAGCAGCAGACAAGATCCGTGAAAAATTCCGTGCCAGAGGACAGAGAGCAGTCTGCTACGGAATGGGAGACGGGCTTGATGAGGTAAAAAAAGCCTCCTCTGCGGAAAAAAATATCGTGGTTTCTCCTGCGGCACTGGAATGTGCCAGATATCTGGAGAAAACCTTCGGAACACCTTATGAGGTGGGATATCCTCTGGCGGAAGAGCTGGTTCCTGATATGGATTATACAGGAAAAAAGATTCTCATCGTGCAGCAGCAGGTGATGGCCGGTTCCATAAGAGAGGAGCTACGGAAACGTGGTGCGGACGGAGAGATCACCGTGGCAAGCTGGTTTCCATGGAAAAAGATCTCCTGGAGGAGGGCGATGTGTCATTAAGGGATGAGGAAGATCACATGGAACTGGCAGAGAAGGGCGGATATGACGTGATCTTTGCAGATCCATGTATGAAGCGGATGACAAAGGCTTTTTCAGGAGTGTTTGTGGATACAGTGCATTTTGCAGTATCCGGAAAATGCAGGTAGACCATAAGGGAAGGACATAAAGTTACATGCATGCTGCAGCCGGATCAGTGGAAAAAGCTGCAGGGAATGGAGAAACATATGGAGCGGGAAATTACGAAAATGATCCGTGTTTACGGGATCGTACAGGGAGTGGGATTTCGCCCTACGGTGAGTCGTCATGCTATGGCAAGAGGAATCCGTGGCAGTGTGTCCAATAAAGGACCCTATGTGGAGATTTTTGCTCAGGGTAAGCAGCAGGATGTGGATGCCTTTATCGCAGATATCGGGAATAAGCCACCGAAGCGTGCCGTTATCCTGAAGCTTCTTGAAGAACCGGTGGAGGAGCCGGAGAAATTTACACAGTTTGATATCATCGAAAGTGAGAAGACAAAGGGGGAGATTTTTGTCTCCCCGGATATCGCAATCTGCGATGAATGTAAGGCGGAGATGTTTGATCCGGAAAACAGGCGGTATCTGCATCCCTTTATCAACTGTACCTGCTGCGGTCCCAGACTGACGATCCTGGATTCGCTTCCTTATGACCGTGAACGGACCAGTATGAAGGAATTTCCCATGTGTCCCTCCTGTGCAGATGAGTACCATAACCCGGATACCAGACGTTATGATGCCCAGCCGGTGTGCTGCAATGACTGCGGCCCGGAGGTATACCTGGCGGGAAGAGAGGAACGGGGCCGGGAGGCTATCACTTATACAAGGAAGATCATTGCTTCCGGCGGGATCGTGGCCATCAAGGGGATCGGTGGTTTTCACCTTTGCTGTGATGCTACCAGTGAGGAGGCAGTACAGCGGCTGCGGCAGCGGAAACGGCGTCCGGTGAAGCCTTTTGCAGTGATGGCACAGGATATGGAAGCTGTGAAGAAGATCTGTAAGGTCAGCGAGGAACAGGAGAAGATCCTTACCGGTCATCAGAAGCCGATCCTGCTGTTGGATAAGCTGCCGGGAGAAACGGGGCTTTGTGAGAGCATTGCACCCGGGAATCCCAAGGTGGGTGTCATGCTTCCCTATGCACCGGTTCAGCTGCTTCTTTTTCATTACGATGATGGGATCCGGATGCCCGGCTTCTGGTAATGACCAGCGGAAATACTTCCGGGGCGCCGATCTGCAGAGATGATGAGGAGGCGGCAGAGGAGCTTTCCCATCTCTGTGACTGCATTCTTTCCCACAACAGGAAGATACGTATCCGAGCCGACGATTCGGTGATGGATTTCTATAAGGGTGAACCCTATATGATCCGCCGTTCCCGCGGGTATGCGCCTCTTCCGTTTATGGTCTCCACACCCTGGAAGGGCCAGGTGATCGCAGCAGGTGGAGAACTTAAGAACACCTTCTGCATTGGTGTGGATAACCGTTTTTATCCTTCCCCTTATGTGGGAGATCTTGAGGATCTTCGAACGGTAAAAGCCCTGAAGGAAACGATCGGGCGGCTGGAAACACTTCTGGAGGTGCAGCCGGAGGTAGTGTCTGTGATCTTCACCCTAAATATAATTCCACAGTGGTGGCAGAGGAGCTAGGGCTTCCGGTTCTGAGGGTGGCAGCATCATTATGCACACATTTTATCCTGCATGGCAGAAATGACTGCGA
>ENA-OQAZ01000370-OQAZ01000370.1-human-gut-metagenome-genome-assembly--contig:-NODE-370-length-25659-cov-2.785642_pt1 | contig 25659 bp, 26 predicted proteins | sample MGYA00242737_ERZ504531 | MGnify/ENA primary metagenome ERZ504531 (study PRJEB26092, sample SAMD00036244) | human gut metagenome | host: Homo sapiens | study: EMG produced TPA metagenomics assembly of... | reverse complement strand
TCCTTGCACTCACAGTCATTGTCACATAGTGAAGCATCGTTCCGTTGATACCGCTTCCGGCAATCGTTGGAAATGACACACCGTCAGCACCATTTCTCTTGATACTATACTCAAAATCAGCCTGTGCCTGATATTCCATCTGACCTGGCTGCAAATGCGCCATCAGATTCTTTAAGCCGTTATCTGTAAGCTTGATTGCCTCACGGATTAAGGAAACCTCATCCTCATCCTTCTGCATTCTCATCTCAGCGATTATCGGCGCACAGTCCTTCACACGTGTACCTGGATACTTCTGGGCAAACTCGCGTGCCTTCATCATGTTGTAATCTTCAAGATCATCAATATCATGACGATAGGTGTCAAAATATACGTTATAGACATCCTCTCTTGTCATAATACGATTAAGCACACTCTTCTCTGTGTCAATAAATCCAACTTTCTCGATCTGTGCCTGCGCCTTTGCCTCATCGACTGTCATCTTCTTTCCCATCCAACGCTCGCGGTCTGGATCGGCCTCTTCAATAAGAAGAGTCTCTGTCGGCTCCTCATTCGCATTATCCAAAATTAGCATCATATTCTCTCGGCGAATACCTGTCAAATAAAAGAAGTTTCTGTTTGCTTCAAATGGTGCATACTCATCTGCACTCACATGATGTCCCACTCCTGAATAAAGGACCAGAACGGAATTTTTCTCCATCTTTGATAATACTTCATCTCTGCGCTTTTTATAGTTCATTTCTTCATACCTCTTTTCTCATTTTTCGAAACAAAAATTTGAATACTCTTTGAATACTCACATTATACCAATCCAAAACCATAAATGCAACTGCTGTCTTTTCCCTCTAATTTTTGTATAAATACAGGCATAGGCGGATTATTTGGGCGATTATAGTAGCAGCTCGTTATAACAAGGTATGTCTTTGAGTCTAGCTCCTTTAACATTTTTAAAACAGCTTCCTTTTCCTCTCTCTGGACATCGCTTCCATCATATAAGCAAAGTGTCATGATGCCGCCCTTTCGTAAAATAGAAAGGCCGGCCTTAATCGCCGCAATACTTGTCTGTGCCTTTGTTTCAATCTTATGATCTGCACCTGGCAGATAACCAAAATTAAACATAATGCACGCAGCACTTCCCTCAGACATATAGTCAGCCATGTTTGAATGAGAGTCAAGCACCAGCTCTGCCATACACTCATGCTCTGCAAGAAGCGTTGCCGTCTTTTCAAGAGCCTGCGGCTGAATATCAAATGCCATAACCTCTCCTCTGGCCCCGGTTAGCTCACATAAAAACAGCGTATCATTTCCGCAGCCGGCAGTCGCATCAATACATATATCTCCAGCCTCCACATGCTCTCGCACAAAATGATGTATCAGCTCTGTGATCTGGAGATCTTCTTTTTTTAATTCTTTCATCTATCAACAACCTCGTTTTTTAGGGACAGGGACGCTATCTTTTGTCTGTCCCTGCTGGCTCTGCCTTTACCATCCTACCACTTAGCAGTACATACGTCAACGAACTAGTTTTTACTTTTTCTTAAGACTTAATTAAGATAAAAAAACCGCCTGAAAGACTAGTTGTCCTCAGACGGTCTGCTGCTTATATTTTCTTTTCCATTAAAACCTGATGTGTTTCAGAAACATTTACCATAACGCAATCATTATATTTTAAGCCACTCTTTTCATATTGATATACCATCGGCTCTCTGTTTCTTTCAATCACCGGATCTGCAATTGGAATTGCAGACAAAAGTGATTTTGTATATGGATGAACCGGATGTTCAAAAATTTCTTCTGTCAATCCAGTTTCTACAAGATGACCCTTATGCATAACACCTACTCGATCTGAAATATAACGAACCATTGAAAGATCATGTGCAATAAACAGATATGCAACATTTGTTTCTTTTTGAATATCCTTCATCAAATTGACGACCTGTGCCTGAATTGAAACATCAAGTGCACTTATTGCCTCATCTGCGATTACCAACTTTGGATTCATGATTAATGCTCTTCCCAGTCCGATTCGCTGACGCTGTCCACCAGAAAACTGATTAGGATAACGGTTCATATAGGCTGGATTTAAACCTACCATCTCCATCATTTTGGACACGCGCTCTACGCGCTCCTTTTGATCCATATGAGGATGATGCGCATCGAGACCCATCGCAATAGTATCCAAAATCTTTTTATGCGGATTTAAGGAAGCCATAGGATCCTGAAAGACCATCTGCATATCAGAACGAAGCATTTTTTCCTGTTTTGCCGTCAACTTCTTGCTGATATCCTCACCATTAAAAAGAATCGTGCCTTCTGTCGGATCATACAGTCGAATAATAGAACGGCCTGTTGTTGACTTTCCACTTCCAGACTCACCTACTAATCCATAGGTTTCTCCCGGATAAATATCGAAGGATATATTATCCACAGCACGCACCGTAAATTTTTTGCTTACCGGAAAATATTGTTTTAAACCTTTCACGCTAAGCAGTGGTTCATTCGTCTGTGCCATAAGCTCCCTCCGTTTCTGCATATCGCTTTTCCTCTATGCGAAGCTGCTCAATTCTCTTTTTTAAAGTCTGCGGCATTTCTACCTTTGGTGCATCTGGATGAAGAAGCCACGTAGCAGCCTGATGATGCTCATTGATCTCAAACATTGGAGGTTCTTCCTCAAAATCAATATTAAGTGCATATGGATTTCGCACAGCAAATGCATCACCCTTTACTTCATTTGCCAAATTTGGTGGGTTGCCCGGAATCGTATACAACCGTTCCTTTTTATCTCCTGTCAGATCTGGCATACTTGAAAGAAGTCCCCATGTATAAGGATGACGCGGATCGAAAAAGATATCCTCTGCCTTTCCTGTCTCTACTACTTTTCCAGCATACATAACATTCACATAATCGGCGATCTTTGCAACTACACCAAGGTTATGTGTGATAAAAATAACTGCAATTCCAAGTTTCTTCTGCAAATTCAAAATCAATTGCAAAATTCTTGCCTGAATCGTAACATCAAGTGCCGTTGTCGGCTCATCACAGATTAAAAGATCTGGATTACATGACAGCGCAATTGCAATGACAACACGCTGACGCATTCCGCCTGAAAGCTGATGAGGATAATTCTTCATTCGCTCTTTTGGCGACTCAATTCCTACCATTTCAAGCAGCTCTTCTGCACGCTTATCTGCATCTGCCTGTGATAAATGAAGATGATAACGCATGCCCTCTGTCAGCTGTCTGCCAATTGTCATCGTCGGGTCAAGTGAAGTCATAGGATCCTGAAAAACCATTGCAATACGCTTTCCCTTGATTCTATGCTGCATTTCTTTTTTTGAAAGCTTCAGCAGATCGACAACCTGCTCTTTTCCATTTTCCTTAAAGCGAAACTTAATTGTTCCGCTTTCAATGACTGCATTTGGCGCTGTAATTCCCATAATTGTCTTTACAGAAACAGATTTTCCACTTCCAGATTCTCCTACAATGGCAACGGTTTCTCCAGGATATACATCCATATTCACACCACGCACTGCACGAATCTTGCCAAAGGAAGCCTGAAAGGAAACTGCCAGATCTCTCATACTTAATACCGGTTCTCTTTTTTCCATCTCGTTTACCTCCTGTTACATCTGTTTAAGCTGCGGATCAATAGCATCCCTGAGTCCATCTGCAAATAAATTAAAGCCAAGCATTAAAACACCCAAGACAATGACAGGCGCTGCTACCATATGAGGGTAAGTCATTGCTGATTTATATCCATCATTTATCAGAGAACCAAGAGAGGCCATCGGCGCAGGAACACCAAGACCTACAAATGCTAAAAATGCCTCCAGGAAAATCGCATTTGGTATGGAAAACATAAAAGTAATAATAATCTGACCAAGCGAATTTGGCAAAATCTCCTTAAACAAAATATCACGATTGCTAACGCCAAGCGTTCTTGCGGCAAGCACAAATTCCTGATCCTTTAATTTAAGCACCTGTGCGCGCACAATACGGCTCATGTTAATCCATCCTGTAAGCATAAGCGCAATTATAATACTTCCAAGACCCGGCTTCATAACAACAAGCATTAACGTTACCACAACTAGTGTCGGAAGACTGCTTAATATCTCCGTGATACGCTGCATGACCATATCTACTTTTCCGCCAAAATAACCAGAAACAAGACCATAAATCACACCAATGCACACATCAATGATAACAGCCAGTGCTGCAATGAGAAGAGAAATTCTAGTACCTTCCCATACTCTTGTCCAGATATCTCTTCCTAAGTTATCTGTTCCAAAAAAGAAATATTTATCAGTACAATTTTTTGCCTCATACATGTTCTGGCCATGGCTTACACCATCAAAAATTCCCAGCTTTTCCAGTCCCGGAATCCTTGGTGGCAGATTGCTGTATTCAGAATGCACTTCTTTGTAAGAGTACTGACTGACAGCCGGTGCTGCAAGAGCAATCGCAATTAGAAGAATGATAATAAAAAAGCTGATCCATGCACCCTTGTTTTTACGAAAGCGGTACAAAACCTCTTTTCCATAGGAACGACCAACAAGAACCTTTTCTTCTTCCTCCTTATGGTCTCCTGTATTGAATTCAAATCGATTCATACTCATTCTCCTTTCGCCAGTCGTATTCTAGGATCAATCACACCATATAGGATATCAACCAGAAGCATAGTGAAGATAAACATTAAACTGTAAATAAAGCTGATCGCCAGCACAACATTAAAGTCATTTGACTGGATCGCACTTACATAAAGACTTCCTAGTCCCGGAATACTAAATGCTTTCTCTACTACAAGACTTCCCGTCATTAAATTTACAATCAATGGAGCCAATACTGTAATAACACTGATCATCGCATTTCGAATAGCATGATGAAATATCAGCTTTGCCTTGGGAAGTCCCTTTGAATCTGACAGAAGATAATAATCCGAATTTAAAATATCTACCATTTCTGATCTTGTATATCTCGCTACACTTGCAATAGTAAACATAGAAAGCGAAATAGTAGGAAGAATCGACGACTGAAGTTCATTTTTTGTATTATAAATAAACGGAAACAGCTTAAACTTAAATCCAAAGAAGTAGGAAAGTAAAAGCGCAAATACAAAAGATGGAAGCTGACACCAAGAACTGAAATAATAGTGGTAACGGTATCGACCCATGTATTTTTACGAAGCGCAGCGATGATTCCAAGCAGTGCACCAATCACAGTTCCTACAAGTGCTGCCTGAAGACCAAGACGAATTGTAACTAAAATCTTTGGTCCAATCATTTCACTGATCTTCATGTTTACCTGAAGGCTGTAAGAAATACCAAAATCACCGTGAAGCATATTTTTCAGATACAAGAAAAATCTATTGATAATTGGCTGATCTAGTCCATATTTGTGATACAGATCCGCGATCTGCTCTGCGCTCATTTTTTCTTCATTATTAAACGGCGAACCCGGCATAAAATCAAGCATCAGAAACAAAAGCAGCAAGATCAGGAAGACTGTCAGCAATGCGATGCAGGTTCGCTTTAATACAAATTTTTTCATTCGGATTTTCCTCCTGTCAAAGACTTTTTGCTACCGTTTGCAAAGTCTGTAAACAGTAACTTTTTAAAAAGAGGATATGTCCAAAGCTGCTTCGCCCGGGCACATCCTCTTTGTGTGCAGATACGATTGCACTTTTTTTATTTTATATCAATCCTTCTCTACAAACTTGTAGTAGCATGGAACACCAGTATTATGCTCTGTAATTCCAGTTACGTTAGACTTTGTAAGTGTTGCAGAACCAGTCTGGAACAGCGGAATGCAGCCTGCATTCTCGGTGCAGATATCGTTGCACTTGATCAGGTTATCCCAGCGTGCAGTCTCATCTCCTGCCAGTGTAGTGTTTGCTTCGTTGTACAGCTTGTCAAACTCATCACTTGACCACAGAGAATAGTTTGACGGATGATCAGATTCATACATTGCTAAGATTGCGGTCGGATCTGCATAATCTGGACCCCAAGCATACAGCTCGATATCATAATCATGATCCTTTGCCAGCTGAATTCTGTTTTTCTTTGGTGTGCTGCTGATGTTCACAGTTAAACCGTCCAGTGTACTCTCAAGCTGAGACTGAATGAAGGCTGCTGTATTGGCTGCAAAATCCTTCTCCTCATCATAAATGATATTGATCTCTCTTAAGTCTGTTTCTTCCTGTGCCTTAGCCCACAGCTCCTTTGCCTTTTCAGTATCATACTGGAAGTACTGACCGCTTGCATCTGCAAAATCTTCGCCGTCTGCGTTGCTTACCAGCCCTTCATAAGCATGTTATAAGCTGGAGTAGAACCGTCATTTAACACATTTGTACACAGGCTCTCTCTGTCGATTGCATATGCAATTGCCTGACGCAGATCCTTATTGTCGTAGCCATCCTTCGAGGTATTAACCATCAAATAATAATTGAAGGCTCCTAACACATTTGAAAATTCCGGATCATCCTGATACATGCCGACCATATCACCTGTCAATGTCACATTATCAACATCTCCATTCTGGTAAGCCATAACAGCCTGCTGCGTATCACTAATAACAACAAGATCAATCTCATCTACATCTACATTTTCTGCATCCCAGTAATCAGGATTCTTCTTAAGTACAATAGTATTTCCACCAACGTCCCACTGATCAAGTGTATAAGCACCACAATATAAAACACTGTCCTTATCTACACCAAACTGGTCGCCCTCTTCAGTTAACTTGCTTTCTTTTACAGGTGCCCAAGGAGAGAAGGTCAAAAGATTTAAGAAAAATGGGACTGGATATTCCAGTTCGACCTGTAATGTATTATCATCAACTGCAGTAACTCCGAGCTCATCAGCATCTGCCTCACCTGATGTAACTGCTTCATAGTTTTTAATAGCAGCCATTTCGATCTGATATGTAAATGTGCTGTAATCACCCTGAGCAGTCGCATTTCTCTTCCAAGCATACTCAAAATCCTGTGCTGTTACTGGTGTACCATCACTCCACTTTGCATTGTCACGAATATGGAAAGTATATGTCTTCTGATCATCAGATACCTCATAGGAATCACACAGACCATTCTGAATCTGTCCATCTGCGTCTACCACGAACAATCCTTCCATTGTATTGGAGATTACTGCAACATTAGTTGAATCTCCGCCAATCAATGGATCCATTGACGTTATAGGAGCACTAATCTGAATGGAAACAGCTTCTTCCTCATCTGCCATTGCCGGTACTGCAAAACCGGACATACTCATTACTGCCGCTGCTGTTACTGCCATTACTCGTCTGTTCATAGTCTTCCTCCTTCTCATGCTTTGTGCGGATGACCAAATCCACCCGCGTAGGTACATGCATACGCTGCGCGCTCTGCTGCATAGCTAAGCGCTTCCTTCATATCTTTATTGTCTGCATAGTGACGCAAAAATGCTGCGATAAAGCATCGCCTGCACCCATTGCATCTACTACATCTACCTTGCAAATTCCCTGTGTGTAAAACTCTGTTCCGTCATAAAATACAGAACCTTTTGATCCACGTGTGATGCCAATGATCTTTGTTCCATATCCTGCTGCCTTTTTAGCAAGCGCATGGATTTCTTCCTCAGACATATCGGAGCCAGAGAAAAATGCATAAGTGACAAATGGGCAAACTCGCTTCATATAATCGTCATCATGCTCATCTGAAAAGTCAAATGAAACCTTGCATACGCGGCTTAAGGTTTCAAGCTCATATTCCAAATTAGAATAGCAGCTCGTATGACAAATATCATACTCCTTGATCACTTCCAGATCCTCTCTTTGAAGTCTGATTGAAAACAAATGCTGGCAGGTATCGCGTATTCCTCCGACAAAGATTCGGTCGCCTTCCTCATTTATCTTTACACCGGCTGGCAGGTCGGTGCAAATACCTTTCTTGAGCGCTCGCATGTTACACCTTCCTCTTCCATGCATGCTCTAATATAATCTGCCCTATCGTCATTTCCAAACACGCCAATATAATTTACCTTCTCGGCGCCGTCTCTTTTACAATCCACTGCAACATTAACTGCATTTCCTCCCGGATAATAAATGCCTTCATCAAGATAACAGTCTGTTACATTATCACCAACTGCAATCAGCTTCATTTGTGCGTCCTCCTGTCTGTTAAAAATATTGCTGTTCACGAGACGCTCTTTTGCAAAACTGCGTGAACTATAATAAAAACAGTCTCCTGCTTTCCTGCTTCATGCAGTAAAAGCAGGAGACCTTACTTATTAATACTCCATCTGCCACATATATCTGCGGACTGAAAGAGCATGTCCTCTTTCATGTGCAAGAGAATCAATCATCTCACGTACAACTGTGCCAGCTAACAGCGGTGCTACATACTCCTGTACACCTGGCTCAATTCCAGTTAAATCAAACTCTGCTTCATCAATTACTGCCAGCTTCTGTGAAAACTTGCTGCAGAAATTGTAAGCTCTTTCATCCAATTCTCTAGTTGCTCCAATACCCTTAACAAGTACAAACGGTACATCAAAGTCTGTTACCTCAAATGGTCCATGGAAATACTCTCCTGAATGGATGCAATTAGAATGAATCCACTGCATTTCCATAAACAGGCAGATTGCAAGAGAATACATCTCGCCATAGTTTGCTCCGCTTCCCATTGTGTAAATTACAGTCTCACGCTTGAATCCTTACCCCACTGTGAACCAAAATCTGCATACTTTGCCTTGATGCGCTCTGTTACCTCTGCAAGATTATTTAAGGACTCAGCGCCCTTTACCCACTTCTCAGACGGCTCAACTACATTCAGCATATCAAATGCCAGTGTGTACAGAATTACTTTGCTAAGATCATTTGGATCTGCCTCTGGACCATGCTCATAATGGATCGGATACTCACAAGCCTTCCACAGCGGAGAATCAACAAGGTTTGTCAGAGAAATGGAAACTGCTCCCTTCTCCTTTGCAAGCTCTGCTGCTCTGACAGTCTCTGGTGTATTTCCGGAATGGGAAATAGTTAATACAACGCAGGTATCGTCCAGCACCTTCGGTGTTGCCTTTACGAACTCGTTAGAAGTGTAAATAGCGGACGGAATGCTGGTCTCGCGGTCAAACATGTACTGAATTGGCATCATGGATGCCTGAGAGCCTCCGCATGCAACGAAATAAAATCTGCGGATTGTTTTTCTCTCTTTAACAGCTGCTACTGCAGCCTGGATCTGGGAAAGATGTTCTGCTTTCATGTGTAACCCTCCATATTTGTATTCTGGCTTCATATAACACGGTAGCCATTTGTATTATAACGTTATATAACGTTTTGTCTTATATTATACCTATTTTACCCATTTGTCAAGTAGTTTTTTTCAATTAGCACATTAAAGTAATAAATTTTTTTATACCTTTTCAGAGCCATGATTTTAAGTGCACCAACCTTGACTTTTCTCTCTTTTTTTACTATACTTAATTTTGATATATGTAATATAACATCTTATAATGTCTTTATCTTAATAATAAATATCAGGGGGTTTTTATGTTAGACACAAATAGTCTTAAACCACTTTATATACAGCTTGAAGCTGAGATACGTCAGGCTTTGAGAGAAAAAAAATATCTTCCAGGGGATCGTCTTCCCAGTGAAGAAGAATTGTGTGAACAGTATCAGGTAAGCCGCATTACTGTCCGCAAGGCCATCCAACAGCTAACAGATCAGCATATCCTTGAAAAGCATCGTGGAAAAGGTACGTTTGTTTCCACCCCTTCAAGAAGCGTTGATCTAAAGGAGCATGGCTTTACAAATTATTTATCTGCAATCGGACATAAATCACATCATCTTCTATTAAAAAAAGAGCTGCAGTCTTCTGATGATTTTTTATGTGAAACGCTTTCTCTTCAGCCTAATGAACCAGTTTGTTACGTGCAGCGTCTAATTTTTGAGGATGATTCACCGCTTGCCTTAGATGAAATTTATATTTCTTCTTTAACTTATCCAGATTTTCTTGACCGCATAACAGGTGATATTTCTTTCTATGAACTGCTCGATAACTACTATAACGTATCTCGCGGTGAATCTGTATGTGAGATTGCTGTCCGTATTGCAAATGCTGAGCAGGCATCCATCCTTCATTGTCAGGCTGGCGATCCTCTTTTTCTTTTACAAAAAACGTGTTTTGCAGTTGACGGCACACCGATCCATTATTCACGCTCTCTTGTGCGCGGTGATCGAATCTCCTATACCATATGCACACAAAATTCAAACACACAGTTTATCTCTAATATAAATAATTGATATTTTATTTACAAGGCAGGAAAAAAGTTGCAGAAGACTGCAATTTTTTTTCTTGCCTTTTATTATTATATGTTATAATATTACATTATATAATGTTTTTATCAAATAATTGTATTATGGAGGGATTTTATGCTGAAGTTTCAAGAAGAATCGTTACGTCAATCTGTAAACGGTGCACTCGCTCTGCGCCATCAAATCAATCCATTTCTGGATGCCATCTTTGAAAAAGGTATTACAAATATATGTTTTCTGGGAATTGGCGGTACATACGCATCTGCCATGCAGACAGTTTCTCATATGAAAGAATTTACGTCAATGGAAGTATTCGCCGAAAATGCAGCTGAATATATAACAACTGGCAATCGACGTATCATGGATGGTACACTTCTTATTTATTCATCTGTGACTGGCAGTACACCTGAAATAGTTAAAGCCGTTGAAAAAGCACATGCAGCACATGCCACTATTCTTGCTTTCCTTGACAATCCAAATCCTCATCTGCGCGAGTTATGTGAGCTATGCATCTCATATCCGCAAAATGAACAGCTAAAACTCTTTATGGCTGCTGACCGTATTCTCTTTCTTCGTCATGAATTTGACTGTTATGATGACTGCTATGAAAATTTTGACTGTTATCTCGCAGATGCTTTGATCTCTGTTGAGCAATCTTTGGATTCCTTTGCACAAGAATTTGCAAAAAAGCACTGTAACGATACTCTCCACTATTTTGTCGGTGCTGGAAACCAGTGGGGTTCCACCTATTCCTATGGCATGTGCTATTGGGAGGAGATGCACTGGATGGCAACTAAGACTGTATCTTCCGGTGAATTTTTCCATGGAACGCTTGAAATCATTTCTCGAGACACTCCTGTCACACTCTTTATCAGCGAAGATGCCAGCCGTCCATTGTCTCTTCGAGTAGCTGCTTTCCTTCCGAAGATCTGCGCAAACTACACAATTATTGATGCAGCCGATTATCCGCTGATTGGAATTAAGCCGCAGTATCGCGGTTTTATTTCTCATCTTGTAACGCATGCCGTCACAAATAGAATTGATGTACATCTTGAAGCTATCAATTGCCATCCCATGGAGATTCGCCGCTACTATCGCTGCTTAGAATACTAACAAAAATATGCACATGTTTTTGGAATCATAAGCATACCAATCATTGGAACTACATCTGCCCACAGCACAACTAGAATGTAGAATGCAAAGCTCAGCACAATCGTAATTACTCGCTGCAGATGGAGTTCTGAAAAAATCTTTCTTTTCACGCAAAAAAAGAGCTCTGAGAATCTCTCAGAGCTCTTGACAGGCGACAGCCGGATTTGAACCGGCGGTAAGGGTGTTGCAGACCCGCGCCTTACCACTTGGCTATATCGCCGTGACTTCTATAGTATAGAATACTTTTGCGATTTAGTCAAGTGTTTTTTTCAAAAAATATAACTTTTTTTAGTTACAGTTCACGGGTTACGAAAGCCCTTCGGTGCAATGGTTTCGTCGCCGGACCAAACTCCGCAGGCTCCTTTTATGTTATTTCTTATTATACATTACTTTGAAAGACCTGCTCCAAGTGTCCGGCTCGTGAAATCCATTCACCTTCGGGCTTTGCCGCAATATTGGCTTAACCGTGAACTGTAGCATAGAACATATAACCTTCACATTACATCAAGCTTTGGTGAGCGTAAATTTCATACTCTCGCCTGCACTCAAAAACTTCGGAAGTGTTATGCCTGCATGATTCCAGGTCTTTCCGCTGCGCTTTATTCCATTTAAACTGCAAACATACATTAAATTGTCTTCGAGTCCCTTAATTGCAACATGAACAGGAAGCGGATTGCCCCATGCATCCTTTTTTACTACCTCTACAAGTGCGCGTTCTTTATTCTTTGCGACAAATTCCCATGCTGTAAAGCTTGTATTATCACGCTCTGTAAGACGGTAATATCTCCCTCGTGCGTCAAATCATAGTAGTCGTGGAACTCTTTGATCTGCTCTTTTACTTGTGCCTTTTCCTCATCTGAAAGAAGACGAAGATCAAGCTCATAACCAAAACTTCCGGCAAGTGCCACATCAGCTCTTGTAGAAAGCGGTACGCTTCGTCCTGTCTGGTGATTTGGGCATGCAGATACATGTGCACCAACTGAACTGATCGGATAGAAGAATGATGTTCCATACTGGATATCAAGACGGTTCATAGCATCTGTATTGTCACTGCACCAAATCTGTGGCGAATAGTACAGCATTCCGGCATCGAAACGTCCGCCACCGCCGCTGCAGCCCTCAAGCAGAATCTCAGGGAAACGCTGTACAAAACGCTCCAGCAAATCATAAACGCCAAGTATATAGCGGTGATAACATTCGCCTGACTGCTCACCTTTGTAAATATGGCTGTACATATCGCAGATACTGCGGTTCATATCCCACTTTACATACTCGATCTTAGTGTTTCCAAGAATTTCTTCAAAACGAGCCATCAGATAGTCGCGCACATCACTTCTTGTCATATCAAGCACAAGCTGATTGCGGGAATGATTTGGCACACGTCCTGGAATTGTGATTGCCCAGTCTGGATGAGCGCGGTAAAGATCACTGTCCTCTGAAATCATCTCTGGCTCAAACCAAAGACCAAATTTCATACCCTTTTCATGGATCTTCTCTGAAAGCTTTGGCAGTCCTCCGCGAATCTTTTTTTTCATTGACAAACCAGTCACCAAGACCACTGTTGTCATCATCACGCTTGCCAAACCAACCATCATCAAGCACCATCATCTCAATGCCAAGCTCTCCTGCCTGTGCCGCAATCTTCTCAATCTTCTCTTCATTGAAATCAAAATATGTTGCCTCCCAGTTATTAATCAAAACTGGACGGCGCTCATGCTTATAACGACCTCTGCACATATGCTCATGTAATATATCATGATACTGGTGTGACAATTTGCTAAATCCCTGATTAGAGAAGGAAAGAATCACTTGTGGTGCAAAGAATGTCTCTCCCTCTGTTAAGCACCAGCGAAACTGATACGGATTAATACCCATCTGAACACGAATCTGATCTCTTTGATCCTTCTGTGCCATTGCTGTAAAACTTCCGCTGTAAGCAAGACATAAACCGAAGCAGTCTCCTGCATCCTCTGTTGCATGACGGTCACAAAGAATCATTGCCGGATTATAGTGATGACTGGATGTTCCTCTAATACTTCCAAACTCTGTCTTAATATGCGTAACTGGTGTGCGCTCCATTGTGCGCTCCATCGCATGACGGCCTGTGAAACTGATAAGGTCCAAATCGCGATCCATCATATCCATACTGCATGACAAAAACTTCTCAATATAGATCGGCTCCTTACCTGCATTAGTCAAACTTGCCGTTCTTGTAATTACATTTTCCTCTTCCCAAACACCATAATATAAATGAAGAATTGCTCCAGAGACTTTTTCTTTCATGCGAATGATAAGCGTCTCGCTCGATGCACCCGCTTCACTATCTTTTGTATCATACAGTGCCGGCATACCCGGAATCGAATATGCACCGGATACGACCTCGCAGCTTTCAAAACGAAAATCGGCTGCACAACTGCCGTCTGGATGTGCCAAGCGAACAGAATCATCTCTAAAATCACCTACACCACTAGAAGCAACCTCCTGCGGCAGTGTATCAAGTGAATATGTGCGATCCAGTCCTGCTTCCTCTGGATTTCCGGAAAAACCAACATCACTTCTAACAATAAGATCAGACAAATCCTCTGCACCAATACTGCTTCCATAATATAAATGAAGAAGCACTCCATTTTTATCAGCAAGCATCTGATAACTGGAATCCTTTGTCTGAAGGGTCATCAGTCGACCATTTGGGCTAATTTGAATTGCCATAGTTTCTCTCCTCTCTCATCACACAATGCCAGCGAGCAGAAAATTGCTTCACTTGCATGGCTTTTTACAGCCACAGAATCTTCCTGCACTCCGGCATTGTTGTAGTGTTATTATTTTACTCTTTTACAGCGCCAATTACCATACCTGTTACAAAATATTTTTGTAAAAATGGGTAAATAATCAAAAGCGGAATTGTGGAAACCACAATCTTTGCTGCATTAAAGGAACGATTATTTAATGCAGATAATTGCTTTAACTGATCTGCATCAGTAATCTGCGTCAAGTCGACAGTCAGCTGCTGAATATAAGTCTGCAGCGGATACATGGATGCCTTGCTCATGTAAATCAGTCCTGAGAAATAATCATTCCAGTGATTTACAATTGCAAACAGGCCAACGGTTGCCAGTGCCGGAAGTGAAATCGGCAGATATACCTTTAATAAAACGGTGAGCGGACCGGCTCCATCAATTCTGGCTGCCTCATCAAGAGATTCTGGAACACCCTTAAAGAAATTGATTAACAAAATGACATTGAATACCGGAACGGCACCCGGAAGAACCAGTGACCAAATGGTATTGTTTAAGTGAAGCTTGCTGACTACCATGAACAGCGGAATAACACCACCATTAAATAACATTGCGAAGATGACAATCTTCATATAAATCTCTCTTGCACGGAAACGCTTTTTGTTCTTAGAAAGCGGATATGCCATAGAGATTGTAAAAAACATATTGATTAAAGTACCAATTACTACTCTCTTTACTGAAATCCAGAAAGAATGCCAAAACTGTGAATCGCCAAGCAGTTTGTTGTATGTAGTAATTGTAAAATCAACTGGCCACAGACCAACTTTATTTGCCGCAACTGCATCACTTCCGCTTAAGGAGATCGCAACCATATTTAAAAGCGGCAGCAAGCAGCTAAGCGCAAATAAAAGAACCACGAGCCATATTGCGATCTGAGAAATAATTTTTCCTGGTTTTGCTTTCATACGAACCTCCCTTTTAGAATATTCCTGAGCCAGTTGTTTTCTGTGCCAGCTTATTTGCACTAAGAATCAGTACAAAACTGATTACTGATTTTAACAAGCCAACCGCAGTACCAATGCTGTACTGACGCTCTACCATACCAATTCGATATACATATGTATCAATGATATCACCTGTTTCATATACAATTGGATTATACAGATTAAATACCTGATCAAAGCCTGCATTTAATATATTTCCAAGATTCAGCGCTGTCATTAACACAACAGTTGGCATAAGCGCCGGAACAGTGATATTTAGAATCTGCTTAAATCGATTAGCACCATCAATAGATGCAGCCTCAAAAAGTCCTGGATCAATTCCTGTTAAGGCTGCCAGATATACAACAGAATTGTAACCAAATTCCTTCCAGACATCTGTTCCTACGATCACAGTACGAAACCACTTATTATCAGCAAGGAAATAAATAGGATTGCCGCCAAATGCACTGATTACTGCATTGATTGGTCCATCTAATGAAAACATGTTCGTTACAACAGTTGCCAAAACAACCCATGATAAAAAGTGTGGCAGATAGACAACAGTCTGGAAAATCTTTTTGCAGACATTGACACGAATCTCGTTTAGTAAAATTGCAAAAGTAACTGGAACAAAAATATTAACAACCAGCTTTGAGAATGCAATGATTAATGTATTCATGAAAACCTGTTTGCTGTCTGGCAGGCTGAAGATGAACTGAAAATTGCTAAGACCAACCCATTTTGATTTCAAAAGACCTTTGGCCGGAACATAATTTTCAAATGCCATCAGCGATCCCACTAACGGTGCAAACACGAAAATAATTAAGATAATCATTCCCGGAAGAATCATTAAATTCAGCGTAAGCTCTTCTCTTCCCAGGCGTTTCTTTTTCTTATTTGCTGCCTGACTCATGAATTTCCTCCTTTTTCAAAAGCCGGAGCCAAACATCATTTTGACCCCGGCATTTTTTATTGATTGGATCAGATTGATTTGTCTAATCCCAAAAACTTTGCAGTTTTTACATTGTTACAACTTGCAATTTTCTCTGAATTACTTCTGAATTGCCTCGTTTACTTCCTCTGTGATCATTTCACCGCCTGCATTGTTCCAATCGGATACGAACTTATCAAATGCATCGATGCTTTCCTCACCAACGATGATCTTCAAAACAGTCTGCATCTCGATCTTCTCTAAGGATGCCCAACGGATTGCCATAGACTCAGTGGTCTCATAGAATGCCGGGGTGACAAAGTCTGCCGGGTTTTCGATCATACGGGACATGGATACGATTCTGGACATATACTGAGAATAGTCAGAGGAATCTGCCTTCTTACCCTCTTTTTCAGCTGCCAGATAGTTCTGTGCAGACTGATAGTAGCTTAATTCATCTGATGTTAAAGTATCTACCTTTGACTCATCATCCATTGCAGCAAGTACATGCTCTGTCATCAGCTGTGCATTATTACCCGGCTGAACCTCACAGTAAAGCGGCCAGTTGAAGTATGCAAGCGGCTGATTTTCACGAATCTCCAAAGATGCATCGCTTGTATCCTGCTTGGAGTACTCTGCATTTACATTAACAATCTTCATTGCGATTTCCGGATGCTCATAGCCCTTTCTAACTGCAACAAAACCTGCATAAGACTGTGTATTGATTGCCTGAATCTTTCCATCCTCTCCTACTGGTGCTGATACATTGATCCACTCAGCGTCATCAGTTGCGTAGCTTGATGTAAGTGCTGTATTAAATGGTGCCCACCACGGTCCGATAAACGCGCCGCACTTTCCGCTAGAGATCAGTGCTACAATGTCATCATTTGTTCTTGTTGTAAACTGCTGATCAATCAATCCTTCTGTATACCAGCTGTTTAACAGTGTAAGCGCATCCTTCATCTCTTCCTGAACTGAACCATATACAGCTGTTCCATCCTCTGCAGTAATCCAGATGCTTGGATATGCACCAAATGCAGTGAAAATATTATCAATTCCAAATGTGTTATTAGGATATTCGCCATATACGTCAGAACGCATTGCAAGACCGATGGTATCAGCCTCTCCATCTCCATCTGGATCATCATTGATAAATGCACGAAGCATATCAGCAACTTCATCCATTGTGGAAGGCTCTTCAAGACCAAGCTTATCAAGCCAATCCTTTCTCACCCACAGAAAATCCTGTCCATCACTTAACTGCGTCTTTGGAATTGCCATAATCTTTCCATCAAATGTCACGGTATTTAACGGATTATTGTCACCATAGCTCTCATAAGATTCCTTTACAGTATCACAAGCTAAGTTATTATATACATCGGTCAGATCCTCGATCATGTCGTTTTCAACAAGCTCTACCAGTGTTGAATAATCTGGAACATGAATGATATCTGGCAGACTCTGGCTTGCAATTGCAAGAGCTAGCTTCTGATTATAATCATCGCCCATCGTTGCTTCAAAATCATTTTCATTCTGAATATTTAACAATTCCTTCAAGTAACGGGTGTATGCATTATTCTCCGGTGTATCATTTTCATATGGTGTTCCTGCCAGCACATCAGCACCCTGATTTGTAAGTGAGTATCCTGTAGTATAAGTAACCAATTCATCATACTTTCCATATGGATCATTTGCTGCCTCATCGGCAAAAGCAAATCCACAAACAGATGTGGTGGTCAGTGCAGCTGTCAGCATCATTGCAAAACTCTTTTTCATTATAAATAACTCCTCCATTTTTTCTATCATTTCTTAAGCATTGCGCATTGCTTTGTTGTAAAAAATATATCAAAAAAACAGACAACGGTATATATAAAAAACACGGAAAACATATCAGAAAAACGGACAGTCATGTTTTTATTGTGGATAATTCAGATATATTTGACAAATATGGGGGACTGATACTATACTAGAAACACAAATTACTGTGAACGAAGCTGACAAAGCAGCCACAAAATGCATAAAGGGGGATTTTTGACATGTACCGTATGCTGATTGTCGATGATGAGAAAAATGAGCGAGACTGTATCTTATATCTGCTCAAAAATAGCGGCCTTCCACTAGAAATTCGAGAGGCGGAGGATGGTGTAGCTGCACTGGCTCTATTAAAGGGCTGGCCTGCTCATATTTTATTTACAGATGTCCAAATGCCAAGAATGGACGGGCTTGAACTGATTCAAAAGGCACTCGCCTTATATCCAGATATTCGTCCCATTATTTTTAGCGGCTATGCCGATTTTGCCTATGCCAAAACAGCTATCTCTTTAGGTGTGGAAAATTATATTTTAAAGCCGGTCGTACCAGACGAACTTTCCAAAACGCTTACCACCCTAATCAGCCAGTTAGACGCAGACAGGGAAAACTTCGATAAACAGGAAAATCAGAAGCTTTTTCTTCTTCAATATTCACTTCAGCTTGCGATCTTTGGAAATTTTGATAAGGCAAAAGCAGAGCCTTTTATATTAGAACAATTTTCTTCCTTTCGCTATCTGGTGATGTTCACATTTAAAAATGATTTTTTGGTTCATAAATCAGAGGTATTTTTTGACAATCTGCGAAGTACACTGGCACCAGACGGAGTCTCAGTAAATATTTCTCCTGACCAGGCTGTTTTATTCATGCGCACGCCGATTCTCGATGCGAAGCGATTTTGTGACAAATTACTTGCCCATATTCGTGATACATTTTCGGTCGACTGCTATATTGCCGTGACCAAGCCCTTGTCCGAATATCAATCCTTTAAAGATGCCTTTTCTTTTTTGGAGCAGCAGATGGAACAGCGTTTTTTCCTGCCGGACACACTCATTTTTTTACCAGATATGATCCCTACACAGAGAGAGGAAACATTTGAGGATGATTCACAGCTGCTTCCGCTCATTCAAAATGCACTCGCCTCAAAGAATAAGGCACTTCTTCAAGAATATTTGACGCACCTGTTTAATAAGTATAAGGTTTCTGTCAATCAGTCTCAGATCTATGTCAAATTTCTTTTTTCAAATGTGCTAACAATGCTGTATCCGGCACTTCCAGCATATGCCTGTGCAAACTTTCCTCCTCTTGAGACTATGATTGCCAATCTATATCTTCAGCCGGACATCTCTGAGATTATTCGAATTGTAAAAGAGGTCTCAAAACCGATTCTCGACTCGTTTTCCTCCGGTCTGGACACGATGCGAAAAGAAGTCTCCTGCGCAATTGCCTATATTGCAAACCATTACAGCGAAGAATTGTCTGCCGAAATTTTAGCCTCTGCCGTCTATCTAACGCCGGATTATCTCAGTCGCCTGTTTAAAAAATCGACTGGAAAAAGTATCTCACAATATATTCGCCAATATCGAATGGAGAAGGCAAAGGATGCACTTCTTCACACACAAAAGAAGGTGATTGAGATTGGAATCCAGTCTGGCTATCCCAATTATTCATACTTTTGTCAGAGCTTTCGCGAGTATTTCGGAAGCTCACCAGAAAAATATAGACAGGAGCACGCATGAAAACTTTTGTAAAACAAATCAAGCAAAAATTTGATGATATGAAATATAGAAGCAAGCTTGTTTTTCTCTGCATTCTAGTCAGCTTTCTTCCTCTTTCTGTCATGGGATTTTTCTGCTACAACCAGACAATCAAGCTGCTTCGCGCACGCGAGCTATCCTCACTAGAATCCACTGTCACCTCTGTGTCAGACTCGCTTGATTCCAAAATAAGCATCTACCAGAATTTACTATCTTATCTGGCGAACTCAAATGTACTTGCACAGTTCTCTTCCTACAATGATGCGAATGCTTACGATCAGTACGAATATCTAAACTATACGATGGATGTCTTTTTAAATGCCACCTATTTGCAGCATCCTGAAATCAGACAGATCACAATCTACAATGCCGACGGCCCCATGACCCACGGCAAACAGCTTCGCCCAATCAGTGATTTAGAGGGTGAACGTTGGTATGCACCTGACAAAATTTCTACTCAACCAACTTGGTACAAAAAGAAGGATGGAAGTCTGCTTGTCATACAGTATCTGTGCGAACCGTACCTCACCTATATTCGCTCATACTCAAAAAACTACATTGCAATCCAGTTAAATGCCGATCTTTTCTTTGGAGATCTTGATAGAGTTGCCGATAACTTTCATATTCAGATAGACTCACCCTCTCAGACTCTTTTTTCTTATAAGTCTGACTCTATCTTGGAAAATGCAAGCGATTTTCGAAAGTGGGTGACAAGAAATGATCTTGTGGATTCTAGTGGTTGGAATGTAACACTTGAACGGCCGGAAAAGATGATTTTTGCCTCGGTTCGTCAGATGGGAAGAATTATTATCGCGATTCTTTTTTTCTGTGTCGTTGTTATTTTTCTAATCACTCAGCTTTTCACCAGCTTTTTTGAGCAGAAAATCAGTGCCCTCCACTATTATCTTCAGCGCATCAAAGAAGGGCATCTTGACTACCACATTCACGATGACAGTAAGGACGAGCTTGGTGATCTGACAAATAATCTTCAAGCTATGATTGATGAGATCAACCGACTAATCCGAGAGGACTATCAGACTAAGATTGAATTGAAGGAGACGCAATTTAAAGCCTTGCAGGCTCAGATCAATCCTCATTTTCTGTACAACTGCTTATCTCTTATTAACAACAAGGCGCTTATGAACAACCAGCCTGAGATCAGTCAGATGTCTCAGCTGTTATCCGTTTTTTACCGTACAACATTAAATAAGGGAAAATCTGAAACGCTTTTGCAAAATGAGATCAAAAACGTGACCTCTTATATTGATATTCAGCGCCTGCTTCACGACAATTGCTTTGACGTGCTCTACCAGATTGACCCGAATTTGCCAGAAATCGAAGTGCCAAATCTTTTACTGCAGCAACTCGTTGAAAATTCGATTATTCACGGCATTTTGCCAAATAAGATAAAGCGCGGTCAGCTCTTTCTCACAGTAACAAAGGTTGCCGATAAAATCTACGTCTCCATCATGGACAATGGAGTTGGGATCCCACCAGAAAAACTTGCCACTCTTCTTACAACCGACTCGTCTGGCTACGGACTTAAAAATGTCCACGATAGGCTTCTTCTTGCCTATGGCAAAGGCTCCGGCCTTTCGATCAATAGTATACCGTGGCAGAGCACGATGATTACGTTTATGATTCCGATGAATTGACTACAAGTAAGTCTTTTTTTACTTTGATGCTTACTTGCTCACCTTGATCTACTGACATCTGATACAACAGCTGCTGTTTTTGACCTTCCTTCGGAATCGACAAAAATGAGAGTTCTGCACCTTCACAACCCCAAACATTTGCCTGAATTTCAATTGTTGTATCGCTGACTCTGATCTTTTGGATCTCACCTGCGCTAATTTCTACCTTCCAGTGCTGTGGAACATGATACACACGCATGGACAATCCATCCTGCGGAACTATGATTTCTTCTTCTCCTTCATTTGAAACCATACAGCCCAGACCAACCCTTCCCAAACAGAATGATCCATAACAATTGAGCAAGCCGAACGAAGTGCACCAAAAAGACCGATTCCCGCTTCTCCTGACAGCGATACACAGCCCTTTACATATGGCATCCACATTTTCTTTTTATCGTCATCTTTAAAGACTGCCGCATTTGTCTCGTTAATCCATTTACCCATCGTGATCCAACCAGTTGCACCTGAATTTTTAGGATCTGCATTCCAATAGCCACCTGAGTTGTAGATCAACCAACCTGATAAAAATGCGCCATAATACGATAAATCCAGTCTTCCTTCAAATGACCTTCATCAAGTGTATAGTCAAGTAGCGGGTAGGCACCTAGCTGTGTCATATAGCTTGTATTCCACTCAGTATCTCCGCCGCCTCTGACATCTGTATTGTACAGATACCAAACTGGCTGTTTTCCTCTGTTTGCAAATGATGCTTTTGCGGCTGCTTTCATTACATGCTCATTTTGAATACGCTTTCCATATCCGTAAACTGCCTCAAATGCAGTAGAATCATACACCATTTCAGAACCAAATGGAAAATTCTCAGAACGCAAAGAAATGTGCTTTTTTATCAAAGATTGGCATTCATCTCTGCTGCTTCCCTGAATCAAATCCCTCTTTCTCCAACGTCCTGTGCCAAATAAAGCGACACGTCAATCTCTCCCATATTTCCATATTCACTTGCACCAACACCATCCGGAAACATCCAATAATTAAACATCGCTTTTGTATACTCATATGCCATCTTTAAGTACTGTGTGGATTCTCGAAGATATGGAATCTGATTTTTTTTCTGAATCAAATACATATCACGCATAATGTTGATAACATGAACATAGTTAAATGCACGCCAAACATCATCGGCGCCTCTGCCAGCCATGGCTCAAACATCGTATACCACGGCACCATTCGATGAACGCGCCACCCCGGCTGTTCTGTTAAACGCTTTATAATAAAATCTTCAACAAATAGATTTAAAACCTGAAGTTCCTTTTCCTGCGGACGATAGACATTTTTTTCTGCTAAAAACAATCCACTTGCAAGACCTGGATCATCACTTCCACCAGTCCACCAATCTTCAAAATATGGGTTAAAGGTGCTGTTAATTCTTCTTTTATTTGTCATATCCCACATTAACAGTGCATGGTAACATGGATCCTGTTCATCCGTTTCAAAATGATTTTCTGCAACAAATCTCGCGTGTTCATCAATCATTTTTTGCACTGGCTCTGTCACAAAAAAGCAATACTGTGCTATCTTTTCTCCACAAGTAACTGTGACCGTCCTCTTTCCGTATTCACCAAAACGAACCTTGCTTACCTTCCATCCATTTTTGATCTGTGTCTCCAAAATCTTATCTTCTGAATTCAAGTTTACAATGGCATCCACAGGCTTTGTCATAATCATGAAATTTGTATCGATCGGTCCAACTATACCAGGCACAGCACGAAGGGAAATTTGATTCTGTTTTTCCAGTACATTTGAAATTTCTTCCACACTTTTAAGAAAAGTCAACCCAATTCGAAATACTCTTTTTTCAGACGGTTCTAATACGAATGAATTCGACGGTAAATTTACAGCAGTTTTTTGTGTCACAAGATGTACACGAACCAAACCTTCATAACCATATCCATCTCCAAATTGTGAACCAAAAAGCTTATCTTTTTTGTTCTTTTTTCTAAATTGAGAAATTGTGTATCACCAAGTGGAAGCATCAAAAGAATTGGCTCATTGCCACTCGATTTTTCCCAATACAGATATGATGAATTTCCTGTAATACAGGTATGACGCAGCACACAATGCTCATATTTAAAGTCATTATCATTTCGAAAATATTGATCCATCAATAGAGGAAGACTCACTTCCAAAAATTTGATTGCACTCTCACTGTTATTTTCTAAGCAAATAGTCCACTCAAGCAAGTCTTTCTTCATCTCTAATTCCATGCGTAGCTCAATTTACTTCCTGTACTCACTGCACTGATTTATTTTCAGTTGCATATAAGAGACATTTTGTTTTTTGAAAATATGCGTCAATGACTGTTCCTTCTCATCTATGGATACCATACCATTTATTGTACCAAGCCACTTTGCATCTTCTACATCATACTGTGGAAACTCTTCTGGTGTAATGACAAAGTCAGCCAGACAATCATCTATTGGAGATTTGATTGAAATAAATCCATAGCGCATTGTATCATATATAGCATGCATGTTTGAATTTTTTAATGTAATTTTTTCCATTGATTCTCCCTTCACATTGAATTTTCTTTTGATGCTTTTTCTCATTAAAATTTCAAAATCAATTATCCCTTTACAGAGCCAACCATAACGCCCTTTGTGAAAAACTTCTGCACAAACGGGTATGCCACTACAACCGGAATCGTTGTCAGCACCATAGCTGCTAACTCAACTGTTTTTGATGTTGTCTCACCGCTTCCCATTGAAGAGTTGACAAGAGCCGAAACAGACTGATTCGACTGCATTACAGTTGCCGCTAACTGTTCAACCGCCTGACTAGACTTAATCAACTTTAATGTATAATTTGCCAATGTCTGCAGTGAGCTGCTTTGTGTGTAAAACAAGGTAGTTCCATAATCATTCCATACGCCACATGCAGTAAAGACACCTAGTGCGGCCAATACAGGCTTTGACAACGGCAATACAATTGAGAAGAAAATTTTAAATTCACTTGCACCGTCAATCTTTGCTGATTCAAAAAGAGATTCCGGAATTGCTTTAAAATTTGCATTATAAATAATAACATTATAAAATCCACCGAATAAAGCCGGAATAATATATACCCAATATGTATTGTAAAGTTTTAACCAGTTTACAAGAATGAAGGTTGCAATCGTACCACCACTAAAATACATGCTGACAAAACCAAGTCCTGCAAAAAACTTCCTTCCATATAGATATGGTCTGGAAAAACCATATGCAAACATGGCTGTAATCAGTGTAGAACCAATGGTTACGATAATCGTTCTAGAGCCAGTGATCCACAGTGCATTAATAATTTCTGCATCGCCAAGAACTAACTTCCAGCTGGCAAGTGTAAATTTTTCCGGCAGAAAAAAGGAATAGCCTTTTGTCAATGCATCACCACTATTTAATGAGTTGATCAATGCATACCACATCGGATATATAGTTACCAACATAATGATGCACATGCCAATTGTATTAAAAATATTAAAGGCACCTTTTTCATATGGTTTGACGCTTTTATTTGTCTTCTTTGCTCGCATCGCTTTCACTTGAACTTCCTCCCATCTCCAAATTAGAACAGACCTGAACCGGTCAGCTTATTGGATATTTTGTTTGCTCCAAGCAACAAAACCATTGCAATTACTGATTTTACAAGATTTACTGCTGTTGCAACGCCAAACTGCATCTGTCTGAGACCATATTCATAAATATAGGTATCAATAACCTGACTCGCTGAAATATTCAGTGAATTCTGAAAAACGTAGATCTGCGTAAAATTGTTGTTGAGCATTCCACTGATTGCAAAAATAACCATAATCATTAGTGTTGGCTTAATGCTTGGAATCGTGATATACCACATTCTCTTAAAGCGACCTGCACCATCAATCATTGCAGCTTCATACATATCCTGACTTATTCCAGCAATTGCAGCAATATACAAAATAGCACCCCATCCTAATTCCTTAAGCAGAGAACTAATTACAGTAATACCCCAAAAATATTTTGGCTGTGCCATAAAGCCAATTGGCTCCTTAATCAGACCTAAATTGATTAAAATACTGTTTACAAAACCATTGTCAGTACTTAACAATGTCATAAACAGACCACCAAATACAACCCAAGACAAAAAAGTGCGGCATATACGTAAACAGTCTGAATCAGACTTTTAAATTTCTCTTTTTGTAACCTCATTCAGCATCAGCGCAAAAAACAAAGTGACCGGAATGCTGATTAAATTATTTAACAAATTAATTCCAAGCGTATTTCTTAACATCGGAATAAAATCATAATTTTTAAAAAGGATTTTAAAATTTTTGAAATGGTT
>ENA-OQAZ01000368-OQAZ01000368.1-human-gut-metagenome-genome-assembly--contig:-NODE-368-length-25722-cov-4.161555_pt1 | contig 25722 bp, 34 predicted proteins | sample MGYA00242737_ERZ504531 | MGnify/ENA primary metagenome ERZ504531 (study PRJEB26092, sample SAMD00036244) | human gut metagenome | host: Homo sapiens | study: EMG produced TPA metagenomics assembly of... | reverse complement strand
CTCGGCCAGGGCGGTGGATGTCACCCGCTTGCGCGCAGAAAATCCGCCGCTGTCCCCTGTGCTGTCTGCACCAGCGCCGCAGCAAATGGCCGGTATCCGCCTGGCTGCACCCCTGCTGCCCCGCCAGCACCAGCGCCGTGTGCACGGTGCGTGCCGCCGTGAAGGAAAAACCTTTATATCTGTAGACCCAGAACATCTGCAAATCCTCCTCTGAAAAGTACCCATTGAAAGTATAGACGCCGGGCCAATAAATAATCATCGAAATCTGGGGGATTCTGCAAGACAAATTGAGAAAACCGTGGTATAATAAACTGATTGTTTTTATTTTTACGTATGAGGTGGTTTTCAATGCACAAATTGATGCGCTACATCAAGGGCTATGAGAAGCAAGCCCTGTTAGCGCCGCTTTTCAAGATGCTGGAAGCCTGTTTTGAATTGTTTGTGCCACTGGTCATTGCCAGCATCATCGACACGGGCATCAAAAATGAGGATGCAGCCTTCATCTGGACGCGCTGCGGCCTGCTGGTCCTGCTGGCTGCTATCGGCTTGGCCAGCAGTCTGACGGCACAGTGGTTCTCCGCAACGGCGGCGCTGGGCTTTGGCACGGCATTGCGCAAGGACCTGTTCCGCCATATTGGCACGCTGAGCTACAGCGAGCTGGACGGCATCGGCACCCCGACGCTTGTCACCCGCATGACGAGCGACATCAATCAGGTACAGAACGGCGTCAACCTGACGCTACGTCTGCTGCTGCGCTCGCCGTTCATCGTGATCGGTGCGCTTATTATGGCGTTCTCCATCAGTCCGAAGCTGACGCTACTTTTCATCGGTGTTACGATCATGGTGTCGCTTATTATATGGGCCATCATGCGCGTGACCGTGCCCATCTACCATGAGGCCCAGAACGGCTTGGACCGTGTGACGCTGCTGACGCGCGAAAACTACGTCGGCGCGCGCGTGGTGCGTGCCTTTGCCCGCCAGGCGGACGAGCTGGCCGCCTTTGTGGAGACAAATGACCATCTGAAAAAGCTGCAATTTGCGGCAGGCCGTATTTCGGCGCTGATGAACCCGCTGACCTATCTCGTCGTCAACCTGGCCGTTGTGGCGCTGCTGCTGCGCGGCGGTGTGGAGGTCGATGCCGGTAAGCTGACGCAGGGCGAGGTCATTGCCTTATCAACTATATGAGCCAGATTCTGCTGAGCCTGCTGCGTCTGGCGGATCTGGTCGTTTCGGTCACCCGCGCACTGGCCAGCGGCATGCGCGTCAATGAGATTCTGAACACCCACACGACGATGCAGGATCCCGGCACGGCAGAGCTAGCTGTGAACGACGCTGCCGAGGCGGCTAAGTTTGAGCACGTCACCTTCACCTACAAGGATGCCGGCGCACCGAGCCTGACGGACATCACGTTCACGGCCAGGCCCGGTGAGACCATCGGCGTCATCGGCGGTACGGGCAGCGGCAAATCGACGCTGATCGACCTGGTCTGCCGCTTCTACGATGCCGACAACGGCGGCGTTGCGCTGTTCGGCCATGATGTAAAGCAGTACAGCTTTGCACAACTGCGCAGGCTGGTGGCGTCGTGCCCCAGCAGGCCGTGCTGTTTACAGGTACGATCCGCGACAATATGCAGTGGGCCGCCCCCGGAGCTTCCGACGAGGAAATCTGGCAGGCGCTGGAGATAGCCCAGGCGGCGGAGTTGTCCGCGGCAAACCCGGCATGCTGGATGCGCCGGTGGAGACCGCGGGCCGCAACTTCTCCGGCGGCCAGCGCCAGCGCCTGACGATTGCCCGCGCGCTGGTACCAAAGCCGAAGATCCTGATTTTGGATGACAGTGCCTCGGCGCTGGATTTTGCAACGGATGCAGCCCTGCGCAAGGCAATCAAAGAGGAAACGCACGGCATGACCGTGTTTATCGTCTCCCAGCGCGCGGCCAGCGTGCAGCGCGCCGACCACATTCTGGTGCTTGATGACGGCAAGCTGGTTGGCGACGCGCCCCATGCCGAGCTGCTGCGCAGCTGCGAGGTCTATAAGGAAATCTGCCTGAGCCAGTTGAGCAAGGAGGAGGTGGCAAAGACGCTATGAGCAAGACAAAGCAAAAGCTGGACCAGAATACGATCCATCGCGTCCTGAAGCTGATCCGCCCCTACACCGGCATGGTCATCCTGACGCTGACCCTTGCGCTGATCACAGTGGTCACGACTCTGCTGGCCCCGGTACTGTCCGGCAAGGCCGTGGATATGATCCTGGGACCCGGTCAGGTTGATTTTGCAGGCCTTGGCAAAATTGCGATAGCGATGGCTGCCACGATTGCCTGCACAGCTCTGGCCCAGTGGCTGATGAATGTCGTCAATAACCGCATTACCTTTCAGGTCGTGCGTGATATGCGTGTCCGTGCGTTTGGCCAGCTGGAGATTCTGCCGCTCAAATATATGGACGCCCACCGCCCCGGCGATGCTATCAGCCGCATTACCACCGACGTGGAGCAGTTCAGCGACGGTCTGCTGATGGGCTTTACCCAGCTGTTCACCGGCGTGCTGACGATTTTGGGCACGCTGGGAGTCATGCTGTTCATCGACTGGCGCATTGCGCTGGTCGTTGTGGCGTTGACGCCGCTGTCGATTTTCGTCGCGCGGTTCATTGCCACCCACACCTATTCTATGTTCAAGGTGCAGAGCGAGACCCGCGCCGAAATGACGAGTCTGGTCGAAGAACTGGTCGGCAACGAGCATCTTGTCCGCGCGTTCGGCTATGAGCGCCGCGCCGAGGAACGCTTCGATAAGATCAACCTCGATTTGCAGAAGTGCGGCGTCAAGGCGACGTTCTTCTCCTCTACCACGAACCCCTGCACCCGCTTTGTGAATGCGCTGGTCTACGCCGCCGTCGGCGTGCTGGTGCGTTCGTCGCCATTGCTGGCGGCATCACGGTGGGCCAGCTGTCGGTCTTTCTGAACTACGCCAACCAGTACACGAAGCCGTTCAATGACATTTCGGACGTTATGACCGAACTGCAGAACGCGCTGGCTTGTGCGCAGCGCGTGTTTGACCTGATTGACGAGACGCCCATCGTGCCCGATGGCCCGGATGCTGTTGCCCTGCCCCACGGCGCGGGCAGCGTGGAGTTTGACCACGTCAGGTTCCGCTATGTGGACGATGTGCCGCTGATCGAGGATATGAACCTGAAGGTTGTGCCGGGTCAGCGCATTGCCCTGGTCGGCCCCACGGGCTGCGGCAAGACGACACTGGTCAATCTGCTGATGCGGTTTTATGAGATCAACGGCGGTACGCTGCGCGTCGACGGGTATTCCATCGACAATGTGACCCGCGACAGCCTGCGCGGCAACCTGGGCATGGTGCTGCAGGAGACCTGGTTGAAGGCCGGTACGATTGCGGAGAATATCGCCTACGGCAAGCCGGATGCGACCCGCGAGGAGATCACCGCCGCGGCCAAGAAGGCGCACGCCCATAGCTTTATCTGCCGCCTGCCCAACGGGTACGATACGCAGGTAGCCGAGGACGGCGGCAACATCAGCCAGGGCCAGCGGCAGCTGCTCTGCATTGCCCGTGTCATGCTGCGACGCCCGCCGATTTTGATTCTGGATGAGGCAACGTCCAGCATCGACACCCGTACCGAGGTGCTGGTGCAGGATGCCTTTGAGGAGCTGATGAAGGGCCGCACGAGCTTTATCGTGGCCCATCGCCTGTCTACCATCAAGAACGCTGACCAGATCCTGGTCATGAAGGCCGGCAACATCATTGAGCGCGGAACCCACGAAGAACTGCTGGCGCAGGGCGGCTTCTACAAGCAGCTGTACGAGAGCCAGTTCGCCAAGGCATAAAGCCATACACCAGAAAAGAAATAGGAGGATGTATTATGAGTCACATTATCATTCCGGAAGGATACCAAAGCCTTCTGGGTTTGTATGACACCCAGAAGGCCATCGGCCTCATCAAGACGATCTTTCAGGAGAAGCTCTGCATGGCGCTGCACCTCAAGCGCGTCACGGCTCCCCTGTTTGTCATGCAGGGCAGCGGCCTGAACGACGACCTGAACGGTATCGAGCGCCCCGTTGCGTTCGATGTGCCCAGCCTGAACGAACAGGCCGAGGTCGTCCACAGTCTGGCCAAGTGGAAGCGCTACGCCCTGTACAAGTACGGCTTCCGCCCCGGTCAGGGCATTGTGACCGATATGAACGCCGTCCGCCGCGACGAGGAGCTGGACAACCTGCACAGCATTTACGTGGACCAGTGGGACTGGGAGCGCGTTATCACTGCCGACCAGCGCACGCTGGAATTTCTGCAGGAGACCGTGCGGGACATCGTGGACGCTGTCTGTGCAACGTCTGACGAGCTGCGCTGGAAGTTCCCCGAGCTGAAAAACAACATCCACCTGGGCCGCGAGGTGGCATTTATCACGACGCAGGAGCTCGAGGACAGGTACCCGGACTTCACGCCGAAACAGCGCGAGAATGCCTTTGCCAAAGAGCATGGAACCGTCTGCATCATGCAGATCGGCGGCAGGCTCAAGAGCGGCCAGCCCCACGACGGCGCGCGCCGACTATGATGACTGGACGCTGAACTGCGACATCCTGTTCTGGCACAAGCCGCTGGACTGCGCACTGGAGCTGTCCAGTATGGGTATCCGCGTTGACGCCGACGCCCTGCGCCGCCAGCTGGACGCCGCAGGCTGCCCGCAGCGCGCGGAGCTGCCCTTCCACAAACTGCTGCTGGATGGCACCCTGCCCCTGACAATGGGCGGCGGCATCGGCCAGAGCCGTCTGTGCATGCTGCTGCTGGGCAAGGCCCATGTCGGCGAGGTACAGGTCAGCCTGTGGGATGACGCTACGGTACAGGCGTGCAGGAATTCGGGCGTGGAGCTGCTGTAACTCTTGACAAACCCCTGCCGATTGTGATATTATATTAGAGTTCCCGCTAGTATAGCACAATTGGCAGTGCAGCTGATTTGTAATCAGCAGGTTGCAGGTTCGATTCCTGTTACTAGCTCCAAAAAAGCGCGTTAGCAAAGCAAATCCACTTTGCAACGCGCTTTTTCTTGCTTTTGTATGTCTTTTTGCGTCCTAAACAGTAAAAAAACAGGTCGTAAACAAGTCGTAAACGCAGTAGAATCGCATAACGCGGAGTCAGGGTTGAACTCAGGAATGCTGCTGTACATAAAGCTGGTGGATTGTTCTTGAGGAATATTTAGAGGAACTTTTCCTTATTGCACCCTACTCTATATACTCCTAAAAAACGCCCGGTAGGCGTGATGCTTACCGGGCGTTTTGCTTTGCTGTTTTAAGTGTTTGCCAGTGCCGTCTGCAGAGCGCAGTAATTCTCCAGTGTCAGCTGCTCGGGGCGGGAACGCTCATCAAGACCGGCGGCCTGCAGGGCGGAGATGACCTGCGCCTTGGGCAGGTGCAGGCCGTTGGCGATGGCGTTGGCGGCGGTCTTGCGGCGCTGGGAGAAGGCGGCGCGAATCAGCGCGAAGAAGGCGGCTTCGTCGCCGTTCGGCACGGTTACGGCGGGCTTCTCCCGTACATCCAGGCGGATGACGGCGCTTGTCACCTTGGGGGCGGGGTAAAAGCTGCCGGGTTGGACGCTGAACAACAGCTTCGGCTCGGCGTAATAGGCCACGGCGTAGCTGATTGCACCCGCATCCCGCGTGCCGGGGGCGGCGCAGAGGCGCTGTGCGGCCTCCTTCTGCACCATTACGGTGATGTTCCGGATAGGCAGCTTTTCCTCCAGCAGACGCATCAGAATCGGGCTGGTGATGTAGTACGGCAGGTTTGCACAGACGGCGACGGGCTTGCCGCCGAACTCCTCGGCCAGCAGAGCCTTCAAATCGACCTTCAGCACGTCGTTCAGGATGAGCTTGAAGTTGTCGTAGTCGGCCATCGTCTCTTCCAGCAGCGGCGGCAGACGCTTGTCGACCTCGATGGAGACGACATTGTCCGCACGCTTGCAAAGCTGCTCGGTCAGCACGCCGATGCCGGGGCCGACCTCAAGTGCGCCCCAGCCGGGGCCGATACCGGAGGCCTCCGCAATGCGGGGGCAGATGCCGGGGTTGATGATGAAATTCTGGCCGAAGCCTTGGACAGGGCAAAGTCATACCGTGCGCAGAGGTCACGGATGGTGGACAGGTCAGTCAATGTGGGCACGGTGGACGTCCTTTCCGAGTCAATAAAAATCAGTTCTGCCCGGCCAGTGCCGTGGCCGCGTTGACGGCCTTGCTGATCTGCGGGTCAGTATCAAGCGTGTAATCGTAGTAGGCGTTCTGCTCGTCGACGGAGAGCGCGGCGTCAATGTCGGGGCGCAGACCCTCCTCATTCCAGGTCTGATCCTCGTTATCGAGCAGCAGGCCCACCGTGATGTAAGCGGCGGAGCCGTCGGAGAAGCTCTGGGCGTCGCTCAGAACGACGCCCTTACCCGCAGTTTTGGTGCCGACGAGCGTCGCACCGGCCATCTTGCGCAGGGCATTGGCGAACAGCTCGGCGCTGCCCGCGGTGGAGCCGTTGACAAGGCAGACAATCGGAACGTTGATCTCGGTCTCATCGGACATGCGCAGCACGGTCACATTGCCGTCCCTGTCCTGCTGCTTGGCGATCTCACCGGAGGGCACACAGTAATCCGCGGCCACAAGGGCGGCGTTCAGGTTCTCGCCGGTGTTGTCGCGCAGGTCAAAGACAAGGCTGTTCGCTCCCTGCTGCAGCAACTCATCCACAGCAGCCTTGAACTCGCTGGCCGTGCCGGAGGTGAAGGCGTCAATGCGGATGTACCCGCAGGTGTCCGCGACCATCTGATGGGTGTAGATGGAGGGGGTTTTGTAGTTGGAGTGGACAAGATTCAGCTGCTGCTCCTGGCGGTCCGGCGTCAGGTAGGTGATCGTGGTGGTCGTACCCTCCTCACCCAGCAGCTTGGAGGTCAGGCGCGCGGTGGAGGTGATGTTGCGCGTCGACTCATCGTTGATAGCGGTGATGAAGCCGCCGACCTGCATCCCGGCCTCTGCGGCGGGCGAGTTGTCATACAGGCGGATGATGCGGCGTAGCCGGAGGATGTGTCATTGACGACAGCGACGCCGATGCCGGTCAGTGTGCCCTTCTCCACAGACTGCTTCTCGCTGTATTCCTTGGCGGTGTAGTAGACGGCGTACTTGTCGTTGATGCCGTTCATGTAGCCCGCAGCCAAGCGGTCATTCAGGGTGTCCTCGTCGATGGTGAAATACTCCCCTGCGCGGACAAAACGATCAATTTCGGACAGCTTGTTGTACTGGCGCTCCTTGTTTTTGACGCTGGACACTGTGGTGTTGAACATCTTCATGGAAACGACCATGGTCAGCGAGAAGGTGACGGCCATTGCAATGATGCAATGGTGGCCGCCACGCCAAGACTGATTTTTTTGCTCATGGGTCTGATGGCTCCTTACTGTGTTTGCGTTATGCCCCGTAGGCTAGTGAGAAAAATACCGTAGAGAAAAGGCTGAGTATCATCAGAACGGCGACTACAAGGCAGAAAATACGCACGGAGGTTTTGTGCTTCTGCGGCTTCATACAGATTCCCCTTTCGTTATGAGAGGTAGTTCATGACATTGACCAGGACGTTGTTGACCTTCATTTCCAGGTGCAGATGGTTGCCTGTGGAGTTGCCGGTGGAGCCGACATAACCAAGGACCTTGCCCTTTTCCACGGGCTGGCCCACGCTGACAACGGGCGCGCTGTTCATGTGGGCGTACAGCGTCGAATAAGTATTGCCGTTGTCATCCTTGCCGTGGTAGACCTGCACGTAGTAGCCCCAGCTCCAGTGGTAGGCCGCAGCGGTGACGACACCGCCGGAGACGGCGTAGATTTCGGTGCCGCCCGGTGCGGCGTAATCGGTGCCGCGGTGGCCGTTGCCGCCGAAGTAGCAGGAGACGTACTTATAGGTGGCCAGCGGGCGGCCAAAGTCCAGCGAGCACTGGATGGACGCATTGCCGTAAGCCTGGTTGGCGGCGTTCAGCGCGGCGTCCAGCTCGGCAGCAGCCTTATCCACGGCCTTGTTGGCTTCGATCAGGGCCGCTTTGTTGGCCTCGATTTCGGCATCCGCTGCGGAAATGTTGGCGTCGGTCTGGGAGATATTCTGGGCAAGCTCATTCGTCTTGCCGTCCAGCGCGGTCTTTTGGGTCTCCAGATCGGCCTGCGTGGCCTCCAGGTCCGCCTTGGCCTGCTCCAGCTCGGCGCGCTGCTGCTCCAGCTCGGCGTGCTCATTTTCAAGCTGTTGGCAGGTGTCCTCGTCCTTATTAACGATCTGATCCAATGTGGTGGCAAAGGTCAGCAGCTGGTACAGGTTGGTGGCACTGGACAACAGTGCGATGGAGCCGCCGTCATTCAGACGCTGCATCGCACGCATACGATCTTTAAAGTCCGCCCAGCGCTGGTCGTATTCGGCCTGCTTCTGGTCGACCTCCTGCTGCTTCCGGTCAATCTCGTCCTGCTTGTTGACGATTTCCTCATCCAAAGAACCGATCTGCTCGGACAGGTTGCTGATCTGGCTCAAAATCAGTGCCTTCTGCTGCTCAAGCTGCGTTTTGAGCGCCTCAGCGTCGGCCTTGTTGCTCTGCGCGTCCTTGAGCTGCTGGTTGACCTTTTCCTGCTCAGACTGCAGTTCCTGCAGCTTCTGGCGCAGGTCGCTGACGCTGGAGGAGGCGGCCAGCGGCGTCATGACGGTGGAAAGCGTCATGCTCATGGCGACAGCCGCGCTCAGCAGAAGCGAAATCAGCTTTTTGCCGTGTTTTACATGCTTCATGGTCTTATACGTTCCCTTTATCCCCTGTTATACATTCAGATGCTTGCGGATGCTGGTGGCGGTGCCGAGGCCGCAGAGCACGAAGCCCAGCAGCACAAAGCCGCCGACGATGTAGTACCAGACGCTTTCCAGCGGGACAAGCGTGCCGCCGAACATCTGCGAGAGGTTGGACGGATTCTCGGCATACCAGCGCAGAGCGCATAGTACGCGCCGCAGACGATGCCGGACGCAATGCCAGCCGAAATCAGGCCGGAGGTGACGCCCTCGACAAAGAACGGAAAGCGGATGAAGCCGTTGGTCGCGCCGACGAGCTTCATAATGCCGATCTCCTTGCGGCGGTTAAAGACGGTGATTTTGATCGTGTTGTTGATGACGACGATGGAGACGATGGCCAGCACCGCGACCAGGCCGTAGCAGGCGTAGTTGATGACCTTCTGCAGGGACGTGAAGGTATCCGCCATAGCCAGCGGGGCCTTGACGCTGTAAACGCCGTCGATCTGCATGAGCTGGGCGGAGACTTCCTCAATGTTGTCAGGGTCGTCCACGGTCACGCGGTAGTTGGGAGTGAACGGGTTGTCATTGGCAAAGACCTGCTGCAGGTTTGTGTAATCCTTCAGCATATCGCTGTAGGTCGCCAGAACGTCCTCCGGCGACATATAGGTCACGCTCACAACGTGGGGCGTGCTGCGGATGGCCGCGTCGGCGGCGGCAATCTGCTCGTCGGTGGCGACCTCGCTCTCGCCGGTGCCGCCCATGTAGACGACGGTCTCGTTCTGGTTGCCTATGTATTCGACCATGTGGTCAATGTTGATGCCCAGCAGCGAGGCTGCGCCGATCAGCAACATGCAGACGGTCAGCACGCCCATGGAGGCAAAGGTCATCAGCCGGTTGGCGCGCAGGTTGTGCAGGCCCTGGCCGACCAAGTAGATAAAACTGGAAAAACGCATGGTGTCCCCTCTTACTTACAAATCAGTCCTCGTCGTACTCGTAGTCATCCTCTTCGCGCTCGGCCATGGCGGCAGCGTAGCGGCGCGCGGCAGCAGGGTCAGCGGTATCGGAGGCTACCATGCCGTTGGCCAGCGTGATGACGCGGTTGCCGTACTTGCGGGCCAGCTTGTGGACGAGCTCGTGCTCATGGGTGACGACGACGACGGTGATGTTGACTTTGTTGATGGCCTCAAACAGCTGCATGATGTCCATCGACATTTCGGGGTCGATGTTGCCGGTGGGTTCGTCCGCGATGATGAGCTTGGGGCCGTGGGCCAGCGCGCGGGCAACGGCCACACGCTGCTGCTCGCCGCCGGAGAGCTCATCCGGCAGGCGGTCCATTTTGTCCTCCAGACCGACAAGGGAGAGTGCAAACGGTACGCGGTCCTTGATCTTTTTGGTCGAGATGTTCGTCACGCGCATGGCGAAGGCGACATTCTCATAGACGGTCATGGTGGGGATCAGGCGGAAGTCCTGGAACACAACGCCCATCTGGCGGCGCAGGTAGGGCACCTTGCGGCGCTTGATGCGCGTTAAATCCTGCCCATTGATAAAGACCTTGCCCTCGGTGGGCTTCTCCTCCATCTGGATGAGCTTTAAAAACGTGGATTTGCCCGCGCCGGAATGGCCGAGGATAAAGACGAACTCGCCCTCGTCAATATGGATGTTGATGTCCTCCAGCGCGACGTTCTCATCGTTGTGGGTTTCGTAGGTTTTATATACATGTTCAAAATCGATCATTCGGGGTTCTCCTGCCGTGGTTTGGCTTTGCTGTTATGGTTACAGTCATACATATAATAGAATACCATGTCAGACCTCTGCGGTCAAGGTGCTTTGCGGCTGTAAAAAGCAGAAAAATGGCGCTGCATTGCGGTGCAGCGCCATTTGTGAAAGTTTTTTTAAAATCAATATTTGGCCGGGTTGGCGGACAGATATTTTTTGACCATCAGCGCCACCTTAAAGACGATGGCATCATCGAAGTTGCGCAGGTCAAGGCCGGTCAGCTTGCGAATCTTCTCAAGGCGGTAGACCAGCGTGTTGCGGTGGACGAACAGACCGCGGCTCGTCTCAGAGACGTTCAGGTTGTTCTCAAAGAAGCGCTGGATCGTGAACAGCGTCTCGGCATCGAGGGAGTCGATGCTCTCCTGCTTGAACACCTCGCGCAGGAATGCCTCGCAGAGCGTCGTAGGCAGCTGGTAGATCAGGCGCGCAATGCCCAGATGGTCATAGCTGATGACCTGACGCTCGGTGTCAAACACCTTGCCGACCTCCATGGCAATCTGGCTTCCTTAAAGCTGGAGGCCAGGTCCTTGATGTTGCCGATGGGCGTACCGATGCCGACGACGGCCTTGATGTAATGGTCGCCCTGCAGCGTATCGACGATGGAGGCAGCTAGCTTTTCCATATCGCGGGTGTTGTTGTCGGGCTTGATCTCCTTGACCAGGACGGTGTCGGTCTCGCTGATGTTAAAGACGAAGTCCTTCTGTTTGTCCGGGAAAAGGCCGCTGACGACATCGTAGGCGGAAATATCATTGCCGGAGGTCACGCGGATCAGCAGTACGACGCGCTGCACGTCGGAGACAAAGTGCAGCTCCCGCGCTTGGCGTAGATGTCACCGGGCAGGATGTTGTCGAGCACGACGTTCTTGATGAAGTTCGTCTTGTCGAATTTTTCGTCGTGGTACTGCTTGATGCTCTGCAGACTGATGGAGAGCATGGCGGCGAACTGCTCGGCGGTAGTGTCAGTGCCCTCGACAAAGACGGCGTAGTCATTGTGCTTGGCGTTGGAGAACTGATGGTAGGCATACCCATCGCGCACGAAAGCATCCCCGGCCGTCTGGCGGACAGCGGCCACGCCCTCGCGCACCTCACCAATCTGTCCCAGCTCAGAGCAGGAAATGACGGTGCCGGTCTCATCAATCACGCCGACGACACGATCCACTGCGTCCTTCATCTGGTAGACCACGTTCTGGAATACCCTGTTTGCCATAATATGTGACTCCCCTTTTAGCTGTTATTTAGACAGTCTGCACCGGTGTGCAGTGCGGGCTATGCGTGTTTGGCAAAATTGCCGTTTGGTAATCTGCCTGAAAACCAAAACATCATAATGTATATTTTACACAATTCGCTTGGCTTTTGCAACATATTTTCACGAAAATCGCAAGATTTTCTTGTACATTTTTTAAATCAGCACAAAAATGTACCTGCCGGTGTTTTCCTGGCAGGTACAACGTCCGTCATTTTGACGATTTTTCCTTTTTTGTCTGGTTCATGCACCGGTGCCGCCCTCGACGACGCCGCGGCGCTCGAACACATAGGTGATGCTGCGGAAGAAAATCTTTACATCATTCCAGAATGTCACATGGGCGGCGTACTCACCGTCGTAGCGGGCTTTGACGTCAATCGGCAGCTCGTCGCGTCCGTTGACCTGCGCTAAGCCGGTCAGGCCCGGGCGGATGTCGTTGGCGCGGACCTTGTCGCGCGCTCGATCAGGTCGTACTGGTTGTACAGTGCGGGGCGCGGCCCGATGACGCTCATCTGCCCTGCCAGTATGTTGTAGATCTGCGGCAGCTCGTCCAGGCTCGTCTTGCGCAGGAAGGCACCGCTCCCGGTAATGTAGCTGTCCGCATCTTTCAAAAGGTGCGTGGGAACGTCGTGCGGGGTGTCGCCGCGCATCGTGCGGAACTTCAGGATGTTAAAGTGCGTTTTACCCTTGCCGACGCGGCGCTGCTTGAAAAAGACCGGCCCCGGGGAGTCGAGCTTGATCCACAGCGCGACCAGCCCCATCGGAATTGCAAGAATGATCGTGGCTGCCAGCGAAAGGATAATGTCCAGCAGGCGCTTGCCGTAACGCTCGTACATAAATCAGCCCTCCTCGGCGGGATGCTCTGTCTCCCGGAGCTTCTGCGCAATCTCCTCCCGGGAGAAAAGCGCGGTGTTGCCGGTGGCGGCCACAACGGTGTGGTCGGCGCGCACGCGGCGGTTGGGGTGGTAGGTCGGGACCATCTCCTGCAGAACGTCGACGACCTCGTCGCTGTTGTGCAGGGCAGAGTCCTTGAGCCGCTGCAGGTCGGTGTAGAATTTTTCCAGATCGATCTGCATGGGCGGCGCGATGAAGATTTTGTTGTGGGCGGTTTTGGCCATCTTGTCCTGCTCGGAGTCCATGAGCAGTTCCTCGTACAGCTTTTCGCCGGGGCGCAGACCGGTGACCTTGACCTGCATATTTACGCCCGGCTCGTAGCCGTAGAAGCGTATCAGGCGGTTAGCCAGATCCATGATCTTGACCGGCTCGCCCATGTCCAGCACGTAGATGCTGCCGCCCTTCGCCAGACCGCCGGCCTGCAGAACGAGCTGCGCAGCCTCGGTGATGGTCATAAAGTAGCGGACAATATCGGGATGCGTGATGGTCACAGGGCCGCCGCGCTTGATCTGCTCCTCAAACAGCGGGATGACGCTGCCGTGGCTGCCCAGCACGTTGCCGAAGCGCACCGCAACGCAGGTCATCGACGTGGCCCGGGAGAAGGTCTGGATCAGCATCTCGCACAGGCGCTTGGTGCAGCCCATGACGTTCGTCGGGTTGACAGCCTTGTCTGTAGAGAGCTGGACGAACCGCTCCACGCCGTGCTCGGCGGCGGAGGTCAGCAGGTTCTTGGTGCCAAAGACGTTGTTCTTAACGGCCTCGGCGGGGCTGATCTCCATCAGCGGCACATGCTTGTGCGCCGCCGCGTGAAAGACGACGGACGGATGATAGGTGTCGAACACATCGTCCAGACGTGCTTTATCGCGGATGGAGCCGATGAGGGTGATAACAGGAGCTTCGGGACCGTACTTGTTTTTCAGCTCGGTTTCCAGCTCATAGGCGCAGTTCTCGTAGATGTCAAAAATCAGCAGACGGCGGGGCTGGTAGCGCATGATCTGACGGCAAAGCTCGCTGCCGATGGAGCCTCCGCCGCCCGTGACGAGAACGATCTTGTCATGCAGGTACTCGGAGATCTGGGCATTGTTCAGCTGGATCTCGTCGCGGGAGAGGAAGTCCGCCGTGTTCAGCTCACGGAAGCCCGCCGCCACAGGATTGCCGTTCTCGTCAACAGCCTGCGGGTCACTGATCATCCGCACGCGGCAGTGGGTGGAGTTGCAGAGGTTGATGATTTCGCTTAAACGGTCACCCTTGACCGTCGTGATGGCGATGACGATCTCGAGAATATGATATTTGCGCACCAGCTCCGGTATGTCGGAGATCGTGCCGCGCACCGGTACACCCTGCACGCGCAGGCCCTTTTTTGTCAGGTCGTCGTCAACAATGCAGACCGGGTTGCCGAAGCTCTGGTTTTTCGTCTTGCAGAGGTTGACGGCCCACGCACCGGCGTTGCCGGCGCCGACAATGAGCAATGGCGTGTTGTCCTCCGGCTTGTTGGCCTTGGCGTTGCGCATCGTCAGGACCAGCCGCCACAGGAACCGAACGCCCGCTATGGCCGCCGTGTTGAATACCGCGCCGAAGATCAGCACCGCGCCGGAGATCGGGCGGCTGTGGTAGATCAGATCGAACAGCATGATGATGCCCGTCGCCAGCCCGGAAAGGCAGGTCAGGCGTGCAAGGTCGCGCATACCGGCGTACTCCCACATGATCTCATACAGTCCGCCGAACCAGAACACGATCATATAAATGGGCAGGACGTATAAGAGCATCGGGGCCATGGCGCGCAGTATCTCCACGCGGCGGTAGCGTCGCCGCTGTCAAAGCGCAGCATGACGGCCAGCCAGTAGCAAAGTACAATGAGCCCGCAGTCCAGCAGCATCAGTGCGATGCGGCGCGGAAGCCCTTTTATCAGTTGTTTTGATACCTGTTGCATCGATTCCATCCTTACTATACGTTCTTCTATCTGAAAACGGGCGCAATACGGCCCGGCAAAATTGTCATATAGGCTATTATAACACAAAAAGGCCCCATTTGTCCTACTTTTGGGCAGACAAATGGGGCTAATATTGTATAAAAATCGTGGTAAATTTTTGGTAAAACGGACGAAAGCGATTTACTCGACGGTCACGCTCTTGGCCAGATTGCGCGGCTTATCGACATCCAATCCCTTGGCGCAGCTGACGTAGTAGGCCAGCAGCTGCAGCGGAATGACCGACAGGCTCGTGGCAAAGTGCGGGTCGGTCTTGGCACGTAGACCGTGAAGCCGCAGTGTCTCGATGCTGTAATTTCCGTAGGTGGTCAGGCCCATCAGGAAGGCACCGCGCTCTTGACCTCGACCATGTTGGAAACGCTCTTTTCAAACAGGTCCGGCTGGGTCAGGATGCCGACGACCAGCGTTCCATTCTCGACCAGAGAAATCGGGCCGTGCTTCATCTCGCCCGCGGCGAACGCCTCGGAGTGGATGTAGCTGATCTCCTTAAATTTCAAACTGCCCTCGAGCGCGACGGCGTAGTCGAGGCCGCGGCCAATGAAGAAGGCGTCCTTGGCGTTTGCGTACTTGCTGGCGAACCACTGGATACGCTCCTTGTCGGCCAGAGTCTTTTCGATCTTCTCGGGCAGAGCCTCCAGCTCGGTGACGAGGTGCTCATACTGGCCGTCCGCCAACGTGCCGCGCACACGGGCAAACTCGGTAGCCAGCAGGTAGCAGGCCGCCAGCTGGGTGCTGTAGGCTTTGGTGGTGGCGACGGAGATTTCCGGGCCGGCCCAGGTGTACATTGTGGCGTCGGCCTCACGGGCAATGCTGGAGCCGACGACGTTCACAATGCCGATGGTGCGCACACTGCGCTCCTTGCACAGGCGCAGGGCGGCCAGCGTGTCGGCGGTCTCACCGCTCTGGCTGATGACCATAGCGAGTGCGTCCTTTTCGAGCACGGGATTGCGGTAACGGAACTCGCTGGCGACATCGACCTCGACGGGGAGGCGTGCCAGGCTCTCAAACACATAGCGCGCGGCCATGCCGACATGGTAGGCGGAGCCGCAGCCGATGATGTAGAGACGATGGACATTCCTGATGGCCTCCTCGTCAAGGGCCAGCTCGGACAGGTCGATCTGGCCGTCCTTGAGGCGCGGGGAGATCGTATCGCGGACAGCGGCGGGCTGCTCGTAGATCTCCTTCATCATGAAGTGCTCGTAGCCGCCCTTCTCCGCGGCCTCGGCGTCCCACTCAATGGTGGTGGACTCGCGGGTGATGGGCTCCTTGTCGATGTTGAAGAACTCGATGGAGTCGGGGGTCAGGCGGGCAATCTCGAGATTGTCAATGTAGTAAACCGTGCGGGTGTACTTGAGCAGCGCAGGAACGTCGGAGGCGATGATGGCACCGTCCTCGCACTTGCCGACGATGAGCGGGCTGTCCTTGCGCACTGCGTAGATGACGCCGGGCTCGTCAGCAAAGAGCACGCCCAGCGCGTAGGAGCCGCGGACATGCAGCATCATGCGGGTGATGGCGTCCAGTGCGTTGCCTGCGGACTCGCCCATGTAATAGTAGTCAAGCAGCTGGGCAACGACCTCGGTGTCGGTCTGGGAGACGAAGCTGAAGCCCTTGTTGATCAGACGCTCCTTGATCTCCTGATAGTTTTCAATGATTCCGTTGTGTACGACGGCAATCTTCTGGTCACGGGAATAATGCGGGTGTGCGTTGACGACGGACGCTCGCCATGGGTCGCCCAGCGGGTATGGCCGATGCCGCAGCTGCCGGGCACGGCGCTGCCGCCGTCGGTCATCTCGCTCAGGACCTTTAGGCGGCCCTTGGCCTTGACGACCTCGATCTTGCCGGCGGCGTTCTGCACCGCCATACCGGCAGAGTCATAGCCGCGGTATTCCAGCTTGGCCAGGCCGTCCAGCAGAATGGGGGCGGCCTGTGCCGCGCCGGTAAAGCCTACGATTCCACACATAACAGGTATCCTCCCTTTGTTACAGCGTTGAAACTATACTTTCCATTTTATTGGATTAGAGCAAAATACTTTTACAGTATATGCCATTTGGGTACAAATGTCTATAGTTTTACGCAGATTTTGTACAGATGTGCACGGCACAAAGACAAAGCGGGCGGCCGTCAAGGGCTACGGCTGCCCGCTGCGCGCATTCTCCCTTTCCGGTTTCTTACACCATATAAGAACGAATCAAAAGTTATCGCGCATTTATTAGCATAGCACATTCCCGGAAGAATAGCAAGTGCAATCTGCAAGCAAGAGAACATTTTGCGCGCTTTGCAAAAGAATCTAAAGTACATGATGCAATTACTTTCGGAAATTAGTCACTGACGCGACGCGCTACGACGACATAGCGCCCGTTGGCGGACGAATACTCGCAGGTAGAGAGGGTCAGCAGCTGCTCACCGTAGGCAGGGCGGATGCCGCTGTCCACGTCGCTGCGGGAGATGACCTGATCCACATAGCGGTTGTAGGTGTCCTCGTCCATGTCGATGTACTGGTTGTAGATAAACGAGGTGTCGTTGACGACATCAATGGTGAACGCACCGAACACCTCATACTTGGCGTCCCCGTAGACAGTGTCAAACTCAATGAAGGGGTGCTCCTGATAGTAGTCGGCCTTGCGGTACTCGGTCAGGCAGCCGAAGATCGTGCCGGTTTTCATATTGTGGCCGTAGATGATCAGGTTGTCGCTCTCGGCGTTGGCCCCGAGCGTCGTTTGCTCGTCCAGGTACGGTACGCCGTAGACGCTGTAGGCTTTGTTGAAGTCATGACGCAGATAGAAGTCCTTGTTGTCCGGCGCGTACATAACCGGAAAATCCAGATTGGTGCCGTCGATGGAGATCCAGCCGATAAAGTCGCTGTTCTTGTCGCGCAGGGCAGCAAACCTGGCACCGTTGGGGTTGACATTCTCCCCCGCGGGGGCCGGGGTCGCTGCGGTATCGATCATCGACTGCAGGTCGCAAACTCGCTCTCGGTCTTGCGGTCATCGAGGAACCGCTTGACCAGCAGGCCGCCGCTGATGAGGAAAATCGCGGCGAAAACGATCATCGCGAGGGTGTACAGCAGATTACCGCGCTTTTTTTTGCACTTCGCGGTCTCGCGCCGGCGATAGTCCTCGTCGTTGTCCTGGTCGTAGAAGGCCGCAGGTTCCTGCGGAGAAACCTTCGGCAGATCGGTGACTGTATAGGATGCCTTTACCTGAACGGAAGGGGTCTGCGGCAGCGGTGCATCGCTGCGGTGAATCTTTGCCATGATGGATTCTCCTGTAACACAATACTATCTTTACTATACGACCTGCGCGGCAAAAAGACAAGGGAAATATCACACAAAAATCTGTAAAAAATATCCGTCCCGCACCGTGCGGCGCAGGACGGACAACAAAAACAGGTTACTCGCGGATCTCGATGCCGAGCTTGAACTTCAGGTTGCCGAGAATTTTCTTGACGAAGCGGTCGATCTCATCGGGTGTCAGCGGTTTGTCAGCGGGCTGGAAGGACAGGCTGAACGCCATGCTCTTCTTGTCCGCGCCGAGCTTTTCGCCGCGGTAGATGTCGAACAGCTCGACCTTGGTCAGCTGCTTGCAGGCGCGCTGCATCTCGGTGACGAGGGTGCCGCACTCCATGCTCTCGGGGGCGACGAGCGCCAGATCACGCTGGACCGGGGCAAACTCGGGGATGGCTGGTAGTGGATGGCGGCGGGATCAGCGCGTGGAACGCGACCCAGTCGATCTCGCCAGATAGATGTTCAGGTTGGCGCGGCTGTCCTTGGGCAGCTTGAGCTCGCTTGTCACATCATTAGCCAGCTTGCCAAAGACACCGACGCGCTCGCCCTTGCACAGGATATAAGCGGCAATACCGGGGTGCAGCCAGGCAACGTCCGTCGCGCGCTCGACGGTCAGCTCGACGCCGAACGCAGCGCCGAAGCTCTCGACAGCACCCTTGACTGCGAAGAAGTCCTCCTCACTGCCCCAGGCAGCAAAGCCCAGATGCAGACGTTCCTCGGGCAGTTCGGTGACGGGCAGCTGCTTCGGGATGTAGATGTTGGACATCTCGAACAGACGACCCTCGGCGTTGCCCTTGCGCAGGTTGTCGACGACGACATTCAGCAGGGACGGTGCCAGCAGCGGGCGCATGATGGTCAGATGGGAGGAAATGGGGTTCAGGATACGGATGACCTTGCGCTCCGGCGCGTCAGCGGCAATGTGCAGCATGTCTAGGTCAGCGTCGGCGTAAAAGGCCAGCGTCTCGGCTCGTAGAAGCCTGGGCACACATGGTGCGCTTGGCCTTGGCCTGCGCCTTCTGCTCGGCGGTCAGGCCGCCGGTGGTGACGGTGGCAGCCTTCAGGAAGGTGGGGACGATGTGTTCATAGCCGTACTCGCGGATGACCTCCTCGGCCAGGTCGGGCTCACCGACCTCGATGTCCTCACGCCAGCGGGGCGCGACGACCTGCATCGTGTCGCCGTCGGCTTCGAGTTTGACCTCGAACTGCAGACGGTTCAGGATGTCCAGAATCACATCGGTGGGCACAGTGATGCCGAGGATGGCATTGATGCCGCTGACCTTGGCCGTGAAACGCTTGCCCTCACGCGGGGCACCGGCAGAACAGTCAAAATGGGTGGAGGTGACCTCGCCGCAGCCCAGCTCCTGAATCAGGTGCAGGCACGGGCCATGCCAAGCTCGGTGGTGTACTCGGAGATGCCCTTCTCGTAATGGCTGGAGGCATCGGTGTTCTGGCCGAGGCCGCGGGCCGTCTTGCGGATGTTGTCGCGGGCGAACTTGGCGCTCTCAAACAGAAGCTGGGTGGTGGTATCTTTAATTTCGCTGTTCAGCCGCCCATGACACCCGCCAGCGCAACGGGCTTGGAGCCGTCGCAGATGACGAGGTTGTTGGGCGTCAGGGTGAACTCTTTTTCGTCCAGCGTTGTGATCTTCTCGCCGTCTTTGGCGCGGCGGACGAGGATCTGGCAGCTTTCCAGCGTGTCCATGTCGAAGGCGTGCATGGGCTGGCCAATCTCCAGCATGACATAGTTCGTGATGTCAACGACGTTGGAGATGCTGCGCAGACCGCACAGGGCCAGCTGACGGCGCATCCAGCGTGGGGACTCGCCCGGCGTGATGTTGCGGACATAATGGCCAATGTAGCGCGGGCAGAGATCCTCGGCCTCGACGCTGATGGACAGGCGCGGATCCACATAGTCGCTGACCGTGTAGTCGGTGGCGGGCATCTTGAGGGGCTTGTTCAGCACTGCTGCAACCTCGCGCGCAATGCCGAGCACACTCTGGCAGTCGGCGCGGTTGGCCGTGATGGAAATATCAAAAATGTAGTCGTCAAGGCCGACGACCTGCTGAATGGGCGTGCCGGGGACAGTGTCCTTCGGCAAATCGAGCAGGCCGTAGACCTCGGCACCGGGGTACAGATCCTCGTTCAGGCCCAGCTCCTCACCGCTGCACAGCATACCGTTGGACTCGACGCCCATCAGGGGCTTCGCCTTGATTTTTACGCCGCCGGGCAGCGTGGAGCCGTCGAGTGCGGCGGCGGTGTGCATACCGGCGTAGACGTTGGGTGCGCCGGTGGAAATCTGGATGTCGTGGCCGTACTCGCCGCAGTCAACCTTGCAGATGTGCAGATGGGTGCCCTCCTGCGGGACACACTCGGTCACAACACCGACAACGACCTTGGAGATCTCGCCGCCGAGGTCAATCAGCTCCTCGACCTCAAAGCCGCAGCCAAAGAGCTTGTCCTCAAGCTCCTGCGCGGTGACGTCGATGTCAACATATTGCTTCAACCAGCTGAATGGTACTTTCATACTCTGTACTCCTCCCCTGTCAATCCTCGAACTGCTTCAAGAAGCGCAGATCGTTTTCAAACATCAGACCGATGTTATTGATGCCGTACTTCAGCATGGCAATACGCTCAATGCCGATGCCGAATGCGAAGCCGGAGTAGACGTTGGGGTCAATGCCGCAGTTTTCCAGTACGCTGTGGTGGACGACACCGGCGCCGAGAACCTCGATCCAGCCGGTGTGCTTGCACAGCGGGCAGCCCTTGCCGCCGCACTCGAAGCAGGAAACGTCGACCTCGACGCTCGGCTCGGTGAACGGGAAGTAGGACGGACGCAGGCGGGTCTTGACGTCTGCACCGAACAGCGCCTGGACGAATTTGTCGAGCATTCCCTGCAGGTCGCAGAGCGTGATGCCCTTGTCAACGACGAGGCCTTCCATCTGGTGGAACATCGGAGAGTGGGTCGCATCGGAGTCGGAACGGAACACGCGGCCCGGGGCCAGCACCTTGATGGGGGGCTTTTCCATATCCATGACGCGGATCTGGCCGCCGCTGGTCTGGGTGCGCAGCACGATGTCGTCTGCGACGTAGAACGTATCCTGCATGTCGCGGGCGGGATGGTTCTTCGGCACATTCAGGCGGGTAAAGTTGTGGTCGTCGTCCTCAATCTCGGGGCCCTCGTAAATCTCAAAGCCCATACCGGCGAACACGTCGATGATCTCATTCTTGACGAGGGTGATCGGGTGCAGGCTGCCGGTTTGACGAATCTTGGCGGGCATCGTGATGTCGACGGTCTCGGCGGCGTTGCGGGCCTCGAGCGCGGCCTTTTCGACCTGCTCGGACAGGGCCTGATACTGTGCCTCGGCCACTGCTTGAACTCATTGATGGTCTTGCCGACAGCGGGACGGTCCTCCTTGGGGACATCGCGCAGACTCTTGGTCAGGCCCGCGACCTCACCGTTCTTGCTCAGGTATTTCTGCCAGAAGTCAGAAAGCCGGGCTTTGTCGGTGACGTCTGCGCTGGCCCGCTCAATGGCGGCGCGCAGCTCCTTGATTTTTTCTTCCATAGTACACCTCTGCTTGAAGTAGGGCCGGAGCAAACAAAAAGGCTCCGTCCCTGTGTTGAATCAGGGACGAAGCCTTGCAAAATACAATTCTCCGCGGTACCACCCGTGTTCCGCGCTGTAAAGTGCGGCACTCTTTGCTGCCGGTAACGGTGCAGAACCGTTGCGCACTACTCGGCCTTGGCCTTTCCCGCGCACCACTCGGGAGCGAACTTCCGCATAAGCGCTTTACAGGCGGCTTGCAGCCGGTGACCGCCCTCTCTTGCCTAAAGCAGCTTGTGCGTACTTTCTCCGTCGCTGTGTTTTTGCGAATACTTATTTAGTATAGCGCGGTTTGCGCCGGCTGTCAAGCCTGCGGCAGCGGATACTTCTGCTTATCCTCCACGCTGATGGCCGAACCGAGCTGAACCTCGATGATTTTCAGATCACTGTCGGCAAAGACTGTGTGGCGGCAGCGGCGGGCATCGTCAGGATATCCCCTGCCTTCACGTCGCGGCGCACGCCGTCCAGAATCGCATGGCCGGTACCGGAGATGACGGTCCAGACCTCGTCGCGGTTCTCATGGCTGTGGTAGTTCATGCCGTGGCCGGGGGTGAGCGTGATCTTGATGGTCATGCTCGCGTCCTCGACGTCGAGCACGCGGAAGGAACCCCAGGACTTTTCGGCAAACATGATCTGCTGATGGATGCTGTCCACATACGGCTTGATGTAGCTGGACTGCTCCTTGTCAGAGACCAAAATGCCCTCCGGGCTGGCCGAGACGACGACGTCCTTCAGCCCCATGCAGAGCACGGGCACGTCCAGCTCGTTCAGTACATGGACGTTCTGGCAGGTGTCGTTCAGCATAGCCTTGCCGATGCTCGGCTCCTCCATGGCCTCGGTCAGGGTGTTCCAGGTGCCCATATCCTTCCACTGGCCCGCAAAGCGCATTACCTGAATTTGGGACTCATTCTCGACAACGGCGTAGTCAAAGCTGATTTTTTTCAGCGTCTCGTACTTATCGAACAGGTCCTTGTAATCGGTAAAATCGATCAGTTCGTGGGCCTTGTCCAGCACGTAGCGCAGTTTGTAGGCAAACACACCGCCGTTCCAGAGCGCACCCTGGGCAATGTACTTTTCGGCGGTGGCGGCGTCGGGCTTCTCTTTAAACGTTTTGACCGGGCTGACGGCGTCTGCACTCTGCGGGATAATGTAGCCGTACTTTTCGCTCGGGTAGGTCGGCTCAATGCCCATCAGGGAGAGGTTCGCGTTCCCCTGCCCGGCCAGCTCGGACAGCGTTTTCAGCGCGGCGAAATAGTCATTGTTGACATAGGGGTCTACCGGGCAGACGACGACAGCCTCATCAAGGCCGACGCCTTTGACGTCGTGCAGGTAGCTGTCGCCAGTGCGATGGCCGGGAAGGTATCACGGCGGCACGGCTCGACGCAGACGCCCACAGAATTGTTCAGCTGGTTGTGAATGGACGATACCTGCGTCTTGCTGGTGGCAATCGTCACGCTGGCGTCGGCGTCGACCTCCTTGATCTGGCGGTAGACGCGCTGGACCATCGACTCGTACCCGTCGGCGGTCTTGAAGATTTTGATGAACTGCTTGGAACGAATGTCGTTCGACAGCGGCCACAGGCGCTTGCCGGAGCCGCCGGACAGCAGGATGATATTCATAGCGTTTCCTTTCAGCGCTCGGCGCGCATCGGGTTGTTCAGAAAGTCCTCATAGGACAGGCGCAGGCCGTCCTCCAGCTCGGTCTTGTAGGTCCAGCCGAGGTTCGTCGCCTTGGAGACGTCCAGCAGCTTGCGGGGCGTGCCGTTGGGTTTGGAGGTGTCCCACTCGATCTTGCCGGTGTAGCCGACGACCTTGGCAACGAGCTCAGTCAATTCTTTGATGGTCAGCTCCTTGCCGGTACCTGCGTTGACTGTCTCGTTGCCGGAGTAGTGGTTCATCAGGAACACGCAGAGGTTCGCCAGGTCATCCACATACAAAAACTCGCGCAGCGGGCTGCCGTCGCCCCAGCAGGTGACGCTCTCGACGCCGTTGACCTTCGCCTCATGGAAGCGGCGGATCAGTGCGGGAACCACATGGCTGTGGGTCGGGTGGTAGTTATCGTTGGGGCCGTACAGGTTCGTGGGCATGACCGAGATATAGTCCGTGCCGTACTGGCGGTTCAGGAACTCGCAGTATTTGAGGCCACTGATTTTGGCGAGGGCGTAAGCCTCGTTCGTCTTTTCCAGTTCGGAAGTCAGCAGGCAGCTTTCCTTCATCGGCTGCGGAGCCATGCGCGGATAGATGCAGGACGAGCCGAGGAACTCCAGCTTCTTGCAGCCGTTCTGCCAGGCAGAGTGGATGACGTTCATCTCAAGCGTCATGTTGAACCACATGAAATCGGCCAGCGCTCCTGATTGGCGACGATGCCGCCGACCTTGGCCGCGGCAAGGAATACGTACTCGGGCTTTTCCTCAGCAAAGAACTTTTCGACATTTTCCTGACGGCAGAGGTCAAGCTCCTTGTGGGTGCGGGTGATGATATTGTTGTAGCCCTGGCGCTGCAGCTCACGCACGATGGCGCTGCCCACCATGCCGCGGTGCCCGGCGACGTAGATTTTTGCATTTTTGTCCATCATAATAAGTTACCCTCTTTTGAATAAATTATTTGATAACGCCCTTTTCGAGATACTCAGCCAGGTTCGTCTTGATGTGCTCCTCAGCGCGCTCGACGGCAACCTTCTTCATATCGTGGTCGACCATGATCTTGACGAGCTGCTCAAACGTGGTCTTGGTCGGGTTCCAGCCCAGCTCGCGCTTTGCTTTGGACGGGTCGCCCCAGAGGTTGACGACGTCCGTCGGGCGGTAGAAGTCGGGGCTGACCTCGATGACCGTCTTGCCCGTGGCCTTGTCGATGCCCTTCTCGTTCATGCCCTCGCCGACAAATTCCAGCTCGATGCCTACATCGTGGAAGGCCAGCTGGCAGAACTCGCGGACGGAGTGCTGCTCACCGGTGGCGATGACGAAGTCTCGGGCTTGTCGTTCTGCAAAATCAGCCACATGCACTCGACGTAGTCCCTGGCATAGCCCCAGTCACGCAGGCTGGACAGGTTGCCCAGATACAGCTTATCCTGCTTGCCCTGCGCAATGCGGGCGGCAGCCAGCGTGATCTTGCGGGTGACGAAGGTCTCGCCGCGGCGCTCGGACTCGTGGTTGAACAGGATGCCCGAGCAGCAGAACATGTTGTACGCCTCGCGGTACTCCTTCACGATCCAGAAGCCGTACTGCTTGGCGACGGCGTAGGGGCTGTAGGGGTGGAACGGTGTGTTCTCGTTCTGGGGAACCTCTTCGACCTTGCCGTACAGCTCGGATGTAGATGCCTGATAGATGCGGCAGGTGTCCTTGAGGCCGGACAGGCGCACAGCCTCCAGCACGCGCAGCACGCCGGTGGCATCGACGTCGGCGGTGAACTCCGGCACATCAAAGCTGACCTGCACATGGCTCTGGGCGGCGAGGTTGTAGATCTCGTCGGGCCGCACGGTGCTGACGACGGAGAGGATGCTCATGGAGTCGCTCAAATCGCCGTAGTGCAGGTGGAAGTGCGGGTGACCCTCCAGATGGGCGATGCGCTCGCGGTAATCGACGGAGGAGCGGCGGATGACGCCGTGGACGTCGTAGCCCTTTTCCAGCAGGAACTCAGCCAGATAGCTGCCGTCCTGGCCAGTGATGCCGGTGATGAGTGCTTTTTTCATAGGTTACTACCCTTTCATCTGTATCTTGCGCAGCGTACTGCGCGGATTTTCGTATCTTGTTTGTTATTGTACCGCATTATTTTGTGCTTGGGCAGTGGGAATCTTGCAAAAGACTAGCATTATATTGACTTTTTTGGTATACTGGTTCCGGGAGGTGACGCGGATGGATACCCCGCTGTTTGACGGTGAGCTTGTGCACGCCCGGCGCATGATCTACACGCCGTCGGCGTTTGCAAAATCGAACCTTGTGCATCTGCAGGAGGTCGGGCAGCTGCAGGCACGCAGCCCCCATGCCAGCACCCGGCAGGGGCTGGCCTCCTACCTGTTTTTTGTGGTCGAAAGCGGCAGCGGCACGCTGGAATATGAGGGCGAGACCCGCGTGCTAAGCGCCGGGGACTGTGTGTTTCTCGACTGCCGCCGCCCTTATCGCCATTATACGGGCGACGACCTGTGGCAGCTGCGGTGGGCGCACTTTTACGG
>ENA-OQAZ01000366-OQAZ01000366.1-human-gut-metagenome-genome-assembly--contig:-NODE-366-length-25814-cov-2.755324_pt1 | contig 25814 bp, 36 predicted proteins | sample MGYA00242737_ERZ504531 | MGnify/ENA primary metagenome ERZ504531 (study PRJEB26092, sample SAMD00036244) | human gut metagenome | host: Homo sapiens | study: EMG produced TPA metagenomics assembly of... | reverse complement strand
GAAAGTGGAGACTATGTAAAGACAACCCGATTCTTTACTTAATTTCATGAAAAATGTAAAAATCTAATGTTACGAGTTTCTTACGAGTTGCATTAAAAAAACACGCAAGAAAACTCGTAAGAAAAAAAGTAAAAAAATTTGCTTTTGACCACTTGTACTATAACAGAATAAATGTCAAAAGTATGTGAAAGAAAGAGATAATGGGATAGATGGTGGGAAACGCTGGGAAGTACCGAAAAATTAAGGGATTTGGCGAGTTTATAAAGAGAGTTAGGACGAGGTTTGACACTTATTTTGAGAAAAATGGCAATTTTTAAGAACAAAAAGAAAAATTATCTACATTATCCACAAAAAGAGCCGGAAAGCCGCATAAACAGCGAGTTTCTGGCTCTTTTTTTAATTGGAATGAATAAAAGGAAGGTGATTCAATCACCAAGATTATTTTAACATGTCCGATGTTACGGGGCAATGATTGTGACGTTATAATTCCGCGTTATAGCGTTATTTTTATTTCTGCAAATAGTTCAAGAAAATCGCGTAAAATGGGCGTTTCCTCGCGTTACAAGTCGCGTCACAGATCAGAAGAAAATCGCGAAAACAAGAGCGGGCATCTGTAAAAAACGTCACAAGTGCAAAGGTGCAAAAAGCACACTACAAAAGAAACCTGCACCTTTGGCTTAAAACAAGGCTTTTCGGCGTTTATACAGCAGTTTTCCAGGTCAGATCAAAGGTGCAAAAAAGGAAAACAAGTTTACCCTAAGAGGATGAAAAAATTATGCAGTTTCAGATGTTGATGTGTCCTCTAAATTTAACGATCTTGCGAGACGTTTCTTTCTGCGAATCTTCATTTCTATAATATCAAGTATTTCCTCTTGATCTAAAGGATCTAATTCTTTTAAAGATGAAAGAATCATTTCTTGAAGTGGAGAAAGAGATTCTTCGATATTAGAAGAATACATATTCTTTGATTTTGAAGAATTTCCAAAAAGAATGTAATCCACACTACATTCTAATATTTGAGAAAGTTCACACAAAGCAGAAGCAGATGGTGCAGAAGAACCTTTTTCAATTCCACTCAAATTTCCTGTTGATATTCCTGTTTTGTTGTAAATAAACGATTGTGTGTAGCCTAATTCTAGCCTTCGCTGTTTTATTCTTTTTCCTATTTCCACGTTATTCATAAATCCTCCTAACTCCTAGCATTTTCTTTAATTAAAAAGAATAAACACAAATATTTTCTAAAATCGGAGATATCTACTTGACATACTCTGATATTAGAGATAATATAGTGCTAGGGAAACAAATTTACCAACCCAACTATAACATAAACACTTCAAGAAAACATCTAAATTTTCTTATTTTCTCACATTCGTGGAAAACCGCCCCGATCTGAAGGGAAGTGCTCTAATTAAGAAGAATAATGAAAGGAGAAGGACATGAAAAACGGCAAGAGACCAACATTGCAGCAGAAGCTAATTATGAGGTCACATGGACTGCAGCCGGATAACTGGCTGGTGGTCAAGAATACCACAGAGTACATGGAAGTGGTCAGTCGGATGTCTCTGAAAAAGATTGGAGGCAAAACAAAGACCAGAAAACTTTTAAAAGAGATTATTGAATGGTAGAAAGGAGCATCAGTATGGCACAGAAAAAGAATAACCGCCAGGGTACCAGCCAGGCGGTCAGTGAGAAGATAACAGGGCAGGTGCTAAGCGAACATGTCAAGGTTGCAAACGCCTATCGCGAACATGAAAGAAAAGCTATTCGCCACCACCAAGAAGCACTGAATAAGGCAATCAAAAAAAGCTTAAAAGACGGCATACCTAAAGAGATATATGTTGACATGCTTCCTTCCAATAATTGATCAGTAATTCAAGAAAGAAATGCTCCGAATCAATAGGAAGAGTCAAAACAGATGCCTGGTCAATAGAACTGAAATATTGTGTTAAAATGTGATATCTGTAGAAAATACAGGCGAGAATTACAGGCGAAGTATTTTCTATAATCTTATCAACTTCCTTTTCAGAAATACAACTAGAATAATAAAGATTTCCGATTGCAATGTCCGTCTCAGCTGAATTGTCAATCATTGCTGAAATGAAAGGTTGAAGATCATTACCAAGACCAACTACGAAAGTATGATATTTCAGATTATATGACTCGGTAAAAAGTTTAGATACTATTGAGCCAAGCGTTTCTCGTATTTCTTGAATGGTATATGGCTTGCAAACATTCATAGAACAGAACTCCTTTCTTTTTATCATCTGTGTTTAGTATAGCACAGATGGGAGGAATGGGAAACTAATTATTTTAAAGGACGGTGATCATATGGCGGAACAGAAGAACAAACTGACGCCGCTGGGAAAGGATATAAAAAAGAAACTAGCTGATAAGGATATGAGTCAGGTGGAACTGGCAGAGAGAGTTGGAACATCGAAGAGCTACCTCAGCCGTATCATGCGAGGCGGGAAGAGCGGAGAAAAATACCTAACTGCTATCTGCATAGTTCTGGATCTGGATCCGGAGAGATACCGGGTGTCAGCATAGGAGGGTGAACATGGGAGCAACAGAAGCATATATCACCTTGGAAGAAGCGGCAAGACTAGAGGGTGTAAGTTACAATACACTGAAATCCAGGACAAGGCGTGGAAAGCTGGAGACCAAGAACGAGACAAGGGAAAGTGGAGGGAAGGACATCATACTTGTAAAAGTCAATTCCCTCTCAAAGCAGGCACGCAATGCCTACCGGGAACAGGAAAGGCTGAAAGCCCTTGCAGCAGACAGCAGCGACATCCAGGAGGAACAGAAAAAAGAACAGCCTTGGTACGTGGACACAGACATTGACTGGTACATGGACCAGTACAAGGAACGTTTTTACAAAGCAACGGAACTTGGAAATGTGATCAGAGAATATTTGAAAGAAACTGCGGGAATGTATGGGGAAGTTACAGCCTATGCGGAAGCTTATGCACAGGAACATCTGGGAAAAGGGTATCGAACTCTTTACCGACTGATTAAATCTTATAATGAAGCTCTGTTCTGGCAGGTGAAAAAAGAAAAAGAGGATGGATGCTCTTATGAATATTTCAGGGTTTTGTGTTTGTGCAGAAAGCCGAAAGATGTTGGAAAGTTTCCATCTATGTCCCTGGAAGTCAGCAGACAATCAAAAATATATGGTTTGATAAAAATTTTGCAGGAAATCGTGGAACAAAGCAGATGTTGTATGAACAACTTGAGGTTATTGCCGAGCTGAAGAAATGGAAAAAGATGCCTTCGTATCAGACAGTAGTAAGATATATCAACCATATTATGCAGGATGAGGGAATGAAAAATGCTCACTTCTTGGTAGCAAACGGAACAAAGGAATATAAAAATAAAGTTATGTGCAAGCGAAGGAGAGATACAACAGGGCTGCAGGTGATGGAGATGATTCAGGGAGATGAACATACATTTGACTGCTGGGTTACATATAAGGCACCGAACGGAAATATTATTCCGATCCGTCCGAAACTGGTCTGCTGGATAGACACTAGGAGCCGTATGATCCTGGGAGATGTCATGTGTAAGGATGCCGACAGTCAGACGCTGAAGGCCAGTCTGCTGAAGCTGATTTACCACGATGCAGGAAGTGTTCCACGGTATCTGTACATTGACAATGGAAAAGATTACACCAGCAAGGAAATGCTGGGTGTGGATCGGAAGTATCGGCACGATCAGGCAGAGAAGGAAAAACACTTTGCTGTAGCTTTTGATGATATGGCACGAGGTTTTTACCGCTCTATTGGGATAGAAGATGTACATATATCAATGCCGTATGAGCCGTGGACGAAAGGACAGATCGAGAGATTCTTTGGAACTGTATGTAGAAAGTTTACCAGGTGGGTGACAAGTTACACCGGAACTCTTACCGGATCTTTTACGGCGGATAAGGTGAATAAGAACATCAAAGAAATGGCAAAGCAGGGCAAGCTTCTGAGTCTGGAAGAATTTTATGAAAAATGGACACAGTGGAAATTGGAAAAATATGCGAAGTATGTGCATTCAGAGCTGCGAAAATTTGGAGAAAAGTACACCAGACCAGGCGAACTGTTTGAATATGGCGAACGTTATGAAATGGCACCGCCACCAAAGAGCCAGGCTACCATTCTCATGATGAAGTCAGAGGATGCAAGAGTAAGAAATACTGGTATTGAGAGAAACGGATTCTATTACAATGATCAGGACCTGATGGTCCATATCGGTGAAAAAGTGGACATCAAGTATGATCCGGATGATGTGTCTGTGATTTATGTTTATGACAAGAAGGGACGGCCAATCTGCTCAGCCGAAAGCTATGATCTGCTCCAGTTTGGCAGGGTGTCGGATGAAACACTGAAGGAGCACCGCAGACAACAGAATGCACAGATCAGACGTGACCGCAAGATTGCAGAAGAGGCAAGTATTCCATTTGAACAGTTGAATGACAGACAGCAGAGTGCAGATAAGGTGATTGGAGCCGTCAGCCTGATGATGGAAGGATCAAAGAAGAACAGCAAGGTGACGCAAATGCCGAAGGATAGAACCTGGAGACAGACTGGTGTCAAGATGCGTCAGGAAATGCAGGAACACCAGGAGCGTCAAAACTGTGAATATATGAACAGTCAGGCACAGAAAGCTCTGGAACGCCTGAGACAGACACGGGAGGCATAACGTGTCAAAAAGGAATGAATATCAAAATAATTGTCAAAAAGGAAAGGAAGGTAACACCATGAATGAAACTATCAAAAATGAAGCAGCAATATTGACACCGCTTGCGGTAAAAGTAAATGAACGTCTGAGAGTATTGTGCATCAATAAACAGATGATCGGAGTGGAATATCACTGCAGCCGTTCTATGATCAGCCAGTATTTGTCCGGTAAGTACAGAAGTAATCCAGAGACAGTCGAGAAGATTCTGACTCAGTTTTTGGAAGACACAGAGGTTAAATATCAGGAAGTGCTGGCGAATGATCCGCAGGCAGTGAAGACGCTGGAAAAGATGCGAGGAAAGAATGGAACTCCGGCAGGAGAGCAGGAAATGACTTCGGAGAAACATTTTCCTGAAAAGAAAAAAGTGCTGGAATCAGTGGATTATCTCGGAGTTCTTTCTGTGTGCCAGTCCTGCCAGGATGATATGGGACTTGGGATCATCATCGGAAAAAGTGGATATGGAAAGACCTATGCACTGAAACAGTATGCAAAGATGCCAAGAGTTGCCTATATGGAATGTGATGATACGATGAGCTGCAGAGATCTGGTAGATGCCCTGGAGATGGGACTGGGTATGCCGAAGGCAACAAGCGGGACAATCTGGAAGCGTGTGAACCGAATCAGAGAGTTCCTTAACATCAATACCGGCTATCTGATCATTGTGGATGAGGCAGATAAGCTGATCAATAAGTACACGGCAGCTAAAATGGAAATCCTTAGAGGAATCTTTGACCAGTCGGAAGTTGGTATTGTCATTGCAGGAGAGCCAAAACTTGAAAGTGATATCAAGACTGTACTTGAACGTTTTGCAAACCGTATTGACTTCTGCTACAAACTGAAAGGACTGACTGCTGCCGAGTTGAAAGAATATCTGAAAGGATGGGATATTGAGGAAGATGCGGCCGGTGAGCTTGCTATGAGGCATTTTCAGCGAGAAGTGGATGCTTTCGTCTTCTGGATCGTACGATAAATAATATCCTGCGAGTGCTGAAAGCTCATGGTGAGTATACGGTTACGTTAAAAACGGTGCAGGAAGCATCCGGCATGATGATGTTATAAGGAGGGACATGGGAATGAAGAAGGTTGAGATTACTATCAATGGAAGACATGAAGAGAAAGTAGCACGCCAGATCATGCAGGCAATCTATGGGGCAATGCAGGAAGCACCAAATTATACGGACGTTTCCGTACATACCGAAACAATCCCGGCAACCAGAAGAAACAGAACCTATTGTTTGGCAAGGCGGTCAGAGAAGGAGTTTGAATATGGCAGCGAAAAAAGAGACAAAACCGATCATCAAAAAACTCTGGGGGATTGCAAAATCCCCGGAGTTGAAGCTGTCAGATGAAGAATTGCATCTTGTGGTGATGGCACACACAGGAAAAGACAGCATCCGTGAACTGAATTATCGTGAGTTGAAGATCTGCATCATGGAACTTGGAAAACTCCGGGATTCCGCAAAGCGGAAACTTCGGGGTGGAAATCCTGCGACAGAAAACCAGAGAAAGAAGATCTACAAGCTGACACAGGAACTTGGATGGGAGAAAGCATCAAGAGTAAATGGACTGTGTCAGAAGATGTTCCAGGTAAGCAGGGTAGAGTGGCTGGACTACCGCCAGTGTTCCAGCCTGATCGAGGCGTTGAAGAGCATGGTGGAAAGGAAGAAACAGGATGGGAACGGATCTGGAGAGCAGTCTGACATTAAAAAGCAAAGAAGGAAAAGTGTTCATGGAAACGGTGAACATGACGTTTGAGCAGATGTGTGCCATGTGTGGTGTCCTGCAGGTCCTATGTGGGAAAGCAGCCATGGAGCATGGGGCAGATCTGGATGCGGTAAGGGACCATATGTGGGATATCTATGAAGCAGCCATGATGGATCTGCAGAAAGGGGAATAGGAGAAAGATATGCAAAAAATTATAAGAAGATCACAAGCCATGGATCGGTCAGCATCCCGGCAGCGATGCGGAGAGAGCTTGGGATAAAACCGAGGGACGCAGTGGAGGTCTGTGCAGAAAAGGATGGAACGATCGTGATCCGTCCGTATCAGCCAAGATGTATTTTCTGCGAGACAACCGAGAATGTAACGTTGATGAAAGGCAGAGGGATCTGCCGGGAATGTATGGAAGAGATCAAGGAGGCATACCATGAATGAACTGAAACAGAAAACAAGCAGCCAGCTTGTAGATGAGCTGATCCATCTGGACCAGCTCCGGCTGAACACCAGCAAGAGCATTGCAGCATATCAGGCAGAGCTGCAGGCAAGAGGTATTGGCATTATGGAAGACCGGAATAAACAGTATATGAGATTCTTTGGGGATGAGGGTACGGTTTCCGTTACGGACAGTAAGAGCTGGATATTTTGAACCCGGACCGCTTGAAGGTGTGTGTGACAGAAGGTGTCTATAAGATGCACGTAAAGGAAACAACAGAGACAAAATATAAATGCACGCCTGCATTTGAACGTATGCTGAAAGCTCTCTTCTGTGATGATTATACATATGAGTATGATCTGGAAGAGTTTCTGGATCAGATGCATATCCTGCCGGATGCAAAGCAGAAGAAGACTTTGCTTAAACGTCTGAAAGGGGACTATGAAGCAGACAGGAAAACACTGTGTGCAGTATTCAAGGTGGAGGATGACTGGGATGTGGAGTTATGGCATATACACAGGATTAAGAATGGGGAGCTGATCCGGACATTTCTTCCGGATGACATGCTGGATGCGAGTATGCGGGAGTTGAAAAAGTGTATCCTGGTAGAAAGTAAACTGTCGATCAAATTGGATTATGAAAAGGAGTGATAACATGGCAGCGAAGAAAAAGAAGATACTGCTGATTGCAGGACATGGCAAAAACCATGATGGAAGTTATGATCCGGGGGCCTGCAGTAAATGGGGACAGGAAGCAACCTATACAAGACAGTGGGTAAAAAAGCTGAAAACAGCACTTGGGAAAAAGGTGAGTGTTACACTGTACGATGTCAATAAGAACTGTTACAGTGAAAGCTGTGCCGGAAATGTACCGGATTATGCAAAATATGATTTTGTGTATGAAGCCCATCTGAACGCAAAAGTTAAGAAGGATGAAAATGGCGATGGAAGCTTTACAGGAACAGGAGGCTATAAACATCCATCAAACGGATGCACGCCGATCGCCAGAAGATTGTGGACAACCTTGTAGGGATCGGGTTTAAAAAGTGGACAATCGCAGATTCAACCGGGCTTTTGAACCTGAACCGATGTCAGACGGCAGGTGTACTGTATTTCCTGCATGAGATCGCATTTATTGATGACGGTGATGATATGGGATTTTTCACAGCCCATGAAAATGAGATGGTACAGGCAACCGCCCAAGCAATCTTGGACACTTTGGTGGGGGAAGGCAATGCATCCCTTCCGGAGTCGGAAGAACTGTACCGTGTAAGAAAAGTATGGGAAGCTGGATACACAGAAGGAAATCAGATCTTTGCCGGTACCAAAGAAGGGGCGATTGCCGCATGCAGAGCCGGATATACCGTATTTGATAAAGATGGGAATGGCATATATACAAAGGATCGTGGGATGCAGGCGGAGGATCTGCAGAATCTTACGGAAAGTGAATGGATTAAAAAAGTAGGTCCATTGTATACGAAGGATGAGGAAAAGCATGGGATCCTTGCCTGTGTGTCACTGGCACAGGCGATACTGGAGTCCGGATATGGAAAAGAAGATCTGGCAGTGATCGGGAACAACTTGCATGGCATGAAAAGCAGGTTAAGTGGAAATACGTGGCCAGGCACGACCTGGGATGGGAGCAGTACCTACACGAAGAAATCACCAGAAGTGGTAAACGGTGTACAGGAGATGGTGGCATCCAGCTTCCGCTGTTATGACTGCATTGAGGATTCGATCAGTGACCATGCCATGTATCTGTTAGGTGCAGCCAATGGGACACAGCAGAGATATAAAGGACTTCAGGGCGAAAAGGATTATGAAAAAGCGATTGCGGTCATAAAGAAAGGCGGGTATGCGACAGATCCGCAGTATGCAAGTAAGATCATCAACATCATAAAAAAGTGGGATCTGGAATGTTATAATGCAGGAACGGAAGAAACGGTAACAGAGCCGAAAGAGGAAACATATCTGATCAAGACCACATGTGACTGGCTGAACATCCGTAAAGGTCCGGGCAAAGATTATGAGATTACCGGAAGCATCCGTGAACCGAAAGGTGCGAAAAAGTGTTACACGATCACAGAGGAAAGAAACGGATGGGGCCGCCTGAAGTCCGGGGCGGGATGGATCTGTCTTGGATATACTGTGAGACAATAAAGAGATAGGAGAGGATCCGGTAATGGATAGGAATATGAAAAGGCAGGCTTCTGGAGGAAATAAAGAGGAAGATATATCCGAAAAGTACCGGGATATTGTAGGATCATAGGTATCGAGTGTTTTGTGGAAATGTCGGAATATGCCAAGGGGGATAAGCTGTATTTCCCTAAGGTGGAAAGCATCCTTGCACCGGCAAGGAACCGGATCATAAAGCGGGAATACGATGGCTACAATATCAAGGAGCTGGCAGAAAGATACAACCTTACGACAACACAGATAGGAAACATATTGAAAGATGAACCGATCGCCGGACAGATGAGCCTGTTTGACCTGTGATCAGAACAAAAGAAAGCCCCGGCATTTTGTGCCGGGGCTTTCGGATGCTTGTGGATCAGCGGCAGAGTTCGTCAAGTGTCACTTCCAGTGCGTCAGCCAGTTTGATGGCGGTTTCTACTTTGCAAGTATCGTTTTTTTCGATGTCCTGTATCGTCCGGCGAGGTACACCGCTCAATTCTACGAGTGCCGGTACGGAGAGACCTTTTTCGATGCGGATTTTTTTTCAGGTTCATTTTTTACGCTCCTTTAAAAAGTCTAAAATGGATATCACGGCAAAGAGGACTGCGAGGATGATAAGCATGATATCGAGGATCCCCAGTGCGTGAAAGTCGATCAGTTTCAGCACCATAAAAATGATCAGTAATGTTGTAAAGATGTCTTTCATTTTTTTTCTGCATATGGTATGATGATGTTGCCCTTAAAGGGCGGGGGCTTTCGCCCCCTGTGTGATGCTCACTATTACTGGTCTAACCAATCTGAAAGCTTGTCAACGATCTGAAAAGTTAACCAGATGATAGTGAGTATTTTTATTATCTCATCCATATGTTTTCCTCCTTTCTCTTAAGATGTCTATATTATAGCACGTTATAACGTGCTAGTCAAGCAAAAAAAGCATATTTTTCTCAAAAAAAATGTCAAAAAATATCAAAAATATAGAACAAACATTTTCAGAAACCGCTTGGTATGATGTTTTTGAAATGCCTGTGATACCCTTAGAGCATGACTTGCAGTCATGCTCTTGTTTAATTTGAGAAGGAGGGAAAGAAATGGATTTTATCATGGAGATTTTTTTGAAAAATGGGGCATATGCAGTGATGTTCATCGGGGTGATGGCATTTCTTGTATCCTGCATCACGGAGGTACTGAAACATATCACATGGCTGGATAAGCATGTACCGACAGCCGTAGTAGTGATCGTTCTGTCGCTGGTTTTATGTCCGGTTGGATTTGCAGGGCTGGCAAAATATTACAAGATCGTCCTGGACTGGTTCATGGTCTTCGCATCGTTTATTGCGGCATTTATCGTTGCCCTTGTGAGCATGGACGGATGGGAAAAGTTTTATGAATTAAAAGAACGGTTCGTAAATGGGAAGGAATGACTATGGAGCAGATCATCACATTGTCCATAGTGCTTGGGGTAGGTTTTTCCTTACTGACCTTCCTGGCGAAGGCACAGTTTAACGACATCAAGACAAGCATCGAAAAAAATAACGAGAGCACAAACAAACGGATTGACAAGTTAGAAAATGAGACGAACGCAAGGATCGAGTCGCTTACACAGGATCTGAATAATGTAAAAGGTGATTTTGCCACCACATTTGTGCTGCGTGAAGATTTTTTCCGCAGCATGAATGGGTAGAAGACCGGATGAAGAGCATCGATTCGAAAATTGACAAGCTTCTTATGGCATCATCCAGCAGGAAGGAATGAGGTGGACAAGAGTGGATGAGAGAGAAAAAGCACAGGTAAGACAGAATAAAGCGATCCGGGGATATATCATCCGGTGTCTGGTGAAGGGGTACAATAATTCGGCACTGACAAGACAGGTGAGCAATGCAATGATCGCCGCAGGCCTTGTAGTATCACCGGACATCAGCAAATATCTGGATTATCTTCTGGATGCAGGATATATCGAATTTACGGATGGAAAAGTGACCGCATACAATGCCTATGCAAATGATGCAGTGATCCGCCTGACGAAAAGGGGTGTGGATCTTGCAGAGGGAACGGTTGAAGATCCGGGAGTGGATATCTGATGGGAAAGCAGAGGAAAAAGACCCGGATCAGTTCCAAAATCGATGAATTGCCGGAGATCGTACGCACGAATGTGGATGTGATGCTGGCAGACACATCCAATACCTATCAGGACATCAGCGTATTCCTGAAAAGTCAGGGATATGAGATCAGTAAAAGCAGTGTAGGACGTTATGCGATGCGGTCGAATTCTGCCATGCAGAGGCTGCTGGAGGCACAGCAGCAGACCGAAAAGCTTGTTCAGGTAGTAAAACAAAACCCAGATGCAGACTATACGGAAGCAGGTATGCGGATGCTGATGGATGGTCTGATCAATAAGATGGCAACGGCAGAAGAAGAGTTTGATCAGATGCCACTGGACAAGGCTGGAAGGCTTTTGGCTCCCTGAGCCGGACAAAAGTATATAAAGATAAGGCAAAGCAGGAGATGCAGAAAAAAGCAGATCTTGCATTCAAGGAAATGGAGCAGGAGATCCTGAAAGTCATTAAGCAGGATGAACGCTCTGCAGAAGCTTTGAAAGAAATATTAAACCGGGCAAAGGAACGGATGATACAGGATGATTGATATTGACAACTGGATCCGGGAACTGGATGAAGAGGAAGAAACGGCAGTAAAAGACAATGAAGAGTATCAGAGATCCCTTTTTTGCGAGTATGTTCTCAGAAAAAATGACAATCTGTCAAAGAGGAAAGAACTGCAGTCAAGGTATCTTTCAGGGGAAAACATAACAGGGGAAAAAGGCCTGCGAAAAGAACTGGCTGCTTTCGATCTGTCGTATTTTGGGCGTGCGTACCTGCCGCATTACTTTGTGCGGAAATCACCTGCATTTCATGAGGAACTGGATGCCATATGGGAACAGGGAGTTATGAAAGGAAGGAACCCGCTTGAAAAAGGAAATGGCATAGACCGTCTTAAGGGAAGCCGGAATGTACTTGCGGCACCGCGAGGACATGCAAAGTCAACAAATTTTACCTTTAAGGATTCCATGCATGCAGTGCTATACCGGTACAAACATTATCTGATCATCATATCGGACAGCTCCGATCAGGCAGAAGGCTTCCTGGAAGATATCCGGAACGAGCTGGAAGAAAATTATAACATCATCCAGGATTTCGGATATCTGAAAGGGGAAAAAGCCTGGAATACAAAAACCCTGTTGACGAATACGGACATCAAAGTGGAAGCACTGGGATCCGGAAAGAAGATCCGAGGAAGACGGCACCGGAACTGGCGGCCTGATCTGCTGGTACTGGATGACATTGAGAATGACGAAAATGTCAACACACCGGAGCAGAGAAAGAAGCTTGATGGTTGGTTTAAAAAAGCTGTGTCCAAATGTGGAGATACCTATACGGATATCATGTACATTGGGACGGTCCTGCATTATGATTCCCTGCTTGCGAACACATTAAAAAATACCGGTTACCGTTCTAAGACATACCGGTCTATTGAATCCTGGGCAAAGAACCAGCAGCTTTGGGATGAATGGGAGAACATCTATACAAATTTGTTCAATGATACCCATGCAGAAGATGCAGACCGGTTCTTCCAGCAGCATAAACAGGAAATGCTGGAAGGGACTTGTGTATTATGGGAAGAAAAGTGGTCGTATTATGATCTGATGAAAATGCGGATCGATGAAGGGATCGCATCGTTCAACAGTGAGATGATGAACGAACCGATCGATCCGGATTCCGCTACGTTTAACGAAGAATGGTATGACTATTATGAGGAAGACCTGGTGGATTTTACGGATCCGGATTTTGTGATCGTAGGATCCAATGATCCATCACTTGGGAAAAACAAAAAATCAGATACATCCGCGATCATATCTTTGGCGGTGAGCCTGACAACAGGTTATATGTATGTTGTGGAAGCAAGCGTTGAAAAGCGGACACCGGATGTGATCATACAGGATGTGATCGATACACAGAGAAGGTTCAAGAGGGATCTAAAAAAAGGGTATTACAAGTTTGGGGTAGAAACGGTACAGTTCCAGTATTTCTTTAAGACGGTTATGGCAGAGAAATCGAGGGAGCAGGGCGAGTATATCCCGATCGAGGAGATACAGTCTCTGCAGAACAAACAGCTCCGGATCGAATCACTGCAGCCATTGATCAAGAATAAATATATCAAGTTTAGCAGAAAACATAAGGCACTGCTGACACAGCTCAATGAATATCCGATGGGAAGGAATGATGATGCCCCTGACTGCCTGCAGATGGCGGTCAAGCTTGCCATGAGCATTAAGGGGCAGGCAAAAAAGATCAAATATGAGACTGTGATCCGCAGGAGGGCAAGATTCCGGAAAGGAGCTTTTTGATGGGAAAGAAAAAAAGGAAAGCGGGAAAAGCAGTGTTTGATCCGCTTATAGATACCGGGATGGATGAGCCTGTCCGTGTACGGATAGCAGCCAGGGATGTCAATGACCGTTTTTCCACGTATCCATCGGTCGGGCTGAATCCGGTACGGCTTGCCAGTATCCTGAGGGAAGCAAATGACGGGAATGTGCGGAGGCAGATGGAGCTTTTTGAAGAGATGGAAGAGAAGGATCCACACCTGTTTTCGCAGATGCAGACAAGAAAATTGGCTGTCACCGGACTTGAGTGGGAGGTACAGCCATCCACAAAGGAGCCGGAAGACCAGGCTATATCTGAGTTTGTGAGTGATCAGCTTACCGCACTGGAAGGGTTTGACGCTGCCATGTTTGACATGCTGGATGCGATCGGAAAAGGCATAAGCGTGTTGGAAATAGAATGGGATGTGGATGCAGAAGGGCATGATATTATCCGGTCGCTGGAATGGATCCATCCCAAAAAGCTGGTATGGGATTTTGAAAAAGAAGTCTTGAAGATCACGACACGGGACTTTCCAGAAGGGATCGAACTTCCGGAAAATAAATTTGTTGTCCATAAATATAAAGCGAAAAGCGGTCATGAGTCGAGAGCTGGCGTTATGCGGATCGTAGCATGGATGTACATGTTCAAGAATTTTGACTTAAAAGACTGGGTGGCATTTTCAGAAGTGTACGGAATGCCGTTGAGGCTTGGAAAGTATGATGCATCTGCAAGTGAAGCGGATAGGAAACAGTTGCTGGATGCCATCTATACGATGGGAACGGATGCGGCCGGGATTATTCCGACATCTGCGGATATCAGCATCATCGAGTCCAATAAGACCACATCAGCAGATATCTTTGAAAAATTTGCCCGCTATGCAGATGAGCAGATGAGCAAGGCGATCCTTGGACAGACATTAAGTTCTGACTCCGGAGGTGGTTCATATGCCCAGGGGAAAGTCCACAATGAAGTCAGGCATGACCTGACGGTTGCGGATGCCAAGAGTCTTGCAGAAACGATCCGTAAAGATATCATACAGCCGCTTGTTTTATATAACTTTGGTCCGAATGCAAAGATACCGCTGTTTGTGTTCAACAGTAATGAGACGGATGACCTGAAAGTCACGGCAGAGATCTACAAGACACTGATCTGTGATATGGGGCTGTCGATCCCGGTAGATCATGTATACAAGAAATTTTCAATTCCAAAACCGGAAAAAGGCGAGGCAGTGCTGGAAGCGGTGCAGAAAAAGATGGAAGAACTGACGGAAGGACAGGGTGCAGATGGAGGAAGAACAGAAGCAGGTTGACAGGATCGTCCAGGAATCCTGTGAAAAAGCAGGACTGATATTAAAGCGGATGCTGGAACCGGTGCAGGAAATGCTGGATGGATCGGCAGACCTGAGGAGTCTGAAAGAGCAGCTTGACCAGGAAGAGAACCTCCAGAAGCTGTACGATGAAATGGATGATGGTGATCTTGAGGAGATACTCAGACAGGGCATGGATCTTTCTGAGATGATAGGAAGGAGCCAGCAGTAAATGGATGTTCAATATGGTATGACTGGAAGCTTCGTGTTTAAAGCAGCTGTGGAGTTCCTAAAGAAAAAGAAGAGTGTTTCAAAAGAAGAGTTCCTGAAAATGGATGAGGCGAGCCGTGCAAAGGCATTTATGGTATCAGGATATACCAAGGCAGAAGTGTTGGACAGCTTTTTGCAGGCACTTACGGAAGCAGTTGAACTTGGAACCACAAAAGAAGAGTTTCAAAAAAAGATGAACACGTTTCTGGAAGAAAATGGATACGAAGGGGTAAATCCTTTTAAAGCAGATGTGATATTCCAGACAAATCTGCAGACGGCATATAACGCAGGCCATTATAAGAGCATGACGGATGATACCGCCGTAAAACTCAGGCCATTCTGGCAGTATCGTACCGCAGCAGATGGAAATGTCAGGGAAGAACACGCACAGATGCATGGGAAAGTGTACCGGGCAGATGATCCGATATGGGATGTATGGTATCCGCCGAATGGTTTCCGGTGCAGGTGCAGCGTGGTTTCGCTGAGTGAACGGCAGGTAAAAGAACGTGGCCTAACAGTGGAAACAAAGCCGCCAAGGAAAGTAGACCGGGAAACAGGAGAGATCCTGGAGAGCAGACCGGACAAAGGTTTTGCAACGAATCCTGCAAAACAGGTATGGGAACCGGATCTTACGGTGCTGAGTACACCGGTAAGGAAGGTGTTTGAAAAAAGAAAGCGTAAAATGCCCCAGATTCTAAAAAATACTACAGATGGAAGAATGGGAGCAGGAAAGGAAGATGATAGTGTTATAACGCGTTATAACGCTATCAGGTGCGGTATGAAAACAGAGAAGAGTATGGAGAATCAGATCATGTATGCTCTGGAAGGCTGAACGTTTCGGAAGCACCGGACGAGATCAAGATTTTGCCCCTTGGAACGGTCCACAGCCAGAAAGGTGATTTTGTTGTGGATGACGAGAGTTTTGACCTGATCAACCGCCATTTTGAAAACAGGGGGCTTGACCTTGTTATTGACTATGAACATCAGACATTAAAAGATGTACAGGCTCCTGCCGGTGGGTGGATCAAAAAACTTGTCAAAACGAACGATGCGATCGCGGCACAGGTGGAATGGACAGCAAAAGCAAAGCAGTATCTGGAGAACAAGGAATATAAATATCTGTCCCCGGTAGTAATCTGCCGGAAGAGCGATGGAAAAGCAGTAGCCTTGCATAGCGTGGCGTTGACCAATACGCCGGCTATTGATGGGATGTTTGCATTAGTGAACAGTATAGATATCAGCAGCCCGGATGGGGCAGAAGGAGGAAACAGCATGGAACTGAAAAAGATTGTGGCATTATTGGGACTGCCGGCGGATGCGACAGAGGCAGATGTGGAAAAGGCAATCCAGGAATTAAAAAAACAGGAAAAGACAGAAGAAGTGGTAGCCAATAAGACCATTATGGATCTGCTGGAACTGAAGGGAGATGCAAAGACAGAAGATGTTGCGGCGAAGATCATGGAACTGAAAGGAACCGCGGACAAAACAAAAGATGAAATGATCCTGGAACTGAAACGGAGGATGGATGAAAGGGATGCAGAAGAACTTGTGACCATGGCACTGAAGCAGGGAAAGATATCTGCAGCACAGAAAGCATGGGCGAAAGAATACGCTCTTAAAGATGCCGAAGGTTTTCAGGCGTTTGTAGCCAAAGCCCCGGCGGTAGTTCCGATTGGAAAGACAGGATCAGCAGGATACCAGAAAGAGGAAACAGATACAGAGCTGGATCCGAAGATTCTTAAGAATCTTGGAGTATCCATGGAAGATATCAAAGGATCAGAAGAATAAGGGGTGAAGAAGGATGGAAGAGTTTCGAATTGGTGAAAGAAAAATGGACAGCAGCATTATGGTCCTTCCGGTCGCGGAAGGGGAAGAAATGCAGACCGCCTGCATGGTGGCATTAAATGCAGATGGCTATGCAGTCCTGGCATCCAAGAAAACAGGATTGAAGGTTGCAGGCATGGCAATGCAGTATGTAGATAACCGGAATGGAAAGAATGGATCCAGAAACGTGAATGTATACCGCGGAAGCGTGGTGATGGGGAATGATGGCAGCATCAAGCAGACCGATATCCTGAAGAAAGCATATGTGTCCGGTGCACAGGAAGTTACGATCACAGACACAGGCTCCAGTATGGCCGGAACAATCCTGGAAGTGGATGATGATTTTGTAACGGTTGATATCAGAGAACAGTAGAAAGCAGGAGGAAAAAGATGGTAGTAAATCAGCAGGCATTAGCAACACTGAATGTTGGATTTTCAGCAGCCTATAATAAGGCATTTAAAGCAGTAACACCGAAGTATCAGAGAATTGCCACGGTAGTCCCATCCAATACAGGGGAACAGAAATATGCATGGATCGGTCATTTTCCAACGATGAGGGAGTGGATCGGAGAGAGGACGATCCAGAATCTGGCGGCATATGATTATTCAATCAAAAACAAAGAATTTGAGATGACGCTTTCTGTAAAGCGTACGGATCTGGAAGATGACCAGTATGGTGTGTATGCACCGATGATGGAAGCCATGGGAGCGTCAGCCGCACAGCATCCGGATAAGCTGTTATTTTCGGCGATGGCTGCAGGTTTCAAAGAACTTTGTTATGATGGCAAACCGTTCTTCTCAGAACAGCATAAAAATGGCGGCTATTCCTATTCAAACAAAGGAACTGAAAAATTAAGTGCAGAAAGCTATCAGGCAGCACGTTCGCAGATGATGAGCATCCTGTCTGATAATGGTACACCACTTGGAATCGTTCCAGATCTTCTTGTAGTTCCCCCGGCACTGGAACATACGGCAAGGCTTATTCTGAAAGCAGACCAGATCAATGGAACGACCAATGTAATGAAAGATACAGCAGAGATCCTTGTATGCCCGGAACTTGCACAGGATTCAAAAGCCTGGTATCTGTTCGCAACCAACCTGTTCCTGAAGCCATTTGTATATCAGGAACGCAAAAAATACCAGTTTACTTCACTGGTAAGACCGGAAGATCCGAATGTATTTCTGAAAGGTGAATTTCTGTATGGGGCAGATGGCCGGAGTAATGTAGGATATGGATTCCCACAGATGGCATTTGGATCTACCGGACAGTCAGAAGGCTGATAGGAGGTATTATGGCATATTGTACGGTTGAAGAAGTCTTTGCAATGTTTAAGGAAGATGCCTGAATACGCTTGCCGGAACGGATTATATTGAAGATCCGGAAGAACGGCGGAAGGTATTGATGCCGTATGTTGTTTCAGCAATCGAAGATGCGGATGCAGAGATCAATGGCTACCTGAACAAAAGGTATGAAGTTCCATTCCGGACAGTGCCCAAAGTCATATGTAAATACAGCAAAGATATTGCAGTATACAACCTGGCATCGAGAAGCGGCATTGATGAAGGCGAAAGGGAGAAAACGATCCTGAACAGATATAATGCGGCTATCCGGTTCCTGGAGAATGTTGCCAAAGGCATTGTTGAGATCGGAGAAGGGGCAAAAGGGGAAAATTCTGCAGATAGGCAGGCTGGTTTTGACGTAAGATCCCAGGAGCGTATCTTTACCCGGTCGAGCATGAAAGGATGGTAATGTGTCTGCGATAAAACTGGAAGTTAACGGCGATACAGAGAAGCTGATGAAGCAGTTGAAAAAACTGCAGCATATAGATAAAAAAGGGATCAGTACGGCCATGGCAGAAGCACTGCGGGAATCAACCGTGAGCCGTTTCGAAGCAGAACAGACACCGGATGGAGGACAGTGGAAGAAATCCATCCGGGCTTCCTCCGGTGGAAAAACACTTACACAGACAGCAAGACTGAAAAATTCCATCCATGCAAAGGCAGAAGAGGAAGGGTTTGCAGTCGGAACCAATACTATTTACGCTGCAACACATCAGTTTGGAGCACAGCGTACCATCCGGGCTAAAAGTGGAGGAATGCTTAAGTTCAAAGTGAATGGAGTCTGGAGGCAGGCAAAAGAAGTCACGATCAATGTTCCTGCAAGGCCGTTCCTTGGCATGAGTGACCAGGATCAGCAGGAGATACAAGGTATATTGGAGGATGCAATGGCAGAATGATACAGGAAAGGGATTATCTGGCGGCGAAGCTGAAGGAAGCAGGGGTTAAGTCTACTATCTATACGAACATGAAGAAGCTTCGGATGGCAGGCGAAACCCATTTGGGTGCAGTCCTGCATAATGGAGATACGTTTGAACGGAGAAATTCAAGAAAACGTTATGAGGATGAAACAGGGAAGAGGATGGTACGTGTTACCAGAATCTTTCGGACAAGCAGTTTTAATGTAGTCATTTCGGATGCAGAGGCAGCCAGGTGTGAAGAAATATTTAAAAAAATTTCTGCTCTGTATAGGCGATGGAGTCTATGTAGATGGGAACTGGGTTGACCTGGAGATTGGGAAAGCAGAGTGGATTGAAAAGGATGACAGTGTCCTGAAAGCCAATATAGCGGTTCAGGTGGAGATCCTGTTTAAACATCAAAGGCTGTATGAGGATATACCGGTTAAACAGGTGAATTTAAGAGATATCACATGATGGAGGAGACAGATGGAAAATAAAAAACAGACGTTCTGTATTGAGTCGCTGAAGGAGAAACATAAAGTAAGCGAAGCAGTATTTGAAGGAACGAAAGCAGCAGAAGGATGGAGGAAGGGACGTTGTGTTACAGAAGCAGTATTTTTGCAGGCTGTAAAAAGATTTGAAATGTCGGCTGTTTCAGGAAGAGAGGGGGCAAAAGGGTGATGCTTGGTGATGTATATGTAAATGTTCAGGATGGAAATCTGAAAAGGACCACTGTGACAGGGACAGGCGTACAGGTCAAGATCGGGGTTTCGGAAAAAATAGCCGATGAGCCGATCGAGATTACGAACAGCATGACTGCGGGAAAGATTAAAGAAATGCTTGGATATAGTCCACTGGCAGATGCGTGCATGGACAGCATTGAAAATGGAGCAGGAAAAGTATACTGTGTGCCGGTAAATGCAGAGACGGCAGGAACGATCTCAGAAGTACAGCATACGGGTTCCGGTTCAGGAACGGTTACAGTTACGGGAAAACCACATAATGCGTATACCGTCATTATCTCCATCATCGAGACAGGGACAACCAATGCTGGCGGCATGAAGTACTCTATTGATGGTGGAATTACATATTCAGATGAAATGACAATTCCAGAAGGGAAAACAGCTATCCCGGAAACCGGTATTGAAATTTCAATGACTGGGGATTTTACAGAAGGAGATATCTATCAGGTTACCGCTACCGCACCGAAAATGAATCATAAAGAACTTTTGAGTGCAGTGGAAAACCTTAAAAATTTTACCAAAGTATTTGAGATGATCCATGTGGTCGGTGCTACAGAAAAAGCAACCTGGGCTGCTTTGGCAGCGTTAGCCGCAAAATTTATGGAAGAATATAAAAAGCCGGTTATCTTTATCTGTGAAAGCAGCGAGCCGTCTTCAGAAGAAACGGCAGAGCAGTATGCGGAGAAACTGATCAATGACAGAAAAGGCATCAACAGTATCTATGTTCAGGTGGTGGCAGCATGGGGATATTATAAAAAAATGGATAACCGGGAGGTTTTAGAGAACCTGGCGGGTGTGATCACGGGATTATATGGTGCTGCAAAAGAAAGCCAGTCGGTTGGAGAGGTGGCGTCATTCCCAATCGCAAATGATAAGCTGATTTCACTGGTTCCGGCTGGGATTGGTGAATGCATTCCAGATTTGGATGAGGCAGGGTATTGCACGGTCAGACAGTATAACGGACTGGAAGATTATTATGTGACGAATGCAAAGATGTTCAGTGCAGAAAACAGTGATTTCCGTTATGCCGAAGAGACAAGGGTTCTGAACCGCCTGGTAAGGGATATCCGAAAAGCAGCACTGGAAAAACTGCATGTGGAAATTGATATGTCAAACATCGAAGCAAGTTTTGCAAGAATCCAGGAAGAACTGAATGTTCCGATTGACAATGCAGTGGCAGACGGAATCATCAGTTCTGGAAGAGTTACTGTGGATGTGAATGAAAATATCCTTGTAGATGAGGAAATGAATGCAGAGCTTGTATATGTACCCAAAGGCCATATCCGGACAATCCATGTAAATGTGGCTGTGGATAATCCATATAATGCATAGGAAAACAGGAGGAATAAATAGATGGCGATTATTAACGGAAGATGCTATGACTGGAACAGCGTTACACTTGGAATCTCAGGATGCGAAAATGTAGAGCTACCGAAATATCATATGATGCGGAGCGGGATGAAGAGGTGATTTACGGTAAAGGCGGTGATCCCCGTGGCTATGGAACCGGGAATAGAAAGAACAGCGTCAAGATGTCTATGTTAAGAGAAGATTTTGATGAGATCTGCAACGTGATGCAGAAAAAAGGAGTCAAGTCATTCTTTAACCATATATTTGAAAAGATTACGGTTTCATATGGAAATGATGGACAGAAGGTGGTCACTGATACGCTGACGAATGTAAAGTTCAGTAAGTTTCCGGAAAAGCATCACAGGGAGATAAAAGCATCAAGGTCGATCTGGAAGGGTTTGCCTTTGGCGGTGTTAACATTAACGGAATGAAAATGTAATCAAAATAAATGTCAAAAACAGGAGGATCAATCATGACAGAAATCGTATTAGGATCAAAAGCAGATGAAAAAGAAAACGGTCTTGACAGACTGAGAGAGAAATACAAAGGGGAAGGTTCTACTATCTACGAGGTAACATCGGTGATCACAGAGGATGATGATTCAGAAAGAGCGGTTACCTATCTGTTCAAGAAGCCAACGACAGCAAGCTATGACCGGTATGTGAAAACAGCAGCGGCATCATCCAGCAGGGCACTCAAAACATTTATCCAGGATAATATCATCGAGGAACAGGAAGATGACCTGAGAGATATTCTGGAAGAATACCCAGCCTTTTCAATCGGAGTGGGGGAAAAGCTGCTGAACATGCTGGGACTTAGTAAGTCTACCACTGTAAAAAAGTTATAAACGAATACCAGGAAAAACTGGAAGAGAGTCTGATCGACTCAGGAAGTATGCTGATAAGAATGTATCTTCCTGAGTCGATAGCAGATAAGAACATAGAAGAAATGGATATGGATGAGTTTTTGAGATTGGTTGCAATGGCAGATTATGCACGCAGGATGAGGATTGCTGATCTGGAAACAGGGCTGCAGAATGCACTGGGAAAGATCCTGTCAGATTAAAAGGGGGTAGCTTATGGGGATGGAATCCGTATTTCGCCTGTCTGTTGTGATGGGGATCGTTGACAAGCTGACACCAAAGCTGCCGGGAGTAGAAAATGGCGTATCAGGGGCATTGCAAAATATTAACAATGGATTTGGAGCAATGCAGAAAGCGGAGCAGCATGACAGGGGTTGGAACAGCAATACTGGGAGCTACGGCAAAACTGGTAACGTCAACGTTTGATACCCAGGATGCACTCGGAGAGCTTGCATCATTGGGTGTTGAAGATCTGGCGGCGGTGGAAAAGGCAGCAAAGAGTTTTTCGGATCAGTGGGCCGGTACCAGCAAAGCAGATTTCATAACGGCATCTTATGACATCAAATCAGGAATCGCATCTTTATCAGATGAAGGTGTTGCCAAGTTTACAGAATTAGCAGCATTGACTGGAAAAGCAACAAAATCAACTACAGAAGAGATGGGATCTCTGTTTGCGACAGGGTATGGCATCTATAAAAACTATTATGACCAGATGTCGGACATAGAATTTGGCGAGATGTTTTCGGCAGGCATTTCAACGGCGGTTCGAATGTACAAAACATCCGGATCACAGATGGCGGCAGGCATATCTATGCTTGGTGCTACAGCTACCAATGCAAATGTGTCGATGGAGGAACAGCTGGCGATACTTGGACAGCTTCAGACAACCATGTCAGGATCAGAAGCAGCCACGAAGTATAAAGCGTTTCTGAACAAAGCAGCATCTGCAGGGGAAAAATTAGGACTGTCTTTTACAGATGCAAACAACCAGCTTTTGTCTACACCTGAAATCTTGAATGCATTGAAAACAAAATATGGTGATACGATTGATGCGGTAGAAAAGCAGCAGTTAAAAGAAGCATTTGGCACAGATGAAGCGGTTGCTATGATAGATCTGCTGTACAACAACGTGGATACATTGAATACCGGGATTCAGGATTTAAGTGATAGCATGCAGCAGGGAACAGCCGTCACAAAAGATATGGCTGAAGCAATCAATAATACACCAGCTCAGAAATTCGAGGTATTAAAACAGCAGATACATAATAATGCAGAAGCATTGGGAAGCTCACTGCTTCCAACAGTTAATAATACACTGGATAAAATAAATGACATTATCGGAAAAGGTGCAGAATGGATCTCAAATAATCAGGAACCGTAGACAGCATCATGCAGATCGTGGTTAAGGTTGGAGGATTCTTGGTTGTAGCAGGAACGCTTCTTACAATCATGGGAACTGTAGGGAAAGTTATGACAAGCGGTGCGGCGGCGATAGGAACAATCCGAAAGGCGTTTTCGTTGTTAAGTACATCTTTTATGGCAAGTCCGGTCACGCTTGTTATTGTTGCCATTGTAGCATTGATTGCAGTATTTCGTAGGTTGTACAGCAGCTCTGAGACATTTCGGAATATCTGGGATAACATCAGTGCGTATCTGCCGCAAGTGGTCCAGATGGGACTGCAGGTGATCTTGAATCTGGTACAGTCATTGGTAAATGCTTTGCCGAACATTATAAGCACTGGAACACAGATCTTGTTAAGCCTGATACAGGGAATCTCAGCAGCTTTGCCTGGGATACTGACATATGGAACACAGATCATCATTATGCTGTTACAAGGCATTTTACAAAATCTTCCTCAGATTCTGATGAGTGGTATTCAGCTTATTTTTGCATTGGCAAATGGTTTGGTAAATGCAATACCTACGCTTATGACTTGTGTGGTTAATATTTTGAGAACGATCGTTGATACAATATTGGCTACGGATTGGATTCAAGTTGGAAAAGATATCATAACAGCCATTATCAATGGAATTACTGGACTGGTCAGCAACCTTGGACATGCGATTCTGGATGGTATTAAATCAATCGTCAGTGGAAAAGAACCGGAGACAGCGGGAGCAGAAATAGCAACAAAGGTATCTGATGGACTGCAAAGCGGCAGTGCAAACGTACAGCAGACAGCCGGAAATATCATGGATGGTGCCTTGGCACAGTTTAACAATATGGACATGTCATCAGCGAAAAACACGGGTATGCAGCTTATCAATAATTTTGGCACTGGATTGCAGAGCGGAAATACAGATATCCAGTCACTTGGTGCAGGATTGGGAACATCACTCAGCAACGGTATTGCGGCAGGTTCCAGCAGTACAGAACAGACGGCATTACAGACATCACAAACGTGGTCAGATGCTGGAAATCGGATGGAGACTACCTGGCAGAGCATGAGTAATAAATTTAGAAACAGTTTCCAATCTATAAAAAGTACAGCATCCAGTTATACATCATCTACCGTGTCAACGATACAGAACGGATTTGCAAATATGCAGATCAGTATTCCGCGTCCGAAAATCCCAAAAATCAGTGTGGCATATAACACGGTTGGAAGTGGAAGTGCTGCAGCAAAAGTTCCAAGTTATTCGGTCAGCTACTATGCAAAGGGTGGAATTATGACTGGAACAACGGCTTTTGGAGTTGAACCTGGGACAGGAAGGACTATGGTCGGTGGTGAAGCAGGGCCGGAGGCAATTCTTCCGCTGGATGTATTTTGGACAAAGTTAAAAGCTTTTACACAGGAAGACCGAGAAAAAGGTGATGACTGGAAAGTGTTAAAAAAAGAGTCATCGTCTATGTGGAATACAACCATTCAGAAAAATACTTCAAGACAGGAACGCAAATCAATTAAGAACAAATCAATCCATATAGGAAAACTGGAGATCCAGGTAGATATTGATAAGCTTCAGGATTTGGAGTCGTTGTATAAACTGATATCAGAAATTAAGGATTTATCCGAAGGTGATGATGCTGATCTAGAAACAGAGATTGCATAAAAGGAGACAGATATGTTATTTAGCGTTGATAAGATTATGAAGCTGGGTGGAAAGCGGCTGCATGGGCAGGTAACGAGCGTTGAGGTAGATGAGGAAGCTTCGATTGATGATATCAAGAAAAAGAATCAGAAAACAAAAAAAAAATCAGCCGACAGGTTATGAAGGGGCTACGATCCGGATTGAGATCATGCTTGAAAAGGAGAAAGGCACAGAAGTGTCAGAGATGATCACAACATTGCAACGTTTGTTCCGGCCTTACAAACAGAAAAAGGCAAAGTTATTAAAGATCGAGAATTCAGACTGTAACCGCAGAGGAATCAAGAAAGTTTATTTTAAAAAGCTTACGACAACAAATGAAATATCACAATCTTATCAAACGGCAACGCTGGAGCTTTTGGCTCCGGTGTTTGCTGGAATAAAAGTAAAGAAGGCATCCGCTAAGAAGAAAAAGAGCAACAGTAATAAAAAAGGGAAAAACAAATCAAAGAAAAGCAGCAGTAAGTCCCCGGCAAAAGATACCAAGGACAGTAAGAGTGGAAAGAAGAAAGCAAAAAAAACTGACAACGAAATAGGGTGGATTTATGGCATATAAAAATCTGATATCTCCGGAATTCCGGTTGGATTTAGGAAAATACATTTTAGAAGATGGCATTATGGTTGAGTTATGTAAGCAGTGCCGAATGATCATGCAGACTGGGCAAG